>Ga0315914_1008141_pt1 | contig 14173 bp, 6 predicted proteins | sample MpolenodulesMG_FD_203920 | JGI IMG/M metagenome (GOLD analysis project Ga0315914, IMG submission 203920) | Medicago polymorpha root nodule microbial communities from Los Angeles, California, United States - elongated nodules | ecosystem: Host-associated > Plants > Roots > Nodule | place: USA...
AAAGATAAGTCTCTTTCTTGTGTGATTGAGCAACTTGTAATTTGAGATTACATTTTAGTGGAACTCTCCTTGGAAGTGCAAGGAGGACATGACTACTTCCGGTTTGTGGAAGGAACCTGTATAATTGTTTGTGTTCTTTCTTCTTCTGTTCTTTACATTATCCGCTGCACATAGACTCTGAACTCACTCAGACTCTGAACTACTTCAGACTCTGAATCTGAGGACAGTTATCAAGAACGTGAAAGAAGAAGTTTCCAAAAACACAATTCAACCCCCCCTTCTTGTGGTTTTTCTCACCTTCACAGCAGATATCCCTAACCTCAAGTAAAATTCCGAACTCAACAGCCCCCAACATTTCCAAAACCGAACAGAATTGGAGCACCAAGAGAACCAACTGGAATGCAGCAGCAAACTGTCATAGGCCTGCAAAATAACAGAAAATCACACACCGGGGTTTGAGTCCTAGTCAACATCCATATCCAAGACATCACGTTAATCTTCTCCACAATGTCATCCACCTCATAATTACTATTGTTAAAGATCTTATTAAAAACGAACACCCCATCCAAGCCATCAACCCCAACCAAACCGACCTTGCCACCTCACAATGTAAAAAGAGGTGTCGGGATGATTCCTCACTCCTATTACATAAAACACACAAATATGGTCTTTTAAATCAGTTTTTTTGTCCAAATCTGGTTTTCATATGAGAAATGATATTTGAACATCCATTTGGTGATAACTTTTGTGACAACTTTCTCTCTCACACTCACATTATTTTTCACTTTATCTCTCTATTGCTATGACTTCCATGCCAATACTATTTTTTCTTTGTAAATTATGGTTGTCAAATAAGTTGTCATCAAATTGGTTGTTCAACTAACACTCCGCTTTTCATATATATTTTTTTTGTCTATCCAGTGATTAAAATGGTCTTAAGATATATGGAAGTCATCTTAACATTTTAATTAATGAGTCTCATCTGTAAGGTAATGCAAACTAAAGCTTGAACTAATTCTTTATGGAAACAGGGTCACACTTAGAGTTTGAACTTCAATGTATAGGGTTGAGTTGTGAAGAGTATATTTTGCATTAATTATACATGTTTTTACTTAGATTATGTTGCAGAAGCTAAATTCTTATGCATTTGAATTAATATCAATATTTTTACTTTGATGATAGATGATTGATTAGTCGAAAAGGATCTAATGTAATAACCCATGTAACTTTCACTGCTTTGAGCGTAGAAAATCATTGATTATGCTTGTAAAATGTAAACTTAGATTGACATCTATAACTTGATGTAGTGATATACATACCTAACTTTTTTCTCTATTAATTTATTTTAACATAGATTTGATTCTTAAAAGACTTCGATGTAATTTGATTATATGAAGCAATGACTATGGTTGTGAAACAATGACCAATTGGTACAAGATCAAGCTTCCATCTGGTGCCAAGTGATTGCAGGGCAGTGAGTGGGAAAGGTGTTGGTGGTGGAAGAATTTAGAAGCTAATGTTAAAGATTGAGAATGCTTACCACAAATTTAGAAGCCAGTATTGTCAGACGTGATGCAATGTCTATATGTGTGTGTGATGTTTCAGTCTAGAGCTAAATGTTGGTTAGAAATGACTCGTATCTTGTTGTCTACATGCAGTGTGTGTGAAACAATGACGGTTAATGTTTAGTTTGTGTCTAGTTTTACTATATTAATAAATGATTTTGTAATTTTGAATTTGTTTAGTTTGATATGAAATTTGGTTCATGATATTTTATATTAGTGGTTGTGAATATAATTTTAGATTTAATTTATGAAATTCTGTTTTATAATCATGTACAATATGAAAGAAACTAAAAAAAAATGAATTTAAATGGGTTGAACGGATATGTTTCTTTTAATACTTTTTGAACCCTTTTAAGTGGTGTGAACCAACTTAATTAATAGTTTTTTAAATTGGATGATCCGACTTAATAAAACTATTTTAAATCAGATGAAGTTAGACTTAAAATCAAAATAGTTACTAAGTCGGCTACCTATAAGTCGGATCCCCAACCGACTTAAAAAGTCATTTTCACCTCACTTAAAAAGTGTTTTATGTACTAAGTGTATATGAATGGATGAGCTCGCACTTCTGAGGGAGAATGTTGTGTGTCAAGCATGAGTTAGAATTTTCGCAATGGATCACAAATTGAATGTTGAAAAACATATAAGTGATATGTCTTATATGCTTAATGCCTGAAGGCTTTTCCTGAAGATGCGGTGTCAAATTTTTTGATTAGTTGCTCTTGGTCAAATGTGATAATCACCCTGGTTCCTCCCATGATCCAAAATTTGTATCAAAGTGGATGATTACTAAATGACTTGACTCCTATTTTTGAAAGTCTACTTGGCAATGGTGATAAGAAGGTGTGTACCATTGATGTGGTGGATAACAACACCGATATAATATTATGTGGATAACAGAACCTTTAGCCTAAGGGGGATCATACCTATACGAATAAACTTACACTTGGGTGGGTGGGGGGTCGTTGTGTGTCAAATGAGAGTTAAATGTTTCACATTAGATAAAAATTGAACACTGAGCAACACATGAGAGGATCCATTACGAAATATCTTAACATTTTGGGTTAAGATATGAAGTCTTACTAACTTGTGTGGTTTCTCGTTGAGTCTCATCAAGATCCAACAAATATTTATGTCATTTCATAAATATGCTTCTTTAGTTTCTCTCGTATTTTTTTCCTTCTATTTATCGTGTATTAAACAATAGGAAAAAACTCAGGTACAATTACTTAAGTGCTTTTTGTATGATTCTTAACTAAATTCACCATGATTTTCTTAAATCCATAATTCTCTCAAAGTTTGTTATCTCCAAAAAAATTGTATTTTTTAGTTAAGAACCATATGAAAAGCACCTAAGGAATTGTACCTAAGTTTTATCCTAAACAATAATCTCCTATTTTTTCCTGTCTTCTTTCTTACTTTCTTTCACAAACCAATTTTATTTTTAATCTAGTAAAGGCAAAACAACAAGTGAAAAAAGTGATGAATAGACAAGTGAATAAACCAATCCTTTAATTTTGTTTCTATGGTCAATTATTTGTAAAACAGACATTTAATTAAAAAGTAAGGAAAGAGTACTAGATTCAATCATATGTTTGATTGACGATTTGATTGATCGAGCCCTCAAGCAAAATAGAACAATGACATGATTTTCACAATATTGTTTCAAATGAAGGGAAAATTATCATTGATAACAGTCACACTAATAACTATCAGAAATGTTATATGAACTAATACCATACGAGGTGTGAACTATATATACAAGTCAAGCTCATATATAACACAGCTCACACCTCACTAACACCAAATACAAGAGAACACCAATTCAATTTCTTACACTTTTATATGATCAATCAAAACATCCTTGCTCCTCAGGGAATTGCACAACTTTTACTTTGTGGCTTGGCCTTGATATCACCATCATCTTCTCCAACCTCACATACCTCTTCTTCTTCTTCTTCTTCTTCTTCTTCTTCTTCTTCTTCTTCAATCCTTTCCATCCTGACACCGTGACTCTTCTGAGGAGGAACTTTCATCGCTTCCGCATCCAATTCAACGCCATTTCCACCTGATCTGATCCTAAGTGACGCAGCAGTTACGAGTTCATTAAAATCACGATCGTTTGTAGTAGGTGTTGCAGAGCTAAAGCTGCTAGGAGTGGTGTAAATCTGCGTGGGAATTCCCACGTTTGCATCCACAAAGGCCAAATCATGAGAACAATGGATCATGCCACGGACGTACATGTCCTTTACCTTTGTCAAGAACCTTAAAGGTGCCTTCATGCACTTCGCAAACTTGCTTTCTCTCCTGCTCTCTTTGTTGTTTGTCATGTTGCAATATTACTTCAAATGATGCAACAATAGACCCTTATATCTATTGAAAAAGCAAAATGACATTTATTTTAGGATAAATTTATTTTGCTAAAGCAACATTATTATTATTATTATTATTATTATTATTATTATTATTATCATTTTTTTTTAAATAAAGAAAAATTCACGTGCTTATCACTTTATGGAAATTAGTTACTAAAACAATTTCCATATAAAAAATTTACCAAAATAATTATGTATATTTTAATTATTATTATATCTATTATTTTGTCTATGACAAAGTGACAAACATCACATAAAGTCACACACACAATTGTGAGGTATGATATGTGAACTCGGGTGAAGGTATTCAAAATATCGACCGGTATTGTAAGTTGATCTAGACCTTAATGACATTATTATATCTATTCATTTCTATAAAAGTAAAGATGTTTTTAAATATTATCGTTTTCAAGTTTCTTTCATATTAACCTAAACTCGTTCTCAATTACCAATACGGTGTAACACGAGTGATAGACACTTGAATCTCTAAATCATTTGTTTAAAGTTTGATTTTTAGTTGGCGCGTTTGAAAAAATATAAGTTGGGAGATATCAACCCCGGTGCGATACTTGAATCTCTTAACCATTTAGTACAATTGCAATTGCACGGTAGATATCTTGGTTTATTAAAAACAAAATCTCAATTTAACGTTGTTTATTTTTCAATTTTAATATAAATAATAAATAATAACAGTAAAAATACATGCATCTATTTAATTAGTTTATATATGGAAACTTTTTTTTTGTTGATCATATGGAAACTATTTTAATGAATTTTTTAGGTACTCTGCATAGAAAGTATAATTGAGCTGATAAGCTTGCTTACGAGATTTCCATTTATGGGGTTGTTTGGTGGAATGTTCTCCTTCTCCATGAGTTTTTAAGGGGGGTTTTAGTCGTAATATGAATAGGAATAACCTTCTTAATTTCTGTGTCTTCTTCAAAAAAAGATTCTTAATTTCTGTTTCGCTGATTTTGTTGAATGAATTTTGTTTATGTTTCATATTCTTTGTTCTAGCCTTTTTTTCTATTAATATATTTAAGCATGCTCGTAGATTCGATGAGTTACTTTAACTTCTTTACCAAAAAAACATGCTGGCAGATGATATATAGTTAACGATCAAGATTTGACCTAGTTACACCAACAAAAAAAGGGCTTAAACTGCTGAGATGTTAGACATTAGTCAATCAAGCATCATATGTCCCTAAAAGAGAATTAATAAAAGAGTACAAATGTTCAAAAATAAAAGTGGAAACAGAGACGAAAATAACATCATAAGTTGAAATAGCCAATATAAATAACAAGGTTAGACCACCAAGAATTAAAATCGAAGAAAAAAAAATTAGGATTTTGAGCTTTCCACCACCATGAAAAAATCTTGATATAGCCTAGTAAATGCTCTTGATACAAGACCTTGTCACAAAAAAAACTGAGAATTACGCTCCTTCCAAATTAATCATATATAAGTCATCCAAATCACTTGAAAACAATGATGAATATCCTTCCTACGCGATTGTGAACCACCAAATTGTAATGGTACAACCACATGTCATCAGGGAGAATACTAAGAATTTCCACCCACTACAAAACACAACAAGTAAAATGCTACTAAAAAGCACAATCTAGAAAAAGGTGATTAATAGATTCGTCCTTCCCGCAACCTCGTAAGCATAACAATGAATCTGCAGGAGTTACTCCACCCTGAAGCAATTTATATTTGGTTGGAATCCTCTTATTCAACAACATCCATGCAAATAAGGAAACTTTTAGATGCGACACTTAGTTCCAAATAATATCCGTGAAGGGAGCATCGATGTGATGCGCTACCTAAGTTAATAAGTGATAAACTCCTTTTACCGAGTGCTCTTCCAGATGGTTATACTTTCATATCCATTTATCCCCTATATTATCCTCCAAAACTGAATTATCCAACAAATAAATAGCCCTTGCCACCTGCTCCTCCCCCAAGCAAAGTCTCCTCCTCCACCTCCACTTTAGACCATCTACTCCCACCATAGTTTATACTAAAAAATAGTAACACACACAAACACAACTATATTAGTAATTATATTAAATGGGTTGAATAATAAAATGATGTTTTTATCCTCCCAAAAGTTATAGTTTTTTTTTTTTATCCTTGATGGAAAGTTTATGTTCATATTTATGTCAATATAGAACCCTTTTATGTTTAAGATGTTTTTAAATTATGTCAATCTAGGATGAAAACATCCCTTGAATTTTAAATTATGACCCCTTCATATTTAATATTTTTTTAAAAAATAGTATAGTGGCTAAAAATTCATCTCTTAATAGATAAGGATACCGTTATAATAAATTATGTATTTTTGAGAAATGTATATGTACATGATAGATTTGGTATGCCTAGTTTTAAGTTTATAAATTTTTTTGGAGTTTTGGTTTTATGTCCCTCTCCTTTTGTTGTTTTCCTCCTTATGATATGATATTTTGAAAGTGCAGCTCTTTGTTACACTTCTTTTTCTTTTTTGTAAAAAAAAAACATGGTGGTTAGAAATTCACCTCTCCCTTTACAAATATAATGCAACACCCCTACCATTTGAACTAAGGTCAAAAAAAAAGGTTTAAAATAACTTACTTTATCCTCATGAGTTTACCTCATTTGATAAGGACATTGCATAATTTATGCAGAGGCCGGGGAACCCCAGACATCCCACTTCTCCATATTTAATTGTGTGAGCTCCAGCCACTAGACTACTAAAAAAAAAAAAACTTTTCTTTTTTCTCAAAAATAAAATAATATAAAATAATAACTTTACTTTAATACATACAATAATAATTACAATTCTCCGGGATGTAAACTCAAGGTAAGAGTTTCACTTAGTTAATTTAAAGGATTAGAATTCAAATCTCATAGAATACCTTATAATACGGCCATCAATGTCATCCTTACCGATAATAATTTATAATATTTTCTAAAGGGATAATAATTAAGATATAAATCTCCTCAAAAAATAATTAAGGTATATATAATAATTTTAGTAAATTTTTATGTGGTCACTATTTTTGGAAAAAGTTAATATTTTTGAAAAATTAAAATCAAAGCGAATTAAAAAACAAAACATAAACTTTCACTTTCCTTAAAAAAAAGATAAACATTCAAATTAATTAGAAAATAATTTTTTTTTGAAAAAAAAAAGTTTAACTTTCAAAAAGATAAATTTTCAAAATAAATATTTTAAATGAAAACGGAAAATATCTCATAAATTAAATTAAAGTTTAAAGTACCCCCTTAATGAATTATTACTACCTTTTAAAACACCATTTTTCAAAAATAAAGTTTTTTGAAAAGGAAAATAAATTTGAAAACAAATTAAAGTAAAATGTAAATTAAAAAAATATTTCCATCACATAAAATATAAATGTTCAAAACACCTCTTTTTCTAAATCAATAATTCAAATTAAAAATTATAAAAAAAATAGTGTCAAGTCAAGCACTAACGCGCTCGATTTTCCATTTTTCTATTGTGAATAATTGTATGTTTATTTTATGTCACTTGGTTTTAATTTTTTCTAATATACCACAGATCAAGGAAGTGGTTTGGCGTCCCTCAATCCATGTTTGGCTGAAGTGCAATATAGATGGAGCATCAAAAACATGTTTAACTATAAAATAAAATAGGGGAATGGGGATTATTTTTAGGTGAAAGGGGGAATGGGGATGTTATTATTATTATTAAATAAAATGACACAAATGACGATTTTATAATTGTTCTCGAAGGGATTTGAACTCTATCTTTTATCTTTTATGCTTATAAGGTCAAACTCTAACCGATGAACTAGTACCTCAAGCATTTTTACTACCTTTTCAAAACCCCTCTTTTTAATAAAGATTAATTAAAACATGAACTTTTTGTTAAAGATAGAATTTGAAAAAAACTCAAAATAAATACAAAAATAATAATGAAATATAAAAAAGGATATGTTGTGAAAGTGACTCAAAATTGGAGTTTGAAATGCAAAATTGATGTTTGCTGGAAGTGCAAAACCGGGGCCCAAATTGGCAAAATCAGGGCCCGATTTTGACTGCCTGTGGAGGCTTCTGGTTCGACAAAAATCGGCGCCCGAATAGAGGAGTTCGGGGCCCGATTTTGCGTAACAGTTTTTTTTAGAAACATATTTTTAGGCAGATTTGTTACTATTTTATGGGGGATACTTTTACTATAAATATAGACATTGTATCAGTGTAAACTTTGAGATAAAGGGGGCTGAAACAAGGGTTTAAAAAGGCAACAAAAAAACTAGGTTTTGTATAGAGTTTGTCTCTTTGGCAACAAATACTAGGGTTTGAGGGTTGATTCACCTTGGGAAACACTATTAGGATTGAGTCTCTTGGTCACGGGAAGAGATTGGGGCTTTTGGTAGAATTAGGCGGGAGACTTATTCTTGTAACTCATTGATATCTCTTTTGTAAAGTTACTCATCATTATAGTGAAACGAAGGGCTGCTCTCTCCCCCAGACTAGGTCAATTTGGACCGAACTGGGTAAACAAATTATTTTGTGTTCTCTCTTCTTTTCTCTCGCCGTTTTCTACTTTTGGCTTGTGTTTATAATTGTTCCATACACTTTGTTTTGGTTGCTTGATTATCACTTGCTTCACACATCAAGTTTGTTATTGGTGTGATTTTTCATCAAATTCACAACAATTGGCGCCCACCGTGGGGCAAGGATCAAAGGATAATCAAGTACCATGGGTTCGAAGTGGGATATTGAGAAGTTTACCGGAGATAACAATTTTGGGTTATGGAAGGTAAAGATGGAAGCGGTGTTAATACAACAGAAGTGTGAGAAAGCTTTGAAGGGTGAAGGTTCGTTACCTGTCACCATGTCACGAGCAGAGAAGACCAAGGTGGTGGACAAGGCCAGGAGTGCCATTGTCTTGTGCCTCGGGGATAAAGTTTTGAGAGAAGTAGCGAACGAACCAACTGCGGCATCGATGTGGGCAAAGTATGAATCTTTGTATATGACAAAGTCTTTGGCTCATTGGCAATTCCTAAAGCAATAACTCTACTCATTCAGGATAGTGGAGTCAAAGGCCATCATGGAGCAACTTACGGAATTCAACAAAATCCTTGATGACTTGGAGAATATTGAGGTGCAACTTGAGGATGAAGATACAGCTATACTCTTGTTGTGTGCTCTACCGAAATCTTTTGAATCGTTCAAAGATACCATGCTCTATGGAAAAGAAGGCACTGTTACCTTGGAAGAAGTTCAAGCGGCTTTGAGAACCAAGGAGTTGACCAAGTCCAAGGACTTGAGAATTCATGAAAACGGTGAAGGTCTAAGTGTCTCAAGAGGGAATGATGGAGGTAGAGGTAACCGGAGAAAGAGTGGTAACAAGTCAAAGTCTAAATGCTTTAACTGTCACAAGATGGGTCACTTCATGAAGGATTGTCCGGAGATTAATGGTAACTCTGCACAAATTGTCTCTAAGGGTTATGAGGATGCAGGTGCTCTGATGGTGTGGTGTTGTTTGGAGGATGAAGAAGGTGATGTGTCTCACCTTGAATATGATGCCTAGTGGAGCGGTGGTCGTCTAGAGAGACGTTAAACACTCAACATCAGCCTGGAGAGGCGGTGGTAAGAATACTCATGATCAGTCTGGAGAGGTGGAGGTAACAATACTCATGATCTACTTGTTGAGGTGGAGTTTCAAGGTGGAAGATATAGTGGGATGTACACATTTGTTAGTTGAGGTTGAGTACGCTTAGCTTGAGGTGGAGATGAACACACCGGTAATGGTACGGCTATGGAGGACCTTGGGTGCTATGCTCTAGTGGTGAGCAAGGGATTTCTTCATGAAGACGGAAGGCATTCTGGAGGTTGAAGAATATATAGCACAACTTGCGGGATTACCCTAAAAAAAGGCCAAGGGTGATTGGATGTAAGGTGATCTTCAAGGAAGCGGGAGATGTCTTGTGTTGAGAAGGTTATGGTGAATGCTTGTGGAACTACCTAAATTTCCTAGCGTAGTTGGACTACAAGGACCTTCGAGAAGGCGGAAAACATTCCAAGGGCTGAAGGGGTTAAGGTGTGTACTTATGGATTACTCTAAAAGCCAAGGGTGATTGGGCACAAGTAGATCTTCAAGGAAGCGGGAGATGTTCCGTATTGAAGAGGTATGGTATAGTCTTGTAGAACTACCTGAAATTCCAAGTGTGGTTTGAATACAAGGATCTTCGAGAAGGCGGAAGACATTCCGATGGCTGAAGAGGTTAAGGTGTAAACTTGTGGAGCTACTTGGTGTAGTGGGAAGCAAGGGAAAGAGCAGCAAGGTGGTTGATGTTAAATTGGCATCATCACTAATTTAGAGTCAAGGTGGAGATTGTTGTTAAAGTGACTCAAAATTGGAGTTTGGAGTGCAAAATTGATGTTTGCTGGAAGTGCAAAATCGGGGCCCAATTTTGACTGCCTGTGGAGGCTTCTTGTTTGACAAAAATCGGCGCCCGAATGGAGGAATTCGGGGCCCGATTTTGCGTAACACTTTTTTTTCAGAAACATATTTTTGGGCCTGATTTGTTACAATTTTATGGGGGATACTTTTACTATAAATATAGACATTGTATCAGTGTAAACCTTGAGATAGAGGGGGCTGAAACAAGGGTTTAGAAAGGCAACAACAAAACTAGGATTTGTATAGAGTTTGTCTCTTTGGCAACAAACACTAGGGTTTGAGGGTTGATTCACCTTGGGAAACACTATTAGGATTGAGTCTCTTGGTCACGGGAAGAGATTGGGGCTTTGGGTAGAATTAGACAAGAGACTTATTCTTGTAACCCATTGATATCTCTTTTGTAAAGTTACTCATCATTATAGTGAAAGGGAGGGCTGCTCTCTCCCCCAGACTAGGTCAATTTGGACCGAACTGGGTAAACAAATTCTTTTGTGTTCTCTCTTCTTTTCTCTCGCTATTTTCTACTTTTGGTTTGTGCTTATAATTGTTCCATACACTTTATTTTGGTTGCTTGATTATCACTTGCTCCACACATCAAGTTTGTTATTGGTGTGATTTTTCATCGAATTTGCAACAGGATAAAAAAAAAAACATTTCAATTATTAAAAAAAGATTTCAAAATAGTCTTTTAAAAAATCAACTAGTCAAATACTCGTACATTCGCACTTTGCTTAGTATGTACTTTTGATATTATATTAAGGTAGAAAATATAGTAAAAAAACTTTTTAGAAATTTATTTTGAATATTATTAAAATATAAGTGAAGTTGATGTAATCCTTATTCAATCAATAAATTATGAGTATGGTTATCATGCCAAATTTTTAAACTCCTTTTAATCAATTTAACTTTCTCTTTCAAATCATAACTTGTCCACCCCTTAACTTGAAAAGAGAGTCATTGTTCCTTAACGAATTTTTGATACACTAGTAAGTTTGCCCAACATTTCAACATACGTTGAGGGCACGACCCCCAATTTTCTTCATCAATAGTCAACATTAAAGGGCAATGATTTGAAATACCTCTAGGAAGAGCCGTTTGAATGCAATTGGGCCAGATAGAGCACCATTCTTCAGATAACAAAAAACGGTATAAGAACCTCATAGGTAAACCATCCCCACGATACCAAGTAAAGTTTCTTCAACACAAAGGTTAATAAAATAAAATATTATCATCAATAAAGTGATTCAATTGAGAAAAGTCCTCATGTCGTTCACCTAACCCTCTACTCCTTCTCTCAATAGTTGATCAAATAGAATTAAAGTCACCATTCACGCATCAAAAATCATCCCTATTATTATTAATCAACTCGCCCAACCTAGCCCACAACATTTGTCTACCTCCACTATCAATGAAGCGTAAACATTTGCAATAGAAAACTCATTATTACTATTAATAAACCAACCTTGTATAATCAGAACATTTTCAACACTCTTGGTGACCAAAACCTCCACCTCCGTAACATCCCATAAGGTTAAGATTCCTCCCGAAGCCCCTATGGAAGGCTGATACGAATAGCTAACTGAAGCAGTACCCCAGAGAGACCGACACACATAATCATCCACCAACCTCTAATTTTGTTTCATGAATGCACAACACCGATGAGCCTTTCTCCCTCACCATCTTCTAAATTTCCCTATGCTTTTACCACCCTCCTAACCTTCCAATATTAATAGAAATAATATTCATTTGCACCACCAACTGCCCACACCACCTTCAAACCAACCCAACCTAAATGCCAAAACTAAGCCCCACTCACACCTTCCTTAACCCCTCTCATTCCCACCTCTACTCCCTCAACCTTTCTCCCTCTGCCACTTGACCTTGATATAACACACTTAAACATATTGTTGCTATCTCTTGTATTCAGCACCCCAATAACTATCTTCAAATTCAATAATGAAGGCACTAATTTTTTGGCACTCGGTTTAGACAACAACATACATGAAATCGCCATTCCTTTATTGATTTTTGAATGAATGATTGGAACAAACTCACAAGTACTTTTATCTTGAATCCACTCATAGCTCCACGGTCTTGGCCCTGTTCATTCTTATGGAGTAGGGGGGACAAGATTGACATCTTTGGATCGAACCTTTTGACTTTTAAACTTAGAACCTTCCCTTGGGTGATTGCAAATAGATGTAATCTACATTCCTTCTCTACTAACCACTGATATTTCCTCTCTGTAACAACTAGTAACGTGACCTTAGTTTCTTCTATCAATTGCCACTCCTTACCAATACCAAAAGATAAAAGATTTCCTTTATGAACCTTGCCGAAACCTGCCACATCTCGAACTTTGCTCGGACAATGAACACAACACCTTCCGTCATCAGCGTCTTTACCTGCCTCTAGAGACCAGTCCTCATGTAACTGTTTAACAAGAGTATCAACTAAAGGAGCATCATCTTGCAAAACATCCGGCTCTGAATACAAATATTCTTTATCTTCCTCATACTCAACTAAACATGTGTCATCTTCTATGTCAAACTCTAGGTCCTTCACCATTTGAATCTTATACTTCTGTTAGTCTATCCAAAATTCTTCCAGCATGTTGAATGAGTAGCGTGTTACTCCTTTTTTTTAATCATTTTTGATGTGATATTTGTTTTTATTATTACGTTAGATATTTGTTGATATAATTTATTTAAAATTTGGTCAAAATTTGTGTGGGCTATGACATCAGAAACAAGGTGAATTGGAGGGCCAAAATCGCTCAATTGAGACTAGAGTTAAAAGTCGCCCAATTGAAAAACTAGACCAACACCACTCAATTGAAATTAGGGGTTTAAATCACAATTGTAAAATTAAGGGGTCAAAGTGAAATTAAGACATTTTTGAAAGTAACTCAATGCCATTTTACAATAGGGTTTTGTTAATTTGTACCTCTAAAAGTACATCTTAAAGAACTCAAGAGTAGAAATCTTAGAATGAACATATAGTAGTTTTTGTACTTTGAGAAATTGATTGCAAAAAGAGAGGGTAACTATATGTAGTTTCTTAAGGTATGCTCTTAATACATAACATTTTTCTTTACAATAAAAGACAACCATGTTTTGGATGTGGATTCTCTTCCGCACTTTTGGTTCAACCATCTCTCCTTTTTCAATTCAACGGTTGATTGATACATGAAGACAAGAATACTAATAAAGAAGAGAGAGAAAAAAGTTAGTGAATGGTTGAGATTAAGACATGATGAACAATATGAAAGAATGAACATGAGGGGATCGAAATCCTCATATTTTGGGTGCGAGATCGTCATCACTTGATTTAACAATACTATTTGTATCATTTATTAAAGAAGGCTTTGGCAACTTTTGCAATAAAATCAACCATGTTAATTGCTTGCTTTCCTATGCTAACTTTTCCAGGAAGTAAGCCCCACTAACACCCTCTCAAGAGTGCATACTCTTAAAAAATATTTATTTGCTTTAAACGTTGACTAATGAAGATTAATATATACATGCATCATCGTACATTTTGTTTTATTAGTTTTATATTCAAGTTCAGAATATTCACCCGTGAATAAGAGATATGTGAATTTAACTATAATTAATTGGGAGCTTCTATGGTGCAGTCAGGAAATTGATTTTTTTGGAAAAGTTATTTTGTTTACCCAATAGTATAATTGTTCATGTCATGTTATCTAGTGTCCTGCTGGTGGACCACTCTAAGACTAAACTTTACCTTATTACAAATCAGTCCTCATACAAAATATCAAGGGGAATTTCAATCTTAG
>Ga0315914_1008143_pt1 | contig 14172 bp, 9 predicted proteins | sample MpolenodulesMG_FD_203920 | JGI IMG/M metagenome (GOLD analysis project Ga0315914, IMG submission 203920) | Medicago polymorpha root nodule microbial communities from Los Angeles, California, United States - elongated nodules | ecosystem: Host-associated > Plants > Roots > Nodule | place: USA...
GTGAAATTCCGTCAAAAAACGCATAACATCAGCCTGCAGAATATCCCAAAAATCCTTGACAAAACCTAAGGTAATACCGTCAGGCCCGGGACACTTATAGCTATCACAATCCCACACAACCGCCTTTACCTCCTCCAGGGTAAACGGCTTCACAAGTCCAGCGCCATCACGGGACGACAAGGTTCGAAAATTAACACCCACCATACTAGGACGAGTACGCCAGACGGGTTGAAAGTGCAACTATGTAATCAAGATAAGTAGTATAGTTTTCACTGAGCAGTCGGGGAACATTTATGTTTAATTACATCACTCTTATGCAGCACCGATAAAAAGGGTCTTGTTAACGAGTGTCTCTGAGACACTTTTTAAGGATTTTAATTTAGCAATTATTCTTTTAAAAAGTCAACTATTACAATTTTCAATGCATTTAATACACAATTTTTTATATAAAACTTACGATTTAAAGTGTTTAAAATGTCATAGGGGCACTCAATAACATTTCCTTAAAAAAAATACAAATGCTAACGAGAACTGTTGTAGAAATGGATTTTCCTGTTGGCGATATTAGTTCTTTTGAACATTATAGTTTTTTATTGTCAAAGCAAGCAAATAAATTGAATAAAAATGTATCTTCGAATCTGTTTGAACTAAAATGGAAGGTTTAGTAGAACCCAATTATCTGTAAGCTGAATATAAGAAAATTTTGATCTAAATATTGTATCTCTTTTAAATTCGCGAAGTGTTTTTAAATATACTACGAATTGTTAAAAAAAAAAAATTTATTGATGAGTAGCACATCAACTTCGTACTGTTTGATTGTGCCTTGATGATACTATTCTGCAATTCTGAGGCATTCGGTATTCGAATCTTTAAACCTAATGTTTTCACATACTATCACGGTGTGCACATTAGATGCAACACCAAAGTCATTGCAACAAAATATGAGACCATTAATCTTTCTAAAATTGAGCAGTCTCCACAACACAACCATTACCGTTGTTTCAAACTTTTTACTACTGTTTTACCCATAATGAGGCTAAAAAAAAAACATAAAGAACGATAGTACTGGTTTTACAAATTCTAAAAATAAATAAAAAAAACAAATTGGGTGGGTTTGCATAAATAACCACCTCTAGACTCCAGTGGACAGGGGTCACTATTTAAAACTGTTTCCCCTGACCAGTTCTGATCTAATGAATCCACACACACACACGAAATCAATGTGATTCTTGATTTACGTTTCCACATAGTATTTCTTTTAATTTACGTTTTACTATTTTATTAGGTGGTTGTTTTTCTGGTTTAATAGCAAAATCTTGCTCATTCGCCCTCCTATAAAGCAATGTTGATGCTTCCACCCTGTTTTTCTTAGCAGCACAAATTAAATTCAAATGAAAAAGACGGCAAAAGAATAAACACAAATAAAATGCCCAATTTGTCCTAAAATAACATATAATTTGAAACAAACAGATTTTGCTAGAATGATATATAATTTGTGACAAATAAAAAGTAACATATAAGGTACCCACCAGTTAGGATGTACGACAAATTTTCTATTGGAAATACCCCAATTCACCTATATGGGACAAAATAACACTCATCAAAAATAGATTTAAGAGATTCTTTTGATAATAACTTTGCAGGAAAATAGTGGCTTTTAAGATTTTAACGAAGACTTTCGTACGATCATGATTTGAAGTTTTGATTTTATGGATTTATGAGATTTGAAAGGATTTCAGCAAATTTTAGCAAAATTTATTCAAAAAAAATAAAATTTTAGCAAAAATTAAAAGTTATAAGAGTGGATAAAAAAGATAATAAATAAATTTTAAGATTTTGTTGTAGTGGGGATATATTCTATGATTAAATTATTTGTTGGGACGCATTCTATTTATTCTTGGTCAATGAAAATTATATTTTAGAAGATGTGTCTCTTAGATTTTCTAGTCATTTCAATTCTCAAACATTATGTAGTTTACGAATACGCCATGGAAGAGGGATATATAAGGGAAAAAAAATAGAAATGGGAAAGATATAAATGTATAAAAACATAACAAAAGTGGAGAATTTTTTTTGGAGATGAGGGATATATAAGGGAATATCAGTGAAGAAGGAGGCGCTTGTGAACTTCGACTGACCTACTAGATAGAAGATCAACGCTCAGGTCTGTGGACGTTATTGTGTACGGATGGGTAGGTGGAAAACATGCTTGTGTAGACTTGACTGGGGTTTCACCACTTGTGGGATTAGATGTCAGATCTTTTACCTTGGGACAGGCAGCCTTAAAAGCTGCGTCAAACAAAGTGGTCAAACATGAGAAAACGTGTTCTGACAATCAACATACTTTTATACCATTTGCTTTTGACACTTTCTGTTTACTAACACCAGAGGATGTTGACCTTCTACATAGAGTTCAGAATGTCATGCATGGCAATGTCATGTCTCCTAGGTCCATGAATATTGTGTTCACGAGGATTGATTTTGTTATCCAAAAAGGTCTAGCGACGCAGCTTGTTGCCCGCTTGCCTTCTATTCAAGTGTAAATAACGGTTTATATAAATAAAAATCTTAGATGTGGGAAAAGATTTTTTTAAGTTAAAAAATCACTAAAAAGTCCAATAAATCCTATTTTTTAAACAATCCATCGAAGTTAAAAGAAGCTTTGAATATCACAAATCTTTTTATAAGATGTTAAATTAAAAGTTTTAATTAAATACCACAAGATATCTAGACTATTTTTAAAGATCCCTAATTGAAAAGCACTAGACTTTTTTTAAATAAAACAAAGGTCTTGATTGAATACTACCAGCACCACAAGACTTTTTTTTTTATCATAAAAAGGGTTTTAAAATCCTTCAAAATCCCAATTGAATACACCCCCTTATACACATAAACTAAGTCTGTCTAAACTATCACACTAGTGAAGATTTTACTACATGTTTAGCCCCTAGAAAAAATTGGAGAAAAAACATAGAACATGAAAGGAAGGGCTCTTTCTAAATTGATGTTGAATGATTTTGTATCAGTTGATTTCAACAAATATCACTGAATATTCAGTACTTAAGTTGCCACTTGCCATATTAGGAAATTGTAAATAGTGGCTAATCTTTTATGATTACTTACAGATACTGGAGTTTTGCATGTGTCTGTTTTTTTAATACAACCAACAAACAAAATAAAATTTACCATAACTTAAGGTGAAAGTTTCAAAATCAAAGTATACATACCTTATCAGTCCCAGGGACTTTTGCAACTACATGAGTAACTCGATCATCAATTTTGTTTGTGCAAGTAGCACCAAATTGTTCAGCTCTCTGCCACAATGGGTGAAGGTGGGGATTTGCTGCGCCAACAGGAAACACCCTACTAAACAATATATGACAACCATTCAAGATTTCCCTTTGTTCTAAAGCTAGGAAATCTCTCACATCCACTTCTTCTAAGGATTGAGACGCAAAAAAGCTCCGGTGTATTCTCTCAATAACCTACTCCGGGAAGAGAAGGAATTATCGACTGTAAAAAATAATAAACTCCGTATCAAAAAAAAATTGAATATAACCTTACCTCTAAAGAGGATGCCTGAGTTCCAGATTCCGGTATCTCATCGCGATCAATCTCAAGAAGAGATTGGCCAGGAAGCCTGAAATGACGCATGCTACAAGGGAAGTATAAGTACCTGCAATATCTTAAAACTTAATAAAGGGATAATGCTTCCACTCAAAACTAATGACAGTAAAGACCACAGAATATCACATTTAAGAGAATTGCATGCTATAACACACAGACCCACGGCTATAAGGTTCCGTTTGTTATGAGGCCAAACTCCTACAGAATCGTCTATAATTACAACAGACGATTTCAGACCTAAAACGCGTTCCAAATCTTTGCATACTGTTTCAGCATCGTTGCCTCTAGAAATAACTCTACCAGCAAACAACACTCCCTTTGGATCAAGCACCTTTGCCATTTGAGTTGCATATTGCTTGTTTCCCATAGTGTAAAGATGCAACTCAAAGAGTTTACTAGCCTGTAAAGCATTAGGGAAAGATGTGAATGCTTCGATACAAAATTAATCCCGGTGCAATATCATACCTAAAACATAATATAAAATTCATATTACCTTCTCCAGGAAGTTCCAGACTCCTGGTCTGAGTTTAGTCCACATTTTCATGTCCGGAAAATGAAAAAGATGTCTCTTAGACTTTTCACGGTCTTGTTTTTCTTTCTTTCTCAATATCTCTTCATGCACACGGTCAACTTCATCAAACTGAAAAACAAAATGTTAATAAGCAATTGTCCAAACTTTAATCCACAGGACAAGAGAACCCATTCAATGCAAATTACCATAGCAGAATTAAGAAGTGTATGGTCTAGGTCCAATACAAGGCACAACTTCCTAGCAGCAAACATTTTATTTTGTTCTTCAAGCTTCCGGGCATTGACATTGTCCCTAGTTCCCTGGATATTTGGCATAGAGGATACAATTGCTCTGGATCATTCACTCCCCAAACTTCCACTCTTCTGGACAGTACTACTTCCATGGAAAGAACGACGTGGATCCCGGGGTTTCATGCGAATCTTTCCAGAATCCTCTTGTAGGGCCTGGACATGAGTATCAAAAACATGCAGAAAGTTAAACAATTGGGTAGCCTTAAGAAGCTTCCATGACTAAACTATCTGGACTTCCAAATTTTGCAAACAATTCTCAGTCCAAGCTAAATCATAACGAGGGATCAAAAGGATAAATTTTCCACGGTAATCACAATTAGAAGATAAAACCAAAACCAAAACCGTTGGAGTATCAAGAATTGATTCATGCTGTGTTTACTTAAGATAAATAATCTCATAAAGGGATTTTACCACGGAAGTTGCTGGAGATGAAGCTGGAAGCATTTCAGCATAACTTTGCGGAAGACCAGCAGTCATTGCTTGAATGGTATTCACAGTTGCATCTGTTCCCCTCGCTGAATTCGAGTTGGTTAAATGCATTCTACTTGTAGCAGAATCAACTGGTTTCTTTTCGACTTCTGCTGATCTCTTATGTAGCTCTAAACACATATTAAGTAACATGCTTGGATTTACGCATCTACTATTCAATAAATCAGGTAAGGGAACTGCGGCCAAGCTACTTGTATTGTGCTCGGAATTTTCCAAAGACCTTCTAAGTCTTTTGGGAGCAGTAGCAATATTTTCTGAAAGCCAACCACCTGTTCCACCCATAGTTCTTACCTCTCTAGTATTGTGCAATTTAGAATCTGTACCGTTCAGTTCCATCTTCTCAGCCTCTGTCTTAACAGCAGGAGACAACCCAAATCTCTCAGTCCCATCTCTAACCGAAAACAATTTATTCACAGGGACGTAGGATGGAGCTTCTTGGGTGGGTGACAGTAAACTGTCTAAATCATGATCCTTATGTAGGTCAAGGGCCTCCAATTTTTCCTCCTCGTCAATTGCCTCACTATTGCCCAAAATATCAATTAAAGAAATCCTGACCTAAACTTGTACAAAAAATCAAACAAATTTTAGATTCTACCTAAATTTCCATTTTACAAACCAAGTATTATATGAAGGAATTGGGGGTGACTCCTAAACAAGTTAACATTAAACATCACCTCTTTCATGTCCGGAGTAAATAAATGAGCATGTTTATTCATTAGAAGAGAAAGCAATCTAACATGAAAAATGTAACCAAGGAAAAATAGTTTAGAGATAGATGGTATTGCAACTTGAAAGAATTAACAACACAAAACTAAGAACTCATATTTTTAAAACCTTAATATATTATCCTTATTCTCTTTCTTTTGCAAATTGTCCATAGAGCAAAACGCCTACAACAACAACGCGGAAGAAAAGTTGTAACAAGATCATCAGCAGAAACCAAAATGATACATCAAAAAGTACAATAAACAAAGAAAGGTCAGAAATTCCAGAGAACACCTTGCTCTGCAAGGCACTATGAATCCTAGTACAAGTTTCAGCAAAAGATCTACAGAAACAAAAATCACCGAATAAAAACAAGACAATTCAAAGTTGCATATTACAATTCAACTCCAACCAACAACAAAAACAATCCATAAACAATTTTCACTTACTCCGCCACATTCGCCTCATCGGTAATACTCTTAAAACATCTCTAACACCAATCATCTCAGAATCAAAAATACAATATGCATCAGCATCAGCATCAATCTCACCCTCCTCAACCTCCCTTTCCTGTTTATCATCATCATCATTCAAATCAATATTATTGGTGCTATTGTTATTACTATGAGCATTAGCATTAACATCAACATCTTTATCAACAAAAAATATCATTCAAAGGCTTATTCTGAAGCATAATCACCATGACATATGGTGGTCTACTTTGAATAAATATTCTGCACTTTTGCATCATTATTATTACTATTATTATTCACCTTACTAAAATCCTCTTCACTGGATTCCTCTGAAGCAGTATCAACAATCTCACCCTCTTCCACATCCATTACTTCTAAGTCTTTCGATTTATAACAATACAAAGACGATCGAAAAATCATGGTAAGGAATAACACAATGCACCACAAATATGAAACAGTAAATCTCAAAAATCAAAATAGAACAAAAACAATTAGGTCAGTGATTAAGTTAAGGTTAGAAATTCTCCATTTCAATTCCCTTTATACATTTATTTAGACATGCCTTGCTCTTTAATCTTATTAAGTTTGCAACAACTAAACCTAGAAAATTCCCTCAAATGATATATATTAATTGCTAAGTGCTAACCCTAATTATGTATTTTCTTCATCTTCAGTTTGAAATTCGAAAAATTTTGTGGGAAACATGAAGTGCATTAAATTACATCTATTGTTATACTCCTTGAAAAATACACGGCTCTTCAACCAAGCACACATCTTCAAAATGATTAATACATTGTATAATCTCTTCTATTATTAAATACTATGGTATATGCAGATATGATATGTATTTGGTTGGAAAAATATATTATTACTTTTAGTAAATATCAAAGTTTAATTATTCTTTTTAGAGTTGCACGTGTAATTTAAAAATTATATTAATTGAAGTGACTTTGTTTTTCATGTTATTAGAAATTTAAAACAATTATTACAAGTCAATTTTTGATGTTTAACTATAAAAGTAATAAAAAAAATTGACCCGTGCAACAATATAATATTGTATTCTTTTTTCTTTATAATTTTTTTTTAAAAAAATGTGAAGATAATGCCACAATAATATATTGTGATAAAATAAAATGACAGTCTTTAATTGATTAGTTTTTCAAAACTAAAATGTAAAATTTGATAAGATTTAAGTGTCATTGAAGAACATACTAAGACAAATTTGATTGCAATATTGTATCTCTAATAATCTAATTTGCGTTTATTGATCGATCCATGATCTTGCAGGTTAAAGATCATTCATTGATCTCTATTATAGTCGACAAGACCCGTGCGTCACACGAGTCAAAAGTCTAGTTTGTTTTAATTATATATAGAGCCACAAAACCTTAAACTCTAAGGCATAAACTTATTTCTAAAACATATATTTAGACATATAAAGCTACAAAACATATTTTTAAATCATATATTTAAATTTCCTCAACAATCATATATTTAAATATATAAAGCTACCGAACTTATTTCTAAAACATATATTTTATACAGAGCTACAAAACTTATTTCTAAAACATATATTTATACAGAGCTACAAAACTTATTTCTAAAACATATATTAATTAAACATATATTTTAAAAAAAAAACATATATTTAAATGAAATTAAATTTAAAATATATTCTAAACAAAAATATAAATTATAATAATATTTTTTTTCAAATATAATTCTAAAATATAATTATATCAAAAATATTTTGGAAATTTTATTCTCAACAAATTATAATTCTAAAATAAAATAAGGGTTTTGTTAACGAATGTCTCCGGAGCACTCTTTAAGCATTCTAAATTAGAAAAGAGTTAAATATGTTTTTGGTCCCTATAAATATACCAACTTTTCGTTTTAGTCCCTCTAAAATTTTCTTTCAACTTTTAATCCCCAAAAATTTTCTATTTTCACTTTTGGTCCCTCTTTTAAAGTAAACTCATATGTAGAATTCATATTTTTTAATAAAATTTTGCAGAAAAATTCATAATATTATAAGAATCTCTCCCAAAAAAATTTAGAATTTTTTAACAAAACATGAATTTAATATGAATTTTTTATATTGTTGACGGTTAAAAATTCATATTTAATTTATGTTTCGTTAAAAAATTCTAACTTTTTTTGGAATGATTTTTACAATATTCTACATATTTTTGCACAATTTCATTAAAAAAAATACTAAAATTAACTCAATAATAGGGACCAAAAGTAGTGATTGGAAATTTTATAGAGACTAAAAGTTGAAGGAAAAATTTAGAAGGATTAAAATGAAAAGTGGTATATTTATAGGGACCAAAAACATATTTAACCTATAAGAAAATTATTCCTTAAAAAAGTCATATAGTTCAATTTCCAATAAATTAAATACACAAGTTTTTATAAAAAGTTATCATTCAAGGCCTTTAAAAGAGTACCCTAGGAGCACGTCGTTAACATTTCCCATAATATTTTTAATCTAATTCTTCGTATATTTTTATATGGACATTCTCTCATAAACATTTTATATATAGAGCTCTAAGAAATAAACATTTTATATATAGAGCTCTAAGAACTTTTAGCAAATAAACATTTTATATATAGAGCTCTAAGAATTTTTTATATAGACATATTTAAAATATTATAACAATTACTCCAACAATTTTTTTATAAAAAAATACATATTAAAATATGAATTTGTAAGCACTAAAAACTTAAAAAAATCATATTTAATTTGGGTGAAATATGTACTTAGTTCCTACAATACAAGCTTTTAAGTTTAATCAATAAAAAAATTGTAAGCTTTTGGTCTCTAATTGCCTTCTATAGGGACTATTCTCTTACAAATGTTTATTTATTTTTTTAACTATGGATGAATTAAGGGTTAAATATGTTTCTAATCTCTATTAAATTTTAATGTAAATTTTAGTTCCTACAATACAAGCTTTTAAGTTTAATCAATAAAAAAATTGTAAGCTTTTGGTCTCTAATTGCCTTCTATAGGGACTATTCTTACAAATTGTAATATTTTAGAAGACTAAAATTTACATTAAAATTTAATAGAGATTAGAAACATATTTAACCCTTAATTCATCCATAGTTAAAAAAATAAATAAACATTTGTAAGAGAAATTTTCATAATGTACTAAACATGATTGCAAAAATAATTCAAAATTTTGAAGGACGCACATGAGTTTACTTACAAGATTGAACCAAAAGTCATGGCGGATAATATTTGACAAACCGAAATTTGTTGAAATTTTTAGAGTGATTAAAAACAAAATTTAAATATTTATTCGAACCAAAAACTTATTTAACTTTTACAAGTATTATACATCAATAAACTTCCACGCAACATAATCAGTTTTGTTTCCTTTGCAAGAAAATATTATACACATTAGTTGAGAAGACTTTTTTTTTAAAGAAAAGATGCTTATAGCATTTCATTAATAATAAGTTGTTCAATACAACGAGGTACAATATAATAAGTAGTGAGCAAAAATTAACGGACAACATGGTCGATTACCTGAACAACAATATCTGATATTTCTTGCCAAAGCTTGAGGTTTCTATAGTTCTAGAGGCTCCAAACAGTAGCAGCAAAACGTTGGGAATCTTCATGTGATAGCTCGTGCAAAAGCTGAAAGATTGCATCTGTCATGTTGTATCATATTCCAAAGGCCACTCCAATGCCAAACCTGCATAGTAAAAGAACAATTGAAAAAAACATGGTTAAGGTCTTTAGATGACGCGTCACAAAATACGCACGGCAACATGCATTACACCCCTTTGTCCTGGAGTCTAACACGGGTAGGTAAGCAACCTCTACTCATACACGTAATTAAATTCATGATTTTTGGTGGAACTTTCAGACGCAAAATTCCGTACCAATAACTGGGTCGATGAAGATGGGATGGGATGTATCAACTAAATCTTCGACACATAAACGGTAAGAACTCTTCCCCGAATACAATCCATTTTTCTCGGCTTTCTAGATCAACTTGTCATCCTCCACCTGCTCAATTAAAGGAGTTCGAAGGATGGCCATTGCGATATCTTGACTGAAAACTTGATGGATGACCTCTTGATTCCAAGACTGATTAATTAAACTACTCACTGAGAAGTCGCACACATAATGAGTCCCCACAATGGTATCCTCAATTCGGTCCCCCTTCTGCAACCGAGGTTCATTAAGAATGGGAATAGATTCCCCGGATCCGATACAATATTATAAATGTGCATTGCATTAAGATTAGCAAAGTGAAGAACACAAGGTTCGACTAAGGCTATTTATAGAAATAGATCATCAAATGATATGGTTATTTAAGTGTTGCAATCTGTTGGGAAAAACTTGTCCTAACCATTGTTGTGTTTTCTTAGTCATTGTTTGAGGTTTAAATATATGAAGTTACCATTCTCTTCCTTGATCATGAATAATACCTATAAACTTTAAGACATATAATCGATGTAGGATTCTTCAATTTGTAAAGTAGTGTCCGTGATCAAAATCCATTAATCAAATTGTCTTCCTCATTCTTTGTGAGATATCATTTGACGACAAAATCTTAATGCTAGGAAGAAAATCGTCTAAGGCAAGGACTCTATGTATTGACCATGATTTAGATGAAAATATAAGTTATGAGGTTGAATATTTGCATGCATCTTCATTTGGTAGATATAAGAAATTGGTGATTTTCGATTCTGTTAAAGTGTGTGATTTTATTAATATGTGAATATGTGTTTATGCCTCTGCTTGCCCTCGGATCCGTCTCTGTGTCTATAACTCTAAGGAAATATGGAGGCTTGTTGTTCGTGTTATCGATGTCTGGAGTGTTGTCAACTGCAAGAGGAATGAGCACCTTGAGAAGTTTCAACTATTATTTTCAATGTGTTTTTTTTTTTATGAAGCTTATTATTTTAATGTTTGGTTGCAAGTTTCATAATTTCGTTCCATTTAGATTTAGAAAGTTTGGATGTTTATCAAATAATAATATGTTAGTTTTCAGATGACTGCTATGAAAGTATAATTTGAATTTAGAAATATGGGTTTTTGGTTTTGTGTTGAAACACAAAATTTGTGTTACTTTTACGTTTGCTGCTTTATCATATGATGATGATGATATGGGTTTATATTTGTAAAATTCTGTTTATGTGATGAATTTGAAATGGTATTTTAGTGTGAGTAGCATGTGTTTGTGAAATTACTTGAATGAAAAAAGAAAGAAATAATTGTGATATATGGGTTTCAGAGTTTATAGTATGCACTAGTTGTAAATGTAATTTTTGGTCTAATGTTTAATTTAAATTATTTTTGGTTATAAAATAAATAATTTATAAAAATACAACATTTATGATGGTATTGCAAAAATACTAATGAATTTTAATAATCATTTTTTCACCAAGAATGCAATAATAATTTATTTATTTTACAAAAACAAAACGATATTCATTCATTCAAATTGAAAGTACATCAGATAAAATAACATGTTCAACATCGCTAAAAACATAAAGGGTAAATCTGCGAATAAACTCACAACACCCAAGTTAATAGCATACAACGGCAAAACGCATACAAATAATATGATAAATTATAAGTCACCGAAATACTCATGTTTCTGGATCTGCAACGTCGACACCCAAATCATTGATTGAATTTGTAGTTGACTGAAGTTAATCTTTCAATAGGAATCATATGAACACCGCAACAAGACGCGAAATCAAACGCCGTACAAGATGACGAACAACACAAGGCCGCACGTAGACGACGAAATCACAAAAAAAAAATCTTGATATGTGTGAAAACCACTTGTTTAAATTGAAAGAAAATGGAAGGAAAAAAGATGCAGGGGTGATTATAGGTCAAAAAATGACATAAAACCACCCCTCCTCGACAGAAGGAGGAGAAAAAAACTTAAGAGAGAATATGGAGTATCTCACTATAAAAACGTATAAGTGAAAGGTCTTGTGGCATGTCTTCCGGTGGTGGTGTTGTAATAATGAGTTTATGATTGTGTTACGTATATTTCTAAAAAACAAATCCAGGTTGAATATATTGGTATACGATAAAATGCAAAATTAAACAAAAGTCAAGATGGCCGAGTTGGTCTAAGGCGCCAGTTTCAGGTACTGGTCCGAAAGGGCATGGGTTTGAATCCCATTCTTGACAATTTTATTTATGTTTTTGTTTTTATTATCACGGACCAGTGATGGGCGAATTCCACTCTTTTTCTAAATCTGGGTCTAATATTTTAAGGTACTGGTAGCTACATTTTTTGTGTGAAATTAAGGGTTATTGTGACTTATGCACACCCATGTTACAACTACATACAGTAAATATACTTGTGAAAATAGACTAAGTTAATAAAAAAAATAAATGATACCTATATTGATGTTTGAAGTTTGAACTATTAGTGAGCCATTGGTGTATACACGACTTTCTTTTTTATGACAAAGTTGGTGCCTCTATGCAGGTAAAGGCAAGGAGAGAAAATACTTTTGATGTTGGTTAGACATGCAACTCTTTGTGCAATATAGAAAGTTACGAATGATTGTATTTTTTTTTTAGAAGAAGTAAATGTCAATGGAGGTGGAGGATCATAAATCAACATATATCTTGGCAATGGTTATTAGCTAAGAAGAAGATGTCATTTAGTTTGCACCACTGAATAGTTGCCTCAACTTACACCACTAAAATCACTTTTGTAAAGATAAAAGTCATTAATAGATCCATTAGAATAAATTTAAAATATATCAATTGCTTATATTGAAGTGGTGTAAGTTGGAGCAATGTATTTGATGGTCTAAACAAAACTTTACCTAAGAAGAATGAAATGCCATGCTTATTATATGTAGTAATTTGTTTACGGATTGTATTATGAGAAGTTAATTTTTGAGTTTTACGAAGATTCCGTCCCTTTTTTAGTTTAGGTAGACTAAATACTCCTTGTACTCATTGGTGGTTTGTGTACTCTTTTTACTTATCTTTTTTATGTTTTTTCATCATGATTCAAATCATGCAATAATCTCATTCAAATCACACAAGTTTGAAGTTAAAAACATCAATTTTAAGTCATATCCTCTATATTTGTCAACTTGGCTAATGTTTATCATTTAAAATACTGATTTTCTATTTATTTGAAGGGTTATACTAACAAGTGTTTTAAAAACATTGTTTAACGAATTCATAATGATTTCCCAACTTAACTCACGCTGCGTGAGTTAACTCACGCTGGGGCATTATGGAAATTTTAGTTGAGAACGAGCAAAATCAGTAGGAGGAAGAGCAGAATTCATTGTATTTTGAGAAGTTAATTTTTGGGCTTTACAAAGAGTCTTCCGCCCCTTTTTTAGTTTTGGTAGACTAAGTATCCCTTGTAATCATTGGTGGTTTGAATACTCTTTTTACTTATCTTTTTATGTTTTTTTTGTGGTTGAAAAAAAAATTTGGTTAAAAAACAAAGATTTTTGTTTATTTCATCATCGTTGTTTTTTTATAAAATAGGGTTGATTCTGATGGTGAGAAAAAACACAAGAAGGGGGTTGAATTGTGTTCGCTTTTTCTTTGTTTTCTCTTACTGAAGTCACTTTTCAGAAGCAGATAGAACTCAGCTTCTAAGGTGATGTTCAGAAACTAAATGCAGCGGATAAAACAGAGAGAGAGAAAGAAGAAAGACACAAAGCAATTATACAGGTTCCTTCCACAAACCGGAAGTAGTCATGTCCCCCTTGCACTTTCAAGGAGAGTTCACTAAAAAATGTAATATCTGATTATAATTGCTCACTGCTAAAACTAGCAAGAGACTTCAAACTACTCAAGCACAACTGCAAAAGATTTCCTATGCTCAAGAACAAAATCAAGAGACTGTTGGAACAAAATACGTTTAATAAACATTACCCTTAGAGTGGGGGAGCTTGTTAAAACGAAAAATGTTTAACATACGTTACCCTTAGAGTTTTGATGATAACAAGGTATTAAAAATTGTCAATTGGATATGCTAATATTTGTTCAAGTGTACAGGACCATAGACAAAATTTGATATCT
>Ga0315914_1008144_pt1 | contig 14171 bp, 6 predicted proteins | sample MpolenodulesMG_FD_203920 | JGI IMG/M metagenome (GOLD analysis project Ga0315914, IMG submission 203920) | Medicago polymorpha root nodule microbial communities from Los Angeles, California, United States - elongated nodules | ecosystem: Host-associated > Plants > Roots > Nodule | place: USA...
CCCCCAAATTAGGTCATAGAAATCATGGATGTCACTGAATCATGTAGTCAGAAAAATGCAACAATTGATATCCTTGGTGAGAACCACAAATTAGTTGTTGTTAGGATCAACAAAAGTAACATAGCTTCCAATCTGGTCACCAAAATCGTAAGAAAACAACTTCGGCAGCATAACAACACCCTGCCAAAAAATAAATCAAACAGTCATGTACAATTTAAAGCGGAAACGTGCCGATTAACAACCAAAACGAACTCCACGATGGACTCACTTAATGGGCATGGAACTCAACACATATGGTCTTGTACTGCAGTCGTAAATCATTTATGAGTTTGTCCAAATCAGTTGATGGGTTTGAATCCAAAGGAGTTGTTCATGAAATATACAGCATAAACGTTAATTAATGTGTAAAACGAAAATAAAATAAAACAACAAAAGGTTTTAACCAAAATTAAACAGCAAGGATATTGTGCCCTTCAAGCAATACAATGCAAGCCAGCTTTGGAACTCAGGAAAGGCCATTGAAATGATGAGCAGATGTAATATTAGTTTGTTTTAGGGTTAAGAGTGAATAAAACAATACCATGAGCATGTATATATAGAGAACCAATGTAACAATCAGACTCATTGATAGAAGCTACGATTTAATTATAGGGAGAGGGAATTAAAATTTCAAATTGAGAAGACAGACAGTTTCCAAGGCTAGTGGATGTGTAGCATTAAATACACGTATAACAGCTTCCAAAGGAAGCTAGGGTTAGTTTTTTTTTCCAAGTGAAATTGGAGGTTGCATTACACGTGTAAAAGCTTATGGTGGAAGCTAGGGTTAGTTGATTAAGGAGGAAATTAAGGAGTGTGATCAGGGTTTAGTTATAGCTAAACCTTACAAGCTTATAAAATAAGAAGACAAGAAGATGTATTGTCACCATACATATGCCCAAGTGATATTAGAAACTATTCATGTAAGATGATTGGACGAGTACATATAGTTTTTTTTTTTGGCCGGAGTTCGAACCACGGACCTTGCATATTTTATGCATTGTCTCTACCAACTGAGTTAAGCTCACGGGACAGAGTACATATAAGTTTATAAATGGGAAAAAAATGAGAGAGAACCATGCAATTGCAATCGAAGATAAACTTATAGAATTTAATTCGTTCATTTAAAATTGGTGATCAAAATTGTCAAATCATCTTGTCAAAAGAAAAAAACCAAATTATGATTTATGGATGATTAAAAGGGGATTTGAGCATATTCCTAAAAGGCTTAAATATGATTTTCGTCCATGAAAAAAAAAATTGAAAAACGTCCTTGCAAAAAAAAAATTGTTTGAAAAAGGTCTCTGGCCCCACTTCTGATATGATTTGGCATGGTTCTTGCCACATGGCAGTCCACGTAATTAAAAAAATAAAAATTCTGGAAATTATTTTTTTAAATTAAAAAAAATGAAAATAAATTTAAAAATCATAAGCAAAAAATTTGAATATTAAAATTTTCGAAAAATTATTTTTTTGACAAAAAAAACTGTTAAAATTAAATTTTTTGAAAAAAAAAGTGAAAATTAAATTTTCGAAAAATAAATTTTTTAATTTGAAAATTATATATTAAATTTTTTTCAAAAATACTGACAATTATATTTTCAAAATTTAAAAAAAAACTAATATTCAATTTTTTTTCATATTTAAAAAAATAAATTAAAAATGATATAATTGAAAAAAAAATCCAAATTTTTATATGATTTTTTAATTTATTTTCAGTTTTTAAATTTTTAAAAACTATTTTCAAAATTTAAAAAATATTTTTTATTATGTGGCATGCCACATCATCGCCACGTGGTAAAAGTTGCACAGTCAACAACTGCCACATGGGCAAAACCATGCCAACTCAATGATGAAGTGGGGTCAGGGACCTTTTTCAAACCAAAAAAAATTTGCAAGGACGTTTTTCAATTTTTTTTTTGCAGAGACGAAAACTAAAACTCGCCCAAATTACAGTGACAAAAATCATATTTAAGCCTTCCTAGAGATATAAAGATGATTAAACTTTGATTTTTTTTTCCTAAAAATCAAAATTCTTTGAATAGTATGATTTCATGAGTCTAAATATCCGATTTGAGTTGAATAGATTATTTTAGTAATTTGTATAGACTCATAGTAAGTTTTTTTAATCTTCTTTTGTCGCAATTTCACATTCATTTTCTTTTCTTTTTTGTTAGTTTGATTTTGTCCATATCAATTTCAATTGGTAATATCTATCTTTTTTTCATCCCAAAATCTACAAATCGAATCTACTAATTTATTTCAAAAAAATAAAAATAAAAAACTAGTTTCTGTCAAAAAAATAAAAAATAAAAAACTAGTTTGTATTAACTCTCACACAAAAAGAAGAAGAACAAAATAATTTGCATTGACTCTCAATCCTAACAACCTCCCTAATATTGTAATGAATTCAAGCCATATTCATTAACTTTGAAGTGCCTCTAAAAAAAATAACTTTGAGGGAGTATTGTGATTTGTGATGGTCCTTCCATTTTGTCACATAGCCATCCAATCCACGTCAGCCATAAAGTACATCATTAATTACATTTACATTACCATAACTTCAGAATATTATTTCGTCTTAAAGAAAATGCAATAATAATAATAACACAAAAAAAACAAAGGAATCAAAAAACAAACACACAAAACGCAAAGCATTATCTTTCAGCTACAAAAGAAGCGCGCCCAATTTGTCTCCAAAACCCTAAACCCTAAATCCCCAATTTCTTCATTTCTCAATTCTCAATCAACCAAATGTCTCAATCTCAAACGTTACCACTCAAGAGACAGCAAGATGAAAATCCCACTGATGATGATTCCTCTGCTATCAAACCTTCTCGTCTCAAAATTTCATTATCCTCTGAAGATTCCGACAAAAAGGTAAACCCTAATTCTCTTTTCACTTTTTTATTAATCTTCATTATTGGTTTTTTAATGAAGTTTGTATTTTTGGTTCAGATTGTGATCAAGAGGGTTAAGGATGTTGAAATTTGTGTTCCTATTGTTTATGGGACTATTGCATTTTTTCTGGGTAGGAAGGCTAGTGAGTAAGTTCCGATTTTTATTTTCTCAGTGTTTTGGATTATTGGTTTTAGATTGAAGACCCAATTTGGTCCCTCGCAGCTCAATTTAGTCTCTGGTAAAAAATTAGTCCGTTGACAAGTCTCTGACTCATTATAATAGATGTTTTAATTTATCTCCATTATGAAAATGTCAAGGACTGGTTTGAGTATTCTTGGAAATTAAATTGGGTCACGAGAAAATTGTGAGGTACTAAATTGGGTCTTTACTCTTGATTTTATTTTTTGTTGAAATTAATTGTATTTAATCATTTGATGTTACTAGGTCTCAATCTCATAAATGGACTGTTTATGTACGTGGAGCTTCTAATGAGGATCTTAGCGCTGTTGTTAAGAGGGTTGTGTTTCAGTTGCATCCTAGTTTCAATAACCCAACAAGAGTTGTTGAATCACCCCCTTTTGAGATATCTGAATGTGGTTGGGGTGAATTTGAGATAGCTATCACTCTCTTTTTCCACAGCGATGCCTGTGAAAAACAGTTGGATCTGTAAGCTTCGGTTGCTCACTCTTTCCTATTCGTTTTTGGCTTGTTGCTTGTATATTGCATTTTTTGAATCACTTTTGTTTGTTTTCATAGGTATCACCATTTGAAGCTGTATCCTGAAGATGAATCTGGTCCGCAGAATACAAAGAAACCTGTTGTCATTGAATCTTACAACGAGGTTGTTTTTCCTGAACCTTCTGAGGCTTTTCTCGCACGCGTGCAGAATCATCCGGCTGTTGTTGTTCCAAAGCTTCCGGATGGCTTGAATTTACCAAGCCCGGGTACATTCCTTTGAGCGATCTTTCGATTGTAATTATTATATGACTATTACATTTCCCCTTTCAAAAGCTTTTCTTTATAATCCCTTCTGTTGGCTTTCGCAGTACCGGTCGAACCTATGAATGACAAGGAGAGAGGTGACACCAAAGATCATCCACTGAGCCACTGGTTCCTGAACTTCTCAGAGGCGGACGAGCTCTTAAAACTAGCGGCCGCTCGCCAACAGGTTCTGCTTGCTTTGTTCTATCATGCATTTTCTATTTGAATAGGCTGTTTTATGACTAGAGAATTGTTGGCGGCATTTATTTTTTTTCTGCATTAGTTTTGTCTCTTTTCTTCCTTAAAGTAACATTATTATATGCATGGGGACTACATTCTGAAAATAAATACAATCAATTTTAGGGTTATTAAATTGCAACTATATCGGTGATATAGTGCTATAGCATTGTTGCATAGTTGAATTTGAACAGACCACTATTTTCTGCGACCCGCAATTGACAATACTGATTAATTCCCTGATTCATTCCTAATGTGCAATTAATCAAGATCGTCTTTTCACAAACGAGATGCATATCGTATTTTTCTGCATTCTTCTTCTTTGATGTCTAAGAGGCTTTTATTGGCTAGTGAAACTTAATGGCGTAGTTTTTTTTTGGTTTTGTTTTGTGTTTATCTGCATTCTTCTTGTTTGTAGTCTAGGAGGCCTTTATTGGATGGTGAAACTTAATGGATTACTTTGTTTTTTTCGCCGAATGTTTTATTTGTTTTGCACTGGTTTGGAGTTTCACCGAATGTTTTATTTGTTTTGCACTGGTTTGGATGCATATGACCACAAAATTAACTGCTTCCTTTGTGCACATGTGGATTTCTCTTAATTGTGGAAATAATTTTTTTGTCTTGTACCAGATGTATTGTGAATTAGTCAAAAAGTCTTTTAAACGTATTGTAGATTTCTGTGCTAACTGTGTTTGCAATGTCTCAGGTGCAAGCTCACATTGTTAAGCTGCGAAGACAATTAACTTTGTTGGAAGGATTGCCTCAGTCAAAACAGCCATCTGGTTAGGGATGTACATGATTCTGATATCTTAATAGATATTTTTTGGGGGATTTCCCTTTAGGGTCAAATTTGGAAGATTAGTGATGAATGATTATGTATATACATGCATATCATCTTCCCTGTAGATTGTTTTGAATATATTTTATCTGTGTAGAAGCCAATTGTTTGGAGGTTTAGAAGAATAGACATGGTTCTTGGCGCATTTATGCCAAAATATTTTACATGGTGATAGATATTTTTGTATTAACTGTACTCTGAAGTTTAATGTTTTATCTTAAACTTAGATTGCTGGCTAAATATCCTTACTTTTATGTTTTAATCATCTATTTATAAACACTTGTGTTAATGACTTTTGCGCTTAAATTGACAATATTAATGACTGGAGTCATCCTTATGTTTTCATACATGAAGTTACATATACAAATGAAAATATGGATGTTGTAACAAAATGAATAAAATAGTTTGAGAAGCTTATAATCATGAATTCACAGGCTAGTAGGAATATCTTATAGTCATGAGTTCATGCTGCATTTTTTTAGGGCAGAAGCAACAAGACACATTTGAGTGTAAAGGGCATTATTCTGTTAGAAACAGATGCTACATTCTTAACCAAAATTGAGGCTAACAAGGGAATACGCTCCTTGGTATGCCTTCTGTAGCAATACAGAACGGGGGGAATTTTTTTACCATCAAATTCACTTGTGAAGTATATATTGGAGTTAATTCACCACCATCACCACACCATACATTGATGATGTTGGTTTTTGAGTTCATAAATCAATGTTGTTGGAAGCGGACCAGAGATTGAATCGGTGAGACTTTTGGGTCATGGTTCAAATAAGCAATTCAACCCAATCCGACCGGTCCTACGTGACTCTGAATTTACCATGGTTGAAACAATTGCTAGACTGACAACCATCTCTCAGTTCGGTATGATTTTCACAACAATATTGTCTGAAACTTTGATTCTATTTTGTTGAGATTAAATTTCTGAAAACAAAAGTTTAGAATTTCAGAAATTAATTTCTGGTACCCTTTTATGACGCAAAAACAACATTCCAAGTATTTATTTCTTGAAACGTGTGTTTTGGGGGGGAAATTAAAAATGGGATATATGAGCAAATAATGGGGGTACAAATAGAAAATTCTCGAATCTAAGGTGTCTTAGCCCATGCAGAAACTACCCACGACAAACTCACTTTTATGAGTTCTGTGTTATTAGCCAAAACAAAATAAACAGAAGAAAAAATTCCTCAGCTATAGAAGAAAATTTTGAGTGGCAAAGTATATTACAGTATATACACTATATACAGTATACACCTGCACAAAATCACTTTATTAATTTTCTCACTTTCTATTTCACACGGTTCCAATATCTCTCTTGCTACTAAACAGACTCCAAAGCAACCAAATTAAGGAACTAGGAGTCACAGATTTACAAAATCTGAGAGTGAGAAAGTCTTTCCTACATTGTTTCACTATCAAAACAAGAACCTGGCTTGGAAAACAAAGAAAAGTAATAACAGAGAATTATTATTAATCAGAACATGCATGTTGGTAGACACATTTCATGAATGAATTGAAGCATCTTAGCTAGCTAATTATCTGAAGACTCCTTAACCTTTTGGAGAGTCAACTTCATAACTTCCCTTCTTACTTTTTGAGAAAAGCCATCCTATCAAAGGCATCATTGTCTTCTTCTTACCTTTCTTACCTGAATTAGGTCTCACTAGTAACTCATCCTTATTAGGAATAACTTGAGCTAATACATGAGGGCTAGCAAATTTCACATATCTTCTTTTTTGAATTGTTTCCTCATTATCAACACCGTCGTCATTTTGTGTTTTGATTTCCACATTGGTTCCGTTCGCAATGAACTTGATGTCTTCGTTTGTCTCTGGAATATCACGTCGTTGAAGCAACTTCAACTCTCTTGCCTTTGTTTCTTCCAATTCTTTCTTTGTTTGCTCAAGTTCCTTTTTGAGGGATTTGATGCATTGAGCTAAGAAGTTAGCTTCTTCTTTTGATCCTTCAAGTTTTTGTTTTGTTTCTTCTAGCTCTGCTGCTAATGCTCCAGCTTTGGATTGTGTATGACCAGTCTCGCTTGCTTCATTTTGCATCTTAATCATTTCACATGCATAATCATAAGAAAATTAATCATACTGTCAATATCATCGTGAATCCAAACATGCACTTGGTTACATAACAATAACAATATATCATGATGAATGGATGCATGAATAGAAAGAGAAAAATGAGAACCTCTTTGAGCTTGTTGGCATAAATTTCTCCAACTAAGACTCTTTCTCCAAACAAAAGAACAGCTTCTTTAACAGACTTGAATGGTGCTCCAGTGTCAATCTCTGCACGTCCCATGATCAATGTACCACTTTCTTCTCTGTCCATATTGAGCTATATAGTTACAAACTTTACTTAAAATCCAAGCTCAACAAATTAAAACTATGATACAATTAATAGCAAAACGTGTATGAGTGAATATATGAAGAGAAACAAAAAGAGCTCCATTTAATACAAGTAACAAACATAGGAACTATTTAGTACTAAAGTTCTTAGTAATGGATATTGGTGGTGTAATAATTGGTTAACATAAAGAAACTTGGTAGAATGCACAAATTAAGAATTTCTTTTCTTTGCGTCCACTTCACTAGTATTTTGTTAATTGAAGTTGACATGTTGGTTAGTTAGTTCAATCTATTTCAAATCAAGATTTTTGAAAGCACTCTTTTGCTGCATTGATTGAGACTTGTCTCCTTTCAATTAGAGATTCTATAATAATAATAATTAATAATTTATGTGGGTTCTGATTTTAGGCATGTAAACTTTTAGAAAGATATTTAAAATGGGGTTTTTTCTTGTACTTAAGAAGAAATTATTTTTGTATTCGGTACTTCGTCCAAATTGCTAATTAAATAAGGTAGCCATTGGCCAACTCCCTCTTGTTAGACCTACTTCACTTGCACAAAATATTATTACTTTTTTTTTTCAAAGTTGAATTAAAAAAAAGATGGAGGAAAAATTCAAACTATAATGTTTATTGAATTTGTTTGAACTCGGAATTATTAAAGTAGATAATAGATATCGAAATGATTTATCCCCGCGAGCTTAACTCAATTGGTAGGGATATTTGCATATTATATGCATGAGCCGGGGTTTGAACGCCGGACACTACACTTCTCCATAACTAAATTGTATGAGCTCTAGCTACTAGACTACTTGAAGAAGAAAAAGATATCGAGATGATCTTGTCAAAAAAAAAACATTGATCTCACGATCTTGTAAAAAAAAACATTGATCTCACGATGATAGTAAATTTCGAGGAAGAAATATTATGTGAATGAGAGTTTTTTAGTTGGAGTCCATATGGCTAAAATGATGTCCGACGGGGGAGTGTGTCCATGGATGGATGCACGTATATCCAATTGAGGGCAGCCACCCTGATTAGATATTTTATTTTTCCAATATTCTACGAATCATTTTCCTATATTCTATTTTAGTGGAAAATTAGAAATAACAAACAAGTATATAAAACAGATTCCACCTAAGTGTGATAGGTTCATGAAATTATTAGAAGTGATGTTACAATTAAATCATATTGTGTCGTGTAACATTTAATTTCTTTTAATATTGCATTTTGTTTGTGATGTATTTACTTTTTAAAGAAATAGAGATATTTAAATTGATGAACCAAATATAAGATAATCAAGTGTGATTTGTGGTCTAAGAATATTATCACAAGAATATTATGTTGAGAAGCTTTTTAGTAGGTTTGTGTATTTTAAAATAAAATTATTGAGAATCTCTTATGGTTCAAATGCTACATAATGATTAAAGAAAGAGAGTTGTTATATTTATTTTGATGCTTAATTAATTTTGTGACTATTTCATTGAAATTTATTTGTTGGTCCTTCAACAGTTATACATATATGTCCCATAATAAAAATATACATATATGTGTCTCATAAATAAATAATAGTATATATATGAAGTAAGGTTTTTTTTAAGGGTTAATAGGTCTTTACCCCCTTGTAATATAGGTTATTTCCGGTTTTCTCCCCTGTAAAATTATTTTTTTGATTTACCCCCCATAAAATATTTTTGGTTTGATTTACCCCCTTGATAGGCCAAACAAAAACAAAAATTTCTTGAAAAATAAAATAAAATTGGTTTTTGTTTGGCCTATTAGGGGGTAAATCAAAACAAAAATATTTTACAAGGGGTAAATCAAAAAAATAATTTTACAGGGGGGAAAATCGGAAATGACCTATATTACAAGGGGGTAAAGACCTATTAACCATTTTTTTAAGGTATAAAGTAAGATTTTTTTATATCATATGTCGTTTCCACGTTTATTCTCAGTATTTTATTTTTTTAAACTATTTATCAAATTTTGCATAAATATCCTAACAAACATTTTATTTCAGTTTTCCAAATTTTTCAAAATTGATTTCTTTATTTAGCAAAAATATCTCGGCAAACAAAGGTAAAGGCTCAAATGGAAATTGACATAAAGTAACTTTTGAAACAAAAAGACCTTTTCATCATTTATATTACTTTTAACCACCCCCGCAACCCCACCCCCCAAAAAAAAAAGTAAAATACCTCAATCATATCCACTAGATATTTTATTTTATTTTTGATTGAATTAATTAATGTTTAATTTAATATTAAGATAATTTGTTTCAATAAATATAATATTTTTTATTAGTTTTCGAATTCTCGCTTTTGTTAATTTTTTCAAAAACTAAATTTTTCTTCTTTAAATTTTCATAATTTCCACTAAATGATTCATTCTACCAAAAAAAAGCATTATAATTTAGTTAAAATTTAAATTTAATATATACTATTGATTTTAAAATTAATTTCGTAATTTATTTTTTATGCACACGTGCTACTAATATATTAAGAGTTTTTAAAAATAAAAAGACCAATTTCTTTCTATACAGTAAATATCTTAATAAAACTTACATATAAAACCTTATTTTTAATCTTAACTAGCTATATTTTTTCAGCGTTTGTCAGGGTTATATATATAATATTATTATTTAGGTTATGTATAATATTCATTAAAAATTCATACATCACAAAAATAATAAAAGAAAAAAATTACTCATATCATAACCCACAATTTATTAAATGAATTGTAAAATATCAAATAAATATAGCTTACTTGTGTAAGTTGAAATAATAATAAAGAGTATGTGTAAGAAAAAAAAATTATTTTCTTAAATATAAAATTGATTAAATAAATAATTTAATTTTAACCAAATAACTATTTAAAATTTTCTCTATTGATGTATCATTTAAAAAATAAATTATCTATTGAAAAATTAGTTACAAAAGTTTAGATAAGCTCTAGGTGCTCACCAGGGTCATGGTAGTGTTGCAGCAAAAAACTTTTTTATGAATGTTTTGATAATAACAAACCACGTGGAATAAATAATAAGTTTTATGAATGATGATCTAGTGATGGTTGCACTTGAGTTTTTGTTAAAAGAATAGGAATCACACAAGTGGATAAGCTAGAAGCCATCCACATCAGTAAGTGCATTATATCTACTCAACAATGAAAGAATGAGTATATCATTAGTTGCAGCAACAATATCATATCTCCATGAAGATTCATAGCTCAAGAATCATGATGGAAGAACTTGAATCATGGTGGAAGAACTTATATCACAAGCTACACAAGAATGTGCTTGAAGTTATGTGACAAAACTCACATTGAGTTTTATGTTATATGATTTGAAGACCCTCCATGGGTAAACAAGATAAAAGGATATGCATACAGGTTAGGAAGATTCTCAGATTCTCCTCGAAGTATCACACTTCCAAAGCTTCTAAAGATAAGAAGTTCATAGTTCAGAATGTTCGTATGAACAGAGTTCAGAATGTTCATATGAATGGAGTTCATAATAATCATAAACATTAACCCATAATATTCTAGAAATATTGAAGGATTGCTTTATGGATAAACAAGAATATTTTAAGTCATTGGTTACAAGCAATGATGAACTAGATGCAAAGAAATATTCTTTTGGACTTCAAAGAAAGAATCATCTTGTTTGTCAAAAGAACTGATCTCACATTTATATGTTTCAAGTAGTTTTTGAAGGGAATAAATAAACAACCTTCATAAGGGTCAAAGTGTTGAAGAACATTAGAATGTTTAAGAACATCTGAATGTTCAGCATAAAGTACAACCGTCAAAAAGGAAGAAACCCAGAAGAAACATTATGGAGTTCATATGTATGAACCCAAAAGGAGTTCAAAAGGTTGCTCAGAAGGTTCATTAGAGCAAACTCATAAATCAATGTCCACGCCAAGAACATGCAAGAACAGATGTGACATGAACATATCTTATGCAGAAAATGATTTTGACTTTGGATCAAGAAATCATTAAAGGCATCTATGGTGATTAAAGAATTAATGGACTTTGATAGTTATTGGTATTTGTGCGTTCTTGAGTGATTAATCAAGACACAAACAAAGTATAAATCATATCAGAATACAAGAAATCAAAGGACATTTGAATTCAAGAACTAACTTTGAGTTCAGAAAGTTAGTTCAGAATGTTCGAACAGAGTTCAGAAGGTTGTTCTTATACAAGTTCAGAAACTCAAGAACATGCAAGGCACACGTGACATGAATAAATGTCCAGGAAAGTACATTTGCATGATCAATCAAGCAATAAAGGCATTTACAAGGTTAATGCCAAAAAGGATATTCAATGTTCATTAAAGACCATGAACATTGAAGTACTAGAAATATTCCAAAGAGAATATCATCTTAGATGTTACAATCACTGCTCTTCATTTTTGTTTCACTATTAGGATTTAATTACATCAAATGGTAGTCTTACAAATCATTCTAAGTGAAACCAAGGAACATTCTGATGTTCAGAATGTTCAGCTCTGCACATGATTTAACTATGAACAATATTTAGGTAAAAAAGCAAAAGCAAAAAGTAAGCTCAAAGTCAGATTTAATTAGAAATGGACACATAAGGGAGCAGGTACTGTTCAATATCATAAAATCCCCTAAAACACAGGCTTGAAGTGACAAATTCATTTTTCTATCTCTTGCACAAGTTCCAAGACCAGATCTGGAAAAGTTTCCGTCCAACAACATTCTGAAGTATGTACAAAGAACAAGATTCATAGTACAACCCAGAAATTCATGTGATATTCATACGATGAAACCCAAAAACGCATTTGGCCTTCATCTACATGAACACAGATGAAGATCGTCAAGAGCGCAACAACATTCTGATGGTCAGAATGTTCACCCAGATTTTCAAGTAAAAGTCAGTGGGACCCAGGACACATGACATAACACCATTGATCACCCTCCAACGAATATAAGAGCCCAAAAACTCTATAAATAGAAGTGAAAGGCTCAACATTACTTGCACCATTGCAAAGCATACAAGAAAAACAATCTTATCTTGAAGCTTTAGCATCTGAATTGATCATCATTGAGATTTCAAATCGTCTCTTGAAGTGTAAATCAATTCTCTCTTATCTTGTTAAAGATAATTTATCCCTCCATTTTTCTCTTGTCTGATTTCAATCATTCAAACTCCATACAAATTGTAAAGTAAATCTCATTTAGCTTTAAGGGTACTAAAATGTTAGTTTGAGCAAATGTTTTAGAAGTCTTAGTGGGTAACATAGCAAGAAGGTGCAAGTCTGCCGAGGCTTAGAGAATACAGTTGTTGTAATTGTTCAGGTGAACAAAATTGTAAAGTGCAGGATTTGAGAGGTTATCTCAAGTATCGTAGTGGAAAAGATTGTGTAGCTGCGTGTTCACAGTTTAGTGGTGCTTTCGCGGAAAACAAGACCATAGGAATTAAGGACAAGATTGTCATTAAGTTAGAGAAATTAAGATAAATTAGTAATTTAAAATTAAATTAAAAAGAATGTTACCATAATACCCATTCATAGAGTGGTGATTTTAAAAGAAATACTAAGATTATTTTTGTCAAAAGAAAGTGGGAGTAAGCTTGCTAACTTACTCCTTCATGTTTATAAGTGGGAGTAAGTTAGCAGGCTTATATATATATTGACTCCAAGAGTAACTCTAAAGAGTTACTCCAAATCTCCACCCTTGAATTTATTTTAATCTAAAGGACTACATTTAAGTCTTATTAATAACCATGTACTTCACCATTCTTGAACATTCTAAAATGATATTTAGGTTTCCTTTTTCATACTCAATCAACATTTATGTATCATTCTTTAAAAAATAAAATTATGTTTCATGAACACAATTAAGAAATGGTAATAACAATCATTCTTTTTATTTTATCAAATGTTTTTTTTAAGAACAAATCTTAACTGTTAAATTATAGACTTAAATACACTTTTCACCCCCTATGTTTCAAAAAGTTGCGATTTTGACCCCCTTTTAAAAAATGGATATTTTGACCCCCTAACTTTTGGCCCTCTTTTGATTAGCTGATTTTGATGGAGATTATGACAATTTCTCAGTCTCTGATGGTGTAAACTGGCATGGCGATAGAAGGATGCTGATAAGTGGAGTCCAAACTAGCATGGTGTAACTTTTGGCCCCCTAAAGAAGGATCCACTTATTAGTTTGGACTCCACTTATCATGCCAGTTTGGACACCTTGCAAGTTTGGACTCCACTTATCAGCATCATTCTGTCCCCATGCCAGTTTACACCATCAGAGACTCAGAAATTGACATAAAATCAGTTAATCAAAAGAGGACCAAAAGTTAGGGGGTCAAAATATCCATTTTTTTAAAGGGGGTCAAAATCGTAACTTTTTGAAATATAGGGGATGAAAAGTGCATTTAAGCCTAAATTATATTAACGTTCTTAAAAAGATCAGTGCTTGTAAAAAACATTATGGTTAACATTAAAATATAAAAAACCATCACACTTATTTTTAAATACAACATTTTTTTAATATTCCAATCAAAGTTTTATTCATTATTTTTTTTTGGTGCAAGAATTATTCTTTATTATAAATAAATTTACATGAAAAAATTTTATTTATTTATTTTTGACAGAAAACAATTTATTTATTATAGTTTATTTAATATGAATAACTAACGAATTTAAAAACGTAAATTTTAGTAAATAAATTGTTTAGTTAATCAAGGTTTAACATTTGAAATTTATTCTAAAACATAACACAAATATTTATTTACAACCGTAGTTTTATTTTAAGAACATTAATCATAATTTAA
>Ga0315914_1008148_pt1 | contig 14164 bp, 8 predicted proteins | sample MpolenodulesMG_FD_203920 | JGI IMG/M metagenome (GOLD analysis project Ga0315914, IMG submission 203920) | Medicago polymorpha root nodule microbial communities from Los Angeles, California, United States - elongated nodules | ecosystem: Host-associated > Plants > Roots > Nodule | place: USA...
TTTATGAAGTATTTTGTTCAAGTTAAATTTAAAGAATTTCAAATGACACCTAAAAGTTAAGAATTTCAAAATTCTTCATTGTTATAATTTTTCAAATTTGGCATTTTGGTCCTCAAATTTTCCAAAATTTTCAATTTGACCCCAAATTTTTTATAAGAAATTGCAAATTGACCCCTCAAATTTTTCAAAAATTATAATTTGACCCCTAATTTCATTTTTCAAATTTGGCCCAAAAAATTAAAATTTATAAAAGTTGCCCAAACAATAATATTTATGAATGAAAGCAATTTAATTGAATCATTTGAATTACCTAAAATTATAAATTTTTCAAAATTTCTCAATTACTCCGTCCAAACGCACTCTAATAAAAAATGCAACGTTGATGGTGCATCTAGAGGCTCTCACGGGGTTTCTACTTGTGGATGCTTTTTTAGAAGTCATCTTGGAGTTTTTATCAGTGTTTTCTCTACTAATATTTGTATCGCTAATTCTCTTCATGATGAAATAAAAGCTTCCATTTATTCTACTGAAATTGCTCATTCTAAAAATTGGAACAATTCACGGCTTAAAAGTGATTATTTGTTGACTATTCAAGATTTCTCTGACATTAATACTGCACCATGTGTATTTTGAGAAAGAAAAAAAAGAATTAACTCGTTGGAGGGTGTGTTGGCAAAACAAGTGTGAATAGTAGTACCGAGTGAAAAACTAACAATGTTTGGCTTTTAACAAGATAAAACGAGGAGAATTTCGTATAGGTGAAACCTTGTATGCAGTACCCTACATCCTGTTGGTGCTGTTCTCCAATCAACACATGACACATCAATTATTTTGTACACATCAGCTGTCAGGAAATTAACACTTCTAACGTTCCGTTACTGTTCCTTTCCCTTTCTTCTTCAATCACAATCGGATTTTCTCTCTCCTTAGGGGCACCTACACCAACGTATATTCATCAAATCACCATGGAAGATTCAATTTTTGCCTACCCTTTTATTTGGAGTTTTTTAATTGATTGTTTCTTTCCAAACGTTTCGTCTCCTTTTCAAATTACTGAATCTTAGTTCTCTCTTTTCTTTTCCTTCATTGTTATGATAAGATTTTCCTTCCTGTTTTTCATCCTGGGATTAGAGAGCTACATATCCGAGGGTTATACTTACATGTTGGGGATCTGTCGTGGTGATTTAATTGGTGGCGAGACGAAATATTGGGAAGAACCGAAAAGAATTAACGGATGTTAAATAATTTATTTTAAAATAATTTAATTGTCCAGGTGTCTTGTTTTTATTTGTGAACAGTAGGAACTATACCTATGCAACTGTACATAAGTTTTACCCTTTCGTATATATGTTTCTCGCATGAGCTCTGATATTCCAACAATGCTTCCGAATTTCTGGATTCTAGAATCTAAAATAAATTTGACTTCTATTTTCAAAGAGAAAATAATTAGCCACAGTCGTTTTCATTAGGATTCTAAGTGTTTTTAAACATTCCGATTTTAGAATTCAAACACCTTTTTTACGTGATTTGATCCCCTCCTGCGTCAAAATAAATTCCCCATTTATTTTTTCTTCCTAAAAATGATATTTGTACAATAATGTTGTAATACCTTTTGGACAACTCTCTCTCTCTCTTCCCTTTCCCTTTATTGTTTTTGACCAATAAAAAGAGAGAAGAAGATTGTTCCTTGTCACAAAATAGTTAATCAAATATCATTACTCTTTTAATCCAAATAATTTTTGGCACAAGATGGTTTAAAACATGTAAAAGGGGTGTTCTAATACTAAAATTCGAATGACTTGTTTTGTTTAGATTCTAAAACCCAAATTGATAAAAAAATCTCGGACAAAAAACAGTTAGCCATAGTGGAACCATGGTTAAACCGAACATGGCCAATTTTTCGCACTTTGAAAATGATCGAAAAAACACGTTCAAATTCTAAAATCTGATAATTGAAAGATATTTTCAAGTTTTAAAGGCGCGTGAAAAACAAACATGAAAGTTGGGAGTTGGGATAAGAAAGAAGATTGATGTTCCCACATCAAAGGGTACTAGGAAACACCAGAAAAATACCAATATAACCTCATTGCCAGTTAACCGCCTATAGTTTTTAACCGACGGCAGTTAACTGCCGATGGAATTCGGGGTTAAAATTGTCATTTATTAGTGTTTTTAGCATTGTTTGGAGTGTAGACAGCAATCTTCGATAAGAAATTGTCCAAAACGAGTTTATAAAGCCCAATTAAATTCAGGCCAATATCCATCCAAAACAAGAACATTAAACCGAACCCACCACATAACAAACCGGTTCACTGCGAACCGGGTCTAACAAACAAAACGAAAAACAAACCAATGAAGCATCTTCGTTAGATCAAAGATCTGAATCGTGAACGGAGAAGAAGAAGAAGAAGAAGAGAATGGGAACGACGGTGGCGGGTTTAGCGCCGGGACTTTCCCGGAAACTGAAGAAGGTTCTTGAATCTCGAATCGATACACCGGATCTCTTATCTTCACTCAACACTCTCTCTTCTTTCTACGACGAGAACACTCCTCAAGCTCGCCGTAACCTCCGATCAACCATCGAAAAGCGTTCTCTCTCCATTAATCACGAGTTTCTTGATGCTTCGCATGCCGCACAACTGGTAATTCCTCTTCATGCAGTTAGTTCAGTTCATTTTGCGATTCTGAATTGTGATCTGATCTGGTTTGGTTCAGTTCGGTTTGATTTGATTTTCGATGTGTTTATTTTTTAGGCTTTGGATAGCGTGGAGAATGAGGTGAATTCACTTGCGGAATGCTGTGATAGGTGCGATTTTCGGTTTCTGAAGTTTTTCTTTTTAGTTGTAACTGTAATTCGTTATTTGTTTGGATGATTATTAGAAGTGAATGTGTGTGATTTGATTCTGAAATGTTGTTAACTGAAGTTTAGTTTCTGTGATTAGAGTTGGATTTTGATTTGCTTCGTTTTACTGAAAATGTTTATATGGATGTTTATGATTGTGTTCAAGTGATTAGTTATGAAACATGAAAAAAGTGTGTTGTACATGAAATGCTTATCGTTAATTAGTTTTGTATATTAGTTAACGAGTAAAGATCATGTGTAATTTTGCACGGATGTGAAAAAAATAGGGCGGGAAACAGATTTCTGAAATTTTGTCACTTCTCACAACTCACGAGATGACTTTTCTTAAAATAGATAGATGTTGAAATAGTTATTCAAAACAAGTAGGAAATCATGATTAATTTATCCTTTTTTGTCCAAGTAAAGAAGAATGTTGTAGAAATGTATGATTTTGAGATATAGCGGAAGTGTCAATAAATGCTTGTTCGGTGTATTGGAGTTGATTATGATTTTTAGAACCTTTGTCACTGGTTTGTTGGAGAATGAGGTTTGTTTTTGGAAATTGCTGGTGTGTTTGATTTGTTGAATGATGTCCATAACATAATTGAGAAACTGTATGGTAAGTATTTTAATTGCTATATTTTGGGATTGTAAAAGTTCTTGTTTATGTTTATAGTGATGTTAAATCACTTAATACGATGTTCTGTGGATTATAGTGGGTGATTTGGCTGAAATTCTTAGGGGTATCATGCTAAATTATGCAGAAGGCAGTTCCATAGTATCTAGCATGTTAGAGCTGAGTGTAGTTTGTAATTCAAGACATCTGATTTATGTATTTAGTGCGAGGTGCTGGCATAACTTTTTCAATTTTGGTTTTGTAGTGCAGCTCTAGAAATATTAGTTTTCTAAATCATGTTCTGGTTAGCACATAGTTGGGGTTAGAATTTTAAGTTTTGCTTTATAGCATATCAAGCTTCCTTATGATAGTTAAAAACTTAAATTGTCTTATTGTTCTTTCAATGAGAATGGATTCTTCATTTTTCTAGCCTAAAGATCTTTGAATAAAATTTTGGGTTCTATATTTTTACAGGATAGCAAAGGCTTTGGACAGTTGTAGTGCCAGCACCAGTGACATTATAAGTACCACAGAGAGGCTCAAACAAGAACTTGAAACTACTACACAAAGACAAGAGATTGTGACATGTTTCTTACGTGATTATCAGCTCTCCCCTGAAGAGGTTTGAATTATTGTTTGATGTTTTACCTGTTATCGACCCATGGCTTTGTGAATCAAATAAGTGTATTATATTCTTGCTTAAAATTAATTGTTGATCATCTGTAGATAAATGCACTTAGAGACGAAGATCTGAATGAATACTTTTTCAAGGCCCTATCTCATGTCCAAGAGATTCACGCCAACTGTAAAGTGTTGCTTAGGACACATCATCAGGTAATATTCTTGTCCTCTCTATCCCCCATATTATATGTGCGATTCTAAACCTGATATCCGAAGTCTGGACTCTCGATCCAAAATGCCCATTTGATAATGAGTTTACTTAAGTGGTAGTTCTGCTAGCTGGACTAGAAATTTCCGTAAATTTTGAAATATCATTAGAGTTGATTGCTAAAAAGACTCTTGTTATATCTAGAATTTAGATTATCCATAGATATTCTTGTAGAATTGGAGAAGAAGGTGGTGCAGATGACTGGGATCAAAATGAAAGTCTAATGGCTGCATAAATCCTGTATTCTTATTCATGATTTCGCATCAGTTAATCCTTAGGCCAGAAATGATGGTACTGGTTTGATAACATCACCTGAATAGCGACTTTAGGATTTGAAATCCTAAGTCACAAGTTTACTTGAGTCACATACCACTTCCATTATTACCGGCCATTGTTGGTTTGAAAGAGGGTACATTTCTTGTTTTTCATAGTGCCAGTCTCGAAACGATGATCACAAGGTCATAGAGTGAACTTGCAACCAAGTGATCGATCTCTAGGATAACTGGCAGAAAGAGGCCACATTTATGTTGATAGTGTCCTCAATCTATTGTAAAAATTACTCTAAATTAATGTGGCTAATAGAAATATAAATAATCAGCCCCCACAATCATCAAATAAGAATACATGTATTTGTAAGTCAATAGACTGTAAAAAGTAATCTAATGTTACTTGATTAGACTTCAGGAAACAATTTCATAGAAAAAAAATACCTTATCTTTTCTTGAGAATAGCTTACTACTGTTACTTGATACTAGCTCCGTCCCTAGATATAGGACCCCGTTGGCTAAATTCTTTTCTTGAGGTTTGCCTATTTATGTTACTTGATACCATCTCCGTCCTTAAATAAGGAGCCCACCTGGCTAAATTACGGAAATAAAAAAAAATGGTCGTAGTATTAAATTTCTTTACAATTTGTATTGTTTTTCAAAGTTTTCCCTTTAAAAGAGAGAATTAATTAATCTTCCCATCATAGTACTAGCTACAAAAGAAGGTGTAAAATAATTAGGTGTACTTTGGTAAAGAAAGAATTGATGCATTCAAAAATTTGAAAGGAGTCGTATAAAAAGGGACAAGTATATATTGAAATTTATTTAAGATACAAATTGTTGAAAGATAAACACCAGTCAATAATAAAGTAAAACTTTACTGCACAACTACACGATTTCCAATGTTGTATGAGATTGAATATTAGGTTGTATTGTAATGAACCAACAAAAAGGTGTCACAAAGATGAAAACGTTCGAATGGATGAGGGGTCATACTAGAGAAGAAAGGATTACGAATGCAATTACTTGAGAGAAAATCGGGATAGTGGCCATTATAGGAAAGATGGTAGAGTATTGTCTTTTGTGGTCTGGAAATGTGTGGCGAAGACCCATAAAAGCACCAGTTGGGACGCATGTTGGCCTGGTGGATAGTCTAATAGTTAGAGGTACAAGGCGATAAAAAAAAACTATAAGAGGAATCCTTAAGAGATATTTAGAGGTAAGGAAGTTATCCTTGAACTTAATACATGTTAGAGAATTATGGCAACCTTACCTTATATTTGCAAGAGGCCAACTCCACATCTGATTTCTGCAAGTGTCACATTGTTTCTGTCATGTGACTCGAGATCATGGGTTCAAATCGTGGAATCAGCCTCTTGCAAATATAAGGTAAGGATAACTATTAACTGCAATAGATCTGCAATGGGTCTGACCCTTCCCTGTACCCTGCTATTGAATGAGCTCTATAGCACCAGGTTGTTCTATTTTTCTTTTGTCTAGGTAGCCAATCACACCTAGTGGGATAAGGTTTGGTTGTTGTATAAATTATTGAAGCAGCTGTGTCTATTTTTTCTGGTCAACAATTGTTGTATGTTCCTTCCGCATCAAAGTTTTGGCTTTGTATTGATCTTGTTCAGGCAGAAGTTTTTCCCATACTTCTACTTTATCAGCTTAAAATAAAATTGCAATTTTTACTAAACACGGGAATTTCATTTGCAGCGTGCTGGTTTAGAGCTAATGGATATGATGGCGGTGTATCAAGAAGGAGCTTATGAGCGCCTATGCAGGTGAAGAATCATCTACTTCAGCATCATATGGCTAGAGTATGCTTTGTTTTTCATCCATGTGATACGCGCACACACGTGTGTTTCTGTGTGAAGTGTGTATTTTTATCTTCGTATTTATTGTTGATATAAATGCCAAAGATAGATATTTTTCATTTGGTATTCTTAAAGTTCTTACAAGTTGTGTCTTTCTATCGAGATCTGATCGGCATGATAGTCACAATCACAGTTTACCTCATAAACAGTTTATTTTGCCATGTGCTATTCAGATCCCATGCAAAATCGTTTTCTGCATTGAGTCAGTGAAATCACCTGGAATCTTCGATATTTTGCAAATTTGCCTCTCAGATTTGCAACCATTTTGCGGTTGGGTTGCACAGAAAACCCTACCCGCAGTCTCTTTTTTCACCTTGTGTGCAAGTTCTGCCTCAGTTCCTCTTCTCACTTGTTGTGCAAAAGTCTCTATGCAGCTTTCTCTCTCTCCCTCTCCTATGTATTGTCTATCCAAGTTCCGCCTCTTCTTGTTGTTGTGTGAGGTTGTGGTTCCTAGGTTATTTTTGGTCGAAGGGGCTGCTAAGGTTGGAAAGTGGGGAGAAAGTAATATTGGGTTGTGGGCCCAATTCAATTCAATTTTGTTTTTACTTCTTTAGCCATTGGAGGCATTGGGCTGTATAGCCTAAACTCCATGTACTTGGAAGAAATCAAGAAAGTCTTATTATTTTGGCCCAAAGTCCTTGGAGAGTATTAATTGTGTGTTATTATATATATATATATATATATATGAATTTTTATGAATATACATGAATGTTATGGGTTTTTTAGAATCATATGATTTCACATTTTATGATTTTACTTGCCCTCAACAATTATGAGTGCAATCTTGGTTTTAACTACCTTGTTGATCGACTAGTTTGATAATATGTATAATTACTTATAGTCTTTACATCTAGGTGGGTTCAGGCTGAATGTAGAAAACTGGGTGACACTGACAATCCAGAAGTTGGTGAGCTTCTGAAAACAGCTGTGCGCTACCTCAGGGAAAGATCTGTTCTTTTCAAGTATTGTGCAGAAGAGGTAATTTCTCAATGGATTTAATAACTTCATTGAAATATTAACCATTCTAGTTTTGGTTCCATATTTCAGTTGAGATATTTCATATTCTGGTACATATTATTATCTGTTATCATGGATGACGGTGCACCATCTAATGGTGACTATGATAAAATAATTGCTAGTGAAACTCATGTTGATAATAAAATCTAAAGAATATTATTGTTGTCAAATTGAAACTTCGATTGTCTTTACCATCACTTACTTGAGCATAATAATTTTCTTACTAATTCTGCAGGTAGCCAATATGAGACACAATGCACTATTTAGACGATTTATAAGTGCTCTTACACGTGGAGGACCTGGTGGAATGCCTCGGCCCATTGAAGTGCATGCTCACGACCCATTACGATATGTTGGTGATATGTTAGGCTGGCTGCATCAGGTTTGTCATGAAAGCCTTATGGATGAATGCTTCAAAGCACTTCTGGATGCTTCTTTACTACCATGGTTTATATTTAAGATGTAGGGTACTAGATACAGGAGGAAAGGGGAAGAAAAAAAACTTTTTTTGAATTGTGATAATGGTTTTTATGCAAAAGACTTGAGTACTATCCGTTATTTGTACGAATACTAGAATCCTTGTTTGTTTTTACTAACCAAGAGAGGAGAAATGAAAAATTACTTAAAAGAAAGAACAGTTTTGTTGAATGAATGATTGTAAACATAAGAGAGAGCTCTTGTCCTAGGGTTTCCCCTTCACAAAGGATTTCTCCTTTCACACTATCTTTTGGATTCAGAATGATTCCCGCCATCTTTCTACCCCCTATTTATTTGTTTATCTAATTTTTAATTTAACATATCTAAATTACTAAGATGCAATCCAAATATCAGGAGATATGTTTTCAAATATTTTAACTGTGTTTATTCATATATATATTTATTTCTGCTTGCAGGCCTTGGCATCTGAACGAGAACTTGTACTTGTATTACTTGATCCAGATGCGATCGTTGATACCAGACCAACCGCAAAGCAACTCTCCAATAACTCTGAGAGTGGATCTGGCAAGACAGAAATTGACTTGATGTTTGTTCTTGATAGAATTTTCGAAGGAGTATGTCGGCCGTTTAAAGTGAGAGTTGAACAAGTTTTACAGTCACAACCAAGTCTTATAGTCTCCTATAAACTCAGTAATACACTTCAGTTTTACTGCTACACCGTGAGTTGTCGTCTCTATTTTCCCCCCCTATATTAGTAATCCTTAATTTTATTATTCTTGACGACTTCTTATGGTTTTGTAGATCTCAGATTTACTTGGGCAAGAAACTGCTCTTTGTAACACGCTATGGTCGCTGAAAGATGCTGCTCAAAAAACATTTTTTGATATTTTGAAAGGCCGTGGAGAAAAGCTTTTACGATATCCCCCACTTGTTGCTGTTGATCTTTCTCCTCCCCCGGCTGTAAGAGAAGGAGTGTCTGTACTTCTTGAAATAATTGAGAACTACAACAGCATGATGGTTCCTGCTTCTGGCCAAAAACCTGTTTTTGATCCGGTTCTATCTGCTATATTGGATCCAATAATTCAGGTTTGTGTTTTTGAATCTGATTCCTTGATTTGATTGCAATACCGTTCAGTGTAGTCATTGAAGAAAATGATGTGAAAATATGAACCTTATTCTAAAATGATGTTAAATCTTAGGGTTACTTACTTAATGGTGGTTTTGAAAATCTTTATTCTCAACTTGGTAGCTATCTAGATGATGCAAAATATCTGCAAAGGTGTTGCAACATATTGCTATTATCTTAAAAGAATTCTGAGCTAAATTATCTGTTTGCACTATTTTAAATCTGTTGCATACATGACATTCCTTGAAGTATTTTTGGGCAATATTCTTCGTTCTTGCCTGCTGATTTAATAACTCATGCTTGCATAATCTCTGAACTCAATGCTTTAGTTCTGAGCTCAAGGATCTCTAAAACATCCAATTTATAAAGACAGTTCTAGGATACTGGCTATTCATTTTAGAAATCAACTGGCTGTATTTTCAATGAAATCAGAGGATATCATAGCTTTTGCTTCCTACTTGTTGCAGATGTGTGAACAAGCAGCAGAGGCACACAAGTCAAAGGGAGTTGGAAACTCATCAAGAAGAAGTAGGATGAGCTCCGACTCTGGTCAACTAACTAAATCATCAGTTGACGCAATCTTGTCAAATAGCCGCACTGCTTCATCATCACTGGTCTGTTCTTCCTCTGTTTTCTAAAAGGAACACTTGTTTTTCCTTCTCTTTTGGGTTTTATAGATTTTTGGTGGTTGTAGGATTTTAATATTTTATTATTTAATGCATTTCTGCTTTTGATACGACCATTATTCGTGTGCATTTTAGTAATTTATTATTCCCACTTTATCGACAAAAGATGTTGCAATGAACTGCAATATATATGGTTTTATCGTGCCCGTTTGGCTGCATGAGTCCAGGTCCCACTTTAAAATTAGTCATGCTAGAAATTAAGTGAAAAAATTAAGACTTGGGAGTGTGCTCCTCCTCAAGGTCTCAGGTTCGATTCCCCCTGGTGTCAATTTGAGTGGGCTAGTTTAGCTTCAAAAAAAAAAAAAAAGTGAAAAAATTAATTTGAAATCAAGAGAATAAAATTGAAATAATCTATAATTTATTGTTTCTTTTTTAAAGAAACAATACACCAAAATGGTGGGACCCTTTCACCAGGCTGCCTCCCCCCCCCCGTTTTTTTTTTGTTTTAAAAGAATTACCATAATGATTATTGATGTGTAATTGGACCAACAAATGAGGTGGAACAAATTAATGGAAAAACTTACAGCATGTGGAAACATGACATGATCAATCTCTGAAGTTTACTGATTTGTTCTTGTAAGAACTTTAATCCAATAGACTAGCTTTTGCCTCTGTAAGACTAGTGAGACACCCTCAAAGATTTTTCAGACTAGTGAGACACCCTCAAAGATTTTTCAGACTTGTGTCTTAACCTATGTTGTGTTTTTGTAGACTAGTGAGACACCCTCAAAGATTTTTCTCATTAACTGCTTGAGTGCTATTCAACAACCTCTATCTGGATATGAGGTTGCTGCGGAGTATGTGAAAAGGCTTGGAACAATGATAGAAAATCAGTTGCGTGTTCTTGTGGAGAAAGAAGCTGATGCAATCTTGAGTAGATGTAATTTATCAGAAAAGATGCCTCACTTCCATAATTCAGTCCATAAGGATGGGGACAATGAAGTTGGTACCCCACTGGCTGAACTGGAAGACACAAGTCCAGCCGTTCTATCAGAGAGCTTGAAAGCTCTGTTTGGTCTTATTTTGGGAAGTGAAAGTTCCATGCCTGAGTTTGAGCAAATACAGGTTCCAAGGTTGCGGTCTGAAGCTTCTATAGGCGTGGCCAGGTCACTGGGTGAAGCTTATGAGCTTATTTATAAGGCTATTATGGAACCCAAGAATGGCTATCCAGATCCCAGGGCGTTGGCAAGGCATCCCCCCAATCAGATAAGAACTATATTAGGGATATAAATTCTATTTCTAGTGATATGTTTTACTCCAATCCTGCTCATTATGTGTTTGTTAATTACGTAAATAACATTTCTTCTCTCTTGACATTTGAAATTGTATTATTATACGACATTTGTGATCTATTTTGAACTCTTGAGATACTAAACATTATTGGATTCTATTATTTTTGTCGGTAATGAAGTAATAATAGATTCTCCTTATTTGATTCGAGGGAATGCTTAAGTTTCAAAAATATATTGTTTTTAATTTTCCCTGTAAATATTTAGTGTAATGGATTTCCCCTTGCTTTGCTTGGGCCCCTAAAGAAGCATGTGAACTTGCTTGCAAGATATCAGGGATTCTAGTTTTGCGCTCCTAAGACACAATTCTGATAATATCAGATTAGCATATATATGTCTCCGTGAGCTTAGCTCAGTTGGTAAGGACAATGCATAATATATGCAAGGTTTGGGGTTTGAACCCCGGACACCACAAAAAAAAGATTAGTATATATATATAATCTGAGTGAAGAAAAAGAAGTATAAATGGCAACCTTAACATAAAATTAAAGCATGTTAGTGTTGAACCAGAACCAAAATAAATTTAACAAATTAACCAAGTTGTATATAACTTGACAGCCACGTGTTGGTATTGTTACTACTTCTGTCAAATCTTGGGACCTCGGAACCTAAATCCTTGGCAAAATCCGCAGGAAACGTGTTTCGTGCGGAATTTACACCAAAATCCGCTGGAAAAGCGAAAAGTTCTAGTAATGGCTGGGTTAGCTACAAAGTGCCCAGGCTAGCTGGGGGTGGCTCCGCCCCTGCTCATTTCTTTCATCACCCTCTCCCATACATGTGGATATGTTGCCTTAGTTGTTCTCCACGACATCTGGTAGTGTTTTTTTTTCTACTTCCTAAAATTATTGTAAAAATGCTTAACATAAAATCTTTGGTCATAAATTTGTAAAAATAATAGCTCGTATTTTGTTTTTCACTTTTCACTCTAATCTCTTTTCTAATAACCTTTTTTTATTCAACAACTTATGAAGTTAAGTAAGGGCGGATGAATAACTCAATTGGTTTGGGCTAAGGGTTAAAGGAATTGATAAACCGAGGATCGAACTTTGGGGAAGGAGAAAATAATAACTTAACAATTAGTTAGTAGTGTTGGCCGTTTCAAAAGAAAGTTATGCGTAAGTAATTTTTCTTAACTTTACTCGTTTTTTGGGATAAAAATTAGCTAAATAAAATAAAAGACAACAAAACTTAGGTGCATTTTTTGAGATGTTTTTTTGTATGATTTTTAACTAAATAAAAATGCTTTTTTTTTTGTTATAATAACAAACTGAGAAAACTATGGATTTAATGAAATCATGAATAAGTTTAGTTAAAAACCATACGGAAAATATAAGGAAATATCACTAAGTCTTGTCATAAAATAAAGTAGGTTACAGGAAGAAAATGGATTGAAATGCAGATAGTGCTGCACATTATTATGAGGATGCTAGTTGGTTCCTCTAGGTAGATTATAACATTGCATTCAACAATAACCTCAACAAAAAAAACTGCATTTAACAATTAACACTGACATTTATCCTAAAACAACATTCAACATAGATTGCATTTTATGATTTAGAGGGTGAGTCTTTGTACAATGACAAGGTTTATGAGGTCGAGTCTCTGTACAATTACAAGGTTTATGTCTTGTGATCTAGAAATCACACATTCAAATCCTGAAAAAAAAACTTATTTCTCTGCTTGTAGAGGTAAGGCTGCGTACAGTTACTCTTCCCAAACTCCACTTGGTGGAAACCTCGTGCAGTGAGCCGCCCATATTATATGATTTATCTTTTAATCACATGATCTTGCGGCTGTGGATGCGCTGGAGGACCCCGGAAATATATGATCTCTTTGGTGTGCACTTTTTTCATGAATAAGTGGTTCAGAGACCCTGGAGACATGAGAATAAATTTCAACAGTTGCCTGTCTTTCTTTATAAGATGCCCAGGTAACACCAAAGAGACCAGCAATGATCAAAAAACCCCCTATGATACTGTTGTCACATGGAGAATAAAAATGAACCAATGAGAAATTTCTTGGTAACATAATTTCAGAATGAATGCTATAGAAAGCAGAAGAGCTTGATTAAGGGTCTGTTTAGATTGGCATATTTGAGCTTATCTTTGGACATAAACATTTGTGAGATTGTTTGAGAGAGCTTATCCGAACATCTAATGACATGTCCATAAGTTGTTTTCAGCTTATTTTCATAAGCTTTCCAAAACTTATGAAAACAACTTAGGTTATATGAAAACAATTTGACTTTATTTTATCTTTTGTTATAGAAATAGTTTAACTTAAGCCTTTTTTATGTGATACACGCTTATGCTATAAGTGCTTCGTTAAGTGTTGTTTATCAAGGAAAGGCGTAAGTTTAACTAGCTAAGGCATCTTATTAAGTCCTATCTTGCACAATCTGTTTGAACATAGCGAATAGCTTAGTGGTCATTAAGTCAAGTTAGAATAGAGAGCATGAATCAATCAATAATCAGAAGTAAAAGGAGCCTAACTATACTATACCTTCCCAAGTAAATTGGACTTCCAAGGAATATCTGAGACAGTATGGCAGCAAATCCAGGTTGAAGTGGAATGTAAAGGGCAACCAGAGTTGGCCCTAACATCTTGTTGCTCCAACTCATGACTGCATAATTAATGGCAGATGTAATAGTTCCCTGAACAAATAAGAACAATATGTCGCAATCCACATGTTAAAAATCACTAAATTATCTATTAGAAGATAAAAGTATCTGTTGGAAGAACATAGGATAATAATATCAAAATTTTCATCCTTTAGGAAAAAACTGAAGTTGTTTTACTCTAGTAGTTTTCGTTTCTCTGTTCACTTCCTTGGGACGTATTACCTAAAGACAATTTTCAGCAACACTCTTAATATACATTCTTGCTTAATTAATAGAAATAAACTAGATTATTGCCTGTGAATGTTTCACAGAAATTTGCTTAGTGATTTTGAGCATTTTGTTCTCTAAAATTAGTCAAACAAGACAGTGGCCAAAATAGTTCCAAAAAGTGAAATGGACAAAATGATCTACAACAGAAATGGCTAATAAGGGTTCATTATATTGATTTAAAATCATATACAGTGACTCACAGCATAAACAACCGCAAGTATTTC
>Ga0315914_1008149_pt1 | contig 14164 bp, 6 predicted proteins | sample MpolenodulesMG_FD_203920 | JGI IMG/M metagenome (GOLD analysis project Ga0315914, IMG submission 203920) | Medicago polymorpha root nodule microbial communities from Los Angeles, California, United States - elongated nodules | ecosystem: Host-associated > Plants > Roots > Nodule | place: USA...
AGAGAGAGAGAGAGGTTGGAGTCCTCTTGCTGCTTGCCTTCGCCTTACATCATCAAGTTTCAGAATTCATGTGTTGGAGTTGGATGTATGAGCATTTTCTACTAATCCAACTTGAAAAACAAGTAAAAACGCAAAATTTCCTGAAACCATGCACCTGGGATGCATGGGGGGCAGGGATTTTCCCTCTTCGGTGCTGCCATGCATGTGGGTCCAAGTAAATGCGTACTCTTTCTGCTCCATAGTACTTATCGCTTTTGACCATTTCATACATACTAAGAATATCTTGATATAAATGAATGAAAAAGAATGTTAATTTTATCCAATTATTTATATTAGATATTAGTGTATTTTCACTATCACATATGTAAAGTGGAGAGTTGTAACTTGAGAGTGATGCATATAACGTTAATTAAAGAACAATGAAAAAAAGTTATTTAAGTTGCATCAGAAATTAAACGTGGTAATTTTATTTGTGATAAATTATTTTCATAAATGCGACAAACATTATGAGGCGAATGAAGTATAATACCAAAAAAATGATGTGCTATATGAGGACCACGTAAAAAACCCAAAGTGAAAGCATAATTTTCCATATTCTGTCTCTACATGAACGTCACATTTCTCGTATTTTTGTCTCTTATCTACGTGAATGTCTCATTATCTTAACTTTGGATTAGGCATGTCAATGAGGTAGGGTGGGAACGAGTTTTACCTTCCTCATCTTCATCCCTGACTCCCAGATACTTACATGTTATCCTAAACATACGCAACTGAGATGAGAAATTGAATCCCAACCATATCCCCGACAGGTTCAGGTATGCCAACCTCATCCCCGCCATGTAGTGAATTATTTTTTTAAAATAAAAATGAAGTTTTTTCTTGTTCCGAAAACGATTCGCATTGTAAATCTGTGAGAGTAAGACTGACTAAGAAGCGATAATGGAGATCAATGTCTATGGTGATGGAGAAGAGAGAGATTGAGTGTGTGAGATGATGAAGATTGATGACTATGGTCAAGGAGAATAAAGAGAATTTGAGTGAGTATAGACACACGTATAATGTAATTTTCTACAGTCAAGACGAGCTTGAGTATGGGTTCAGGGTGGATACATATATCCCCAATATGTGAACTATATCCGTGTTTCAAAATCGAAGAAAACTCAAATTCTTACACAAACAAAGCAGAAAAAATCGGTCAAAATGGGGATGAGTTTGGGCGGGTAACCGCAAATATAAGTTTTATTGTCATGTCTACTTTGGACTTCATGAATCATGAGGCATCCCTATATATTTTTATTGTTTCAATATATTTTTATCCATAACTATTTATTACAAGCTTCTAAAATAGTGTCAATTGTCTTTAATGACACGGTATCAAATGTTTTTTAAATATAAAAAAAAAAGGAATGGTGGGGGAATAATGTGAATGAAGTAAAGACGTGAAGTGAGAAAAGAAAAACGTGATTGCATTAACGACACTGATAAACGCAGTCACAGGAAAGGGAAGTTGAATACGCAAATTGGTTTGGAGGGAACAAAAAACAAAAGCTAAAAGCAAAGGAAACCCCATTTGCCGTGTCCGTTTCGTCTCTCTTTCTCTTTCTTTACCGACGTATTCAACACGTGGTCTAAACCAATATTAATTAATCAATAGTACAATATTAACCTAATAATCGCCGCTAGATTAGTTATATAATTTTCACCCAATTTAAATTAGGTGTTCATTTTAAACTTTACCCACAATTATTAATTATAATTAGCACAATGTCGCCGTGAACTTAGATCAGTTGGTAGAGATAATGCATAATATATACAAGGTCCGAGTTCAAACTCCGACCACCACAAAAAAATATAATTAGTAGAATAATTAGATAATTTTTTAATAAAAGATACTTATAGCATTTCATTAGTAATCAGATATTCAATTCACCGAGGTACATAAGAATAAATGATGGGACTAGCTAATAATGTGGCAGCTCCAGCGAGCGCGTGAGTTACCTCATTCGCTTGTCTCTGATTAAACTCGACCTTTGAGTTTGTGAACTTTAAGTTGAAAAGACTTCTACATGCATAAATAATGAGACCAAATTCAGAAATATCCGGGCGAGGATTATTGAAGGCATCCACCGTAGATTTTGAATCCACTGCAAAATCGGCATTATCAATTCTCATATCACTTAGCCATTCCAAAGCATGATAGAGACCCACAACTTTCCCTACAACAATGTTATGCATAACCAACAATGGAATAACCTTAGCAAGCACAAAAACTCCCTCTTCATTGCGGATACACATGCCCAAATCGGTGATATTCCATTCATTCAAAAAAGTGGCACCAATGTTGCACTTGAATCTACCTCGAGAAGGACGTTGCCATGAAGGAGGAAACACACCAAAAGGACGTTGCTGCTCCAAGTCACACACAATTGATGTGGTGGGGTGCGCGCTTAAGCTGTTCAGAGTGGAGCTGATACAGTTTACTGCTACAATTGCCATACTCCGATCCTCTGCTAGATGAATAGTCCGTCCACAACCTGTGCAACTGTTTCAGACCCGCCTTACCAGAGATTTAAGTTTCTATGTTTCCCACAAGCTCCACAAAAGGGCATCAAAATGTTGGCTCCCATCGTGTGAAAGATCTTGCACCAAAGTAAATATTGAATCGACAACACAAACGAAATGAGTACAGTAACATTGCACTTTCTCGCAAAGCCCAACCCTAAGCCTCACCTGCAAAGCAAAAGAGCAATCAAAGAAACATGATAAAGATTTTTAAGAAGTCCTTAGCATATAACCTTACATTTTTTTTTTAGTAAAACCTTACATTTATTATACTCAACAACTAATGTAACTATATATAAGTACCCCCTTCCACATTTATAAACAAATAACTACATTTTAGATATATTAAATACTTAATGAAAATCAAATTCATTAGATATTCAATGTAGTTATTTGTTTATAAAGGTGATAAGAAAGAATATAAAATATCGAATTACACAAAAAAAAAAATAAAAAATAATGTTGTTTGAGAGTGGAGTTTGGACAAAACACAAGAAACAAAGGAGACAGCTGCAACAAATAAAAAAACATAAAATAAGAAAAGAAAAAGAGAAGAAGCATCCCATATAGACCAACTTTAAATAAAATCACACACATATTCCTCGTGCTTCAATTTCCCATCCCCAAAAAAAGATAAAGACATTATTAATTTATTCCTCCAATTAAACTTTATATTAATTTCATTTTCTTATATATATATAACATAACATAAGATTAACCATCCAAAACAAACACAACACAAACATCATCAACACTTTCATTCTTATTACAACGCGTTTTGTTTTCTCTCTCTAACTATGTCTACCTCATCGGAATATTCAGAAGTTTCCGGCAACAAACCACCGGCAAAATCACCGGAGAAAACAACTTTCTCTCAAACATGCAGTTTATTGAGTCAATATATTAAGGAAAAGGGTTGCTTCAAAGATCTTTCTCTTGGTATCACATGCAATAACAATAACACAGACCCTTCTGGTACGGAACCTTAATTTCGGAGAAATTTTTGTTTTTTGTTTCTGGGTTTTTTTTTATTTTAAAATATTTGGTATCTTAATGGTTAATTATTCTTTTCTTCTTAGTTGGTTCATAATTAAATTCTAGTACTTAAGAGTAACGGTTAATTTGTGTCTATAGAATAGACTATATCTATATATGTTCATTTTTTTTTGTTAATTTGTTTTTTTCCTTTTTTGTAAGGTTGAACTATATCTAAATTTTTTCAAATATTTTCCATTTATAAAATTATTCAACTGCATGTTGTTTATTTTTATTTTGAATCCACTTTGTTTATTTGTTTGAGACTTTTAAAATTCATAGATCTAATTAATGGATAATTTGTTCATAATTCTAATTGTTATTATCTACCAAATAGGTTGTTAAATTTGATAAGATTGTAATCTTGTGGTATAATTTTATTTGTTTTGTTAATTTGATTTTTTTTGTGTGTGTAATATTGCCAATTTAGGTTGTTTTCTCTTCAATGGTTTTTCTAAATATGTTTTTTTTTCTTTCTTGTAGGGTCTTCTGAGACTTCTTCTCAATCTGCAACAACCATGAACTTGTTTCCAACCATGGAAAACAATTTGACACAAAAGAACCTTACAACTATGGATTTGCTCACTCCACAAGCTGCTTTGAACAATTCCAAGTGAGTTTTTTTTTCAGTTTGTTCTGATTTCAATTAATTTCATTTCATACCAAATTAGGTCTGTAAAAAAATTAATTTATGAGTGATGACAAGTCACGAGAGCGAGCCCTAGCGGCTAGCACAACGATATGATTGTCGCCTTGCCGAAAGGGTCAATTCGTGGAAATCACTTGTTGAGGATTTAGATCCTCTCCCTAGGCGGAACTAGCTAAAAAAATAAATTTGAGTCAATATGGATCCCACACCTGGATCCTTTAAAGATACGGTATGGTGCTACATCTGTAAGAACGTTAGATTTAGAGAGATCAAATTTCACTCACTAAATGTAACGGTCGCTACAGCTGCAACACCATACCGCAATTGTAGAGGATAAGTTGTGAACCGAGCCAGCCGCTTAGTGATGACTAATAACAATTTATAAATAGTTCGAGATATCAAAACCATTAGTTGATTATTAAAATTTTTTCTTCAATTAGAGACTAATATGTGATGTTGTATGAATGATTTGCAGTGCTATCAAGGGACCTAAAGCTGCACAATTGACAATGTTTTATAACGGTCAAGTTATTGTATTCGATGATTTTCCTGCCGATAAAGCCCATGAGCTCATGGCTTTTGCTAACAAAGGAATCTCTCAAACTCAGAACAATTCTGTGTACACTTACACACAGAGCCAGCCTTCATTTCCTCCTAATTTGGTCAGAACTTCGGTTAACACGACCGCTCCGATTGTTCCTACCGTGAACATCATCCCTAGTACTGCCACCGGCACCAGCTCGATTAATGAACACCTTCAAGTGCCTTCCAGACCTAATCTTTGCGGTAATTTCTTGAAACCATTGACACTTAAAATTTGGATGACACAAAAAATTGGATCATGTTTTTCTGATCATGACTTTCCTTTATATGCAGATCTGCCAATTATGAGGAAAGCTTCGCTTCATCGGTTTCTGGAGAAGAGAAAGGATAGGTAGGCACTCTCGATTAAATTAAAACTTGAAAATGAAATATTTTTTGATGTATTTTTGCTGAGATAATAATAATTTGTTTCCTTGTTATGTATTTACAGAATTGCTGCCAATGCACCATACCAAGTTAATAAGCCAGCTGAGTCCATGTCATGGCTTGTGGGTGCAAAATCAACTCAAATTTGATCTCAATTCTCAGCTATAATTTTAATGTAATTTTGAGCATTTTTGTTACAAAAAAAAAACAAATGCTACTTAGTCAGATTTATTTTTGCCAGAATTTTTTAGACAAAGTTTCTGGTTATTTTTTCCTTGACTAGATAGCATTATTAATATTATCATTATTTTTCTTGTTTAATGCACATGATTAAGATATAATGTGTTTGTGTCATGTTAACTTTGGCTCCAATGGGCCTTATCATACATAGGTTTTTAACTATTTTTCAGTAGCTGTTTGTCTAGTTACAATTCTGTATTCTTTGCCACTGGTACTAGTACCATTGAATTGTATTCATCTTATATATTTGATGCAATGTTATAAATTCAGATTGATAATTAATTTGTTCAAAAGTGTTGAATCTGTTCATTGCTTAATAAGCTGGTTAAGGGTTGTTTTAGTTATGTTTGTTTTAGTTTTTTCCAAAAATGAACAAAATATTTTGATTAGTTTTTATTTTTTATTTATAAAAGAGAAATACGAATCGAGTTAAATTTTTGTACAAATATTTTGTTAGTATTCAATTGCTGTTGGTAGCCATTTTGAAACAAAAACAATATTTTTTAAAATTTATAAACATTAACCTCTAAACTGTATTTATATTTTTCTTTCAATAACAAACTTATTACTTCATTCATCAAAACATGAGAAATACAAGATGAAATATAATCAAAGATACAACGACTAACATAAATTTCGTTTGTAGTTTTGGCACTAGCTTGACACAGTCACATTTGACATCCCTATTTCGCCGGTCAAGTAATAGCTTCCTTATGGATCCTAAGTTTGTAGAAATGTATAGAATAACAAATTAATAATTGAAAAGCTATTTGGATTAGCTTTTAAAGTTTAATTGAAAAGAGAAAGACAGAAATACAAGATTGTTGTGTGCAAGTGTGAGTTATATGTCCCACATCTGATAGAAAAGTAAAGATTGAACACCTTATAAGTAAGAGGATCCATAAACCCATGACCTTAAGGTTTTGGGTAAGAGTGTGGCGTCTCTCTTGCAAGTGTGGTTGTTCGAGCCTCGATGTGGACGGTCCCCCAGGCTCCCCTCATGACCCAACAGTGGGATCAAAGCCTGGTTCGACGAAGGGTACGACCGATACAAGCAAGAAAAGCTTCCGCTTGAAGGGGGAGCATGCTGAATAGATGGAGTCACACTTGAGGGGGATTGTTGTGTACAAGTGTGAGTTATATGTCCCACATCGGATAAAAGAGTAGAGGTTGAACACCTTATAAGTAAGAGGACCAATAAACCCAATGCCTTAAGGTTTTAGGTAAAGAGTGTGACGTCTCTTTTGCAAGTGTGGTTGTTCTAGCCTCGATGTGGACGGTCCCCCTGGCTCCCCAGTGACCCAACAGTGCTATCAGAGCCCCGTTCGACGAAGGGTACGACCGAAGCAGCTGGTTCGTTTGCCCAGAAAGCAGCAACGGCGGTACAAGTAGTGTCGGTTCGTTTGCGGAGAAACCAACAACGGCGATACAAGCAAGTGCCCTTGAAGGGGGAGCATGCTGAATAGATGGACTCACACTTGAGAGGGAGTGTTGTGTGCAAGTGTGAGTTATATGTCCCACATCGGATAGAAAAGCAAAGGTTGAACACCTTATAAGTAAGAGGACCCATAAACCCATGACCTTAAGGTTTCGGGTAAGAGTGTGGCATCTCTCTTGCAAGTGTGGTTGTTTTAACCTCGATGTGGACGGTCCCCCAGGCTCCCCTCATGACCCAACAAAGATCAAATTAATTTTTTAGGTACTTAAACGATGCTAATAACCTTTTTGAAACAAACACAAATACACAATAGTTAGACATTGATTATGTAGATGAAATGGTAAACACAGCTGAACTTCACACATAATTGTGAGATTTGAATTCGAATGAAAGTGTCCAACCTAACAATTTTAGACATTGATAATTGAGTTGTATTACTAGATTTTAATTATGCAATTCCATGGCTATTTGTTTCGGATCATTTTTCTATTCCTTTTTGGTACATTTTCACTTTTTATTTGTACAAAAACTACTGTTTTTTTTTTGTGGATATATGCATCTAAAGTGATATAGGGGCGTGTGAAAAGTTTCTTCCTAATTTTTTTCTTGGCCACATTAACAAGGTCCACATAAATGGCCCAAGGCCTAGTGAGAACAAAGGAAACGTTCCCTCTTATATATCAACTATAGCAATCAGAGGATGAAAATTGCTCTTTAGGCATCACTACTTGCTTTCAGGCACCCTAAATTGAAGAAAATACCTCCAATGCCAATTAACTACCATTCATACTCACAAACACTTTAAACTAATGAAAATACCTCCAACAATAATTAACTACCATTCAAATTGTGTAAGGTAGTTAACCTTCGTAGCTGGATAGTTAATTGTCGTTGCCAGGAACGATAATTAGTTATTAGTTATAGAGAAAAAACACATTTCAGATAGGAATGCACGTGCAAAAGGGTATTCACAGAACACTTGGTGCATTTGTACATAACACAAGAAAAAAAGGTATTCAAAGTTGAGACAATGCTTCTGATCTAAATTGGACAAGAGCACTCAATATCCATATAAGACAAAATAATAAAGTTGTATGCATGAGATTTGTAGCACTTTAACTACCTACAAGTTGAACAAACAATACAATGTCTATACAAAGGATACAAAACCAACAAAAATATACATAAAACATAATTCAACAACGTAAAACAACATAATAAAACACACACTAGATCACGAATCAGTCAAACTAATTTCTTCATTTGGTGCCTCCATGCAAGCTTTGATTTCTTGGTAGGTCATGGACCGAATCAAACTTTCTCCAATAGATTGAAAAGTTTTGACCAAGGAAGCATCCAACTCGATCAGTTCTTTAGAACTATACTGGCCAAGTATTGAGTACTCCGTGCTCACATCGTTGTCATTCTTGAGCTTCATCTGGAAGAACTGGACGCTTACATCTGAGTCGGTCGATGGACATTGATACTCAACACTGTCCACCCTCCTTGTGTCTTTGTGGTTGAGTCGATGGTTAAGTTGGTCCAATTGATCGTTCAAACCAGGCAGTGTGACATTAACTTGGATCCTGAACAAGTTAGGTTTTCCTCTTGTTGTAATAAAATGTGGCTAACATGGTGTTCAAATCTATTGGATCAGTGTTCATGGTTTTATGGTGTGGCTGGCAAATGAACCAAACATACCAATTTTATATAAGTTTATGTGTGTTGTGCACCACAAAAACTACCAGTGCAACCTGAACCACACAAAAAAACTCTTTAATTGTTAGTTAACTATCATTCTTCGCAAAGACAATTAATTACCATTACTAGAGCGGAACCTGCACAGTGTGACAGAAACTCGGTTATTGTGTTTTAGCCACTACTTCATACATTCCTACATACATTCCTTCATTCACACATTTCATTCATTCAATCATTTATTCATTAACTTATTCATAAAATCAAACACAAACTATCAAGAATGTGTATGCATATGAACACTTACTTGTTATTTGATTGATTAGTTTCTTGACATTGAAGAAATTTGATTGATGTTGGTTTGTGGAAGTTCTGAGGAGGTTTGGTTTGTGTTTGTGAATAATGTGGGAGTTGTTGTTTCTGTTATGGAATATGACAAGAACACAACGTCAGTTAACTTTGTTTGGGGTTAAGCAAACAACATGTAACTATTGTAGACAAGCAAACGGCCGTTAACTACTGTTGAGGATATTTTCGTCAGTATAGGAAGCTTGAAAGCAAACAGTGGATGCCTAAAGAGTAATTTTTCGAATTAAGAAAATGTTTCTTTAACCAATGAGACTGATTGATCAAAAGTATTCACAGTTTAAAAAAAATTCCTTAAGTTTCTTTTATGTTTCCTCCCTAAAGGTGATAATATATTATTCGATGTGTGCCAAAAACTGAATATGTGTATAACACTAAATGGTGATATTTCTTGCAACCAAGATCAAACCTTAGCTGATTATATTTTGAGAATCTAATATCTTCCACTAGATTCAACTTCGTTGATATATTTAAAATCTCTTATTATTGAAAGAAAAACATCATTGCTCATGCCTATACAAATCACTAAGGACATAAGCAGTTTTTAGCAAGGTCTCAAGACAAACATTTAGGATGCTCAAGAGAATTTAATTATATTGCTTTTTTTTTTGAAACAAAATTATACTGCTTTATATCTTACAATGTATATTGTTTCTACATACGCATGGTTGCTTGTATATCAGCCGGAGAAGACGAACTTGTGTCACCATTATATATGCAGTCAATTGGTAACTTATTGTATCAACGTGACAAAACTAATTCCTAGTAATTAGGATTGATCAATAGATATAGCAAGTACACATATCGTAACATTTGAGCAGTCAAACAAAACCTGAAGCAAACTTAGTCAATAAAAAACTAATTAATTATAATAATATTTCAAAATTAAGAGCAACCACACCGGTGAAATAAACATCACACTTATACCTAAAATCTTAATTATACTTTGTTTTTTTTCTATTTTATAAGCATCTTTTTGAGAAAGAAAAATCTGTCTCTGAATATATAAGTGTCGTTTTAAGTTACTAGAAACATTTTTTTCAAATAAATTTTTCTAGTTTAAGAAATAGCACCTTGGTCCATTCAAAAAGAAAAAGAAAAAAAGAAAAAGAAACAGCGCCTTGATTCTATATAGGCCAAATACCTTCCCGGATATCCTTTAAGTTTCATGTTTGTTTCAGATAGATCATTTAAGTTTTTAAGGTTTCAGATAGGTCCTTTAAGTTTCACGTTTGTTTCGGATAGGTCCTTTAAGTTTCTAAGGTTTCAGATAGATGCTTTAAGTTTCGAGTTTGTTTCAGATAGGTCTTTTCTATCAACCTCCGTTAAGCCAAAGTTGATTTGTCCGTTAAGCCAAAATTGATCTAGTTGGGGAAAAATTGATGCCAAGTGTCAGAGAGAACCACCTCACCCACTTAACGGACATATCAACTTTGACTTAACGGAGGTTGACAGAAATGACCTATCCGAAACAAACTCGAAACTTAAAGACCTATCTGAAACCTTAAAAACTTAAATGACATATCTAAAACAAACGTGAAACTTAAAGGATCCATGGGGTATTTGGCCTTCTATATATCATGGTTGAAAGTTGAAACATTTGTTCTTGTCACATAGACTCTACAAATCATACTAAATTCTAATTTGTTCTTTATTGTTTTGTAGGTAGTTTCTTTTATTTCTAATAAAATATATTTAACTTCCTAACATGAGACATACGATGCTTATGAGTCCGTTTGTTTTGGATTTTTTATTTAAAAAAAATCACTTTTTTATTTTTTTAGTGTTTGTTTTAGATTTTAAAAAAGTTCATTTTGTTAAAAAAATCATTTTTTGCTTCAAAATAAAAAGCTATTATAAGTAGCTTTTTCAAAATCTATTTTTTTTTTTTAAACATAAGGAACTCAAGTGTAAAAGTTTCAAATCTTTAAAAAATGATTTTTATGATAGTAAACAAACAGAAATAGCTTTAGATTTTTTTAAAAATCTCTAAAAAAAATCTCTAAATTCTTTTAACTCAAAATCTATTTTTTTTTTAAGTTGAAACAAACGCACCCTATATAAGTTGACGCATAATCATAGTAAGATAACTACATGAACAACCCAATATCAATGTTATCAAAAAAACTAATAGAATATGCCTAAAAGACCCCTTCTAAAATAATAAACTAGAAGATTAATTAATCTAGCTTTCATGGTTCTATCACATATTTTCGATATCTTTCCCTTGGCAAAACGATCAACGGTATCTTTATGACCATGCTACGTGAGCAATGAAGTTGCTTGCTCAACAATCTTTCATACGCAACAAGGAAGATCATCCATAGCTTCGAACCAGAAGCTTTAAGTAATGGATAATACGGCCACTAATTTGGTATATGCTTCAATATTCCTTGAATAATCTATAGCGGAAATAGCAATAATTATCTAAACTATATTAGGTTCTGCATTGTAGTAGTTATAATTCAAGAAATATGCAATTTAGCAACTGTTATTTCCTCAAGTAATCCAGTTAACAATTTTGGCTAACGAAAAACTTAGCAAGTGTCTCCGAAATTTACTCAATTCCGGAAAACGTTTACATACCGTATATATTTTGTATGAAGTCAAATGACAAAAACGGTAAAATTGAAATTTCTTATGATTTGTAGGGGTTAAGATATAAGTATAGGAGTATGAGATAAAATGTTCATCCTTGCATTGCTCTAACAACTGGTCTCTATCCACAGTTCTATCTTTTCTAGTTTGATGTTCTTTTTTATTTATTTATACAATATTGTAGTTTGATGATGATATTGATAATACCATTCCTCAAATTTCCTTCCGACTTCAAAAATGTCTTTTGATATGAAGTATATATAGCTTTTCTACTAGAAATATATATTTTCTACAAGTAAAAATCACTTCTTTGCGCAAGGCCACTTTTGAGCAAAATAAAGTTTGAAAAAATTCATTTTACGAAAAAAAAAATGTTTGAGAAAATCAACTTGATACAAAATATCCAAGTTCATTCATAGTGGCACTAGCCTCATTGGGAATATTTTTTTTGTTTTTGTTTATATAAGCAAATAAGAATTCATTAAAAAATATAGTACAAATGGTACACTAACCCTTGCAACTTAAAAAGTCCAAACTCAACAGCTTAGAGGAAATGAAGCATCCATCTTCTATGAAGGGTTGCAAAACACACATAGAAAATTCATGTGCTAGAGAATCGAAAAATTGCTCTTCTCCCTTTTAAAATTTCTCATTCCTTAAAAAGTGTTCAGCATGAGTTAACTTGCAGTTTTTTTCAACGTGAGTTAACTCATGCTGAACATTTTTCAACGTGAGTTAACTCACATAGACACTTTTAAGATTGGTGAATGAGCAAAGATAAATGAGAGAAGAGTAATTTTTAGAGAATCGGGGCATAAACCAACAAATACAACCTTACACATATGCGTTTCCCCATTATACCTACACCAACACTGAAGAATTTCTTTTCACACCCTGCACTATAGTGGTTAATGATGTTATCTCAGCTTCATGGTTATAGTTCTTTTAACTGCAGAAGGTCAATGAATGACCAATTATGACTAATATAATAAGATAAAATAACATAAACAATTTGTTTGGACAAAAGACGTAACAAATTGTTGATACGACAATTAACAACAATAGAAGTGGGTTTGGTTTTGCGTCAACTTTTTAACCAAAATCACTTCGCTTCATTTTTTTATATTTCTATTTCAATTTAAATAAGTGACTTTTTACATAGATCACGGGTTATTTTTGTGATTTCGTCGAATAAGTTCAGCAGTGTGTTGTTCGTTGTCTTGTGCGACATTATTTGATTTTCGATCTTGATGTGGTGTTCATTTGATTTCTACAGAGAGATCAGATATTCAATTAATGATTTGATCGTCAACGTTGCAGATCTGGGGCCATAGATATTTTTATCATTTTAATTTTATCATATTATTTGTAGGCATTTTGTTATTGTATTCTATTAATTTAGTTATGAGTTTGTAATTCTTTACGTTTTTAGCAATATTAAATGATACACTCTATCAATCTGAATGAAAAAAATATAGTTTTGCTTTTGTAAAAGAAAAAATCAATAAAAAATCCCTAGTGTTGGGGACTCGCTAGTATTTCATTCACAGTGCATTACTTACTATGTACTATATCTAGTTTTGAATATAAATCAAAATCATAATGTATTTAAACAAATTAATTTGAATGAGATATATTTTGACTTTTGTTTATATTTAAAGTTTGGATGAATATATCACTATATTACTTCCAATTATATTATTTATTGTTTAAGCGTGCATCTTTCAATCCATTGCAGCATTGTTTATCTAATGGAATGTCATACCTAATTTTTGACCTAAGATGTTACTGACACGTGCCGTTTAACTCTACATTCATACGCCATTCGGCTCTGATTTTCAGTAAAAAATCCGGCAGAGAGATATTTTAAAATACCTCATTTTGGTTCCGAGTCGGGCCCTCTTCTCTCAATTTTCATTTTTTATTAAATTTTAGTTTCCATCTTTTATTTAATTTCATTTAATTAATTGACTTCAAATTTATTTTTTAAATATTCATCTTTTATTATTTGAAGTTGTTTTATTTATTTATCAAACCCTTGGTGGCCAAGGTTCCCCTCTATAAGTACAATCTGCCTGGACAGCACAGAGAGGAGGAAGCAGCCGCAATCTCATCCGAAAACCTGCATCAAAATTCACAAACAAAATCCAGCAAAAAACCAATTTCAAAAAACCTTTAGTCATCAAATAACACATAAGCCACAACTAGAACCAATCCATACAACACTGTCACAAATCAACAGTTTCAGAAACTACAACGTACAAACAGCGCCAAAAGAACCAAAGAACAAAGAAGTATAACTTTTTTCCTTTTTCTTTTCGTTTAGATCTAGGCTCATATTGTTGGTATTTGGGGGTTTTAGGTCAAGAAAAGTATAGAGGGAAAGGAGTAGAAGTGAAAGCACAAAAAAAATTAAAAAAAACAGTGGAAGCGGCGGCGCCGCCGTCAACGACGGCTAACCGCCGCGTCGGAGCCGTCTCCGACCACCCTTCCCTTCGCCGGAGAAGAAGAAGCTGCCGGCGCAGCTTTAGGAGAGAGAAGAGAGCATTTGCTCTCAAGGGAAGAGAAAGAAAAGGGGAGAATGAGAAAAAATTGGGTCACAGCCCTTT
>Ga0315914_1008152_pt1 | contig 14157 bp, 6 predicted proteins | sample MpolenodulesMG_FD_203920 | JGI IMG/M metagenome (GOLD analysis project Ga0315914, IMG submission 203920) | Medicago polymorpha root nodule microbial communities from Los Angeles, California, United States - elongated nodules | ecosystem: Host-associated > Plants > Roots > Nodule | place: USA...
TGTTGTTGTCTTTGTGATTTTTGCTTGTTAATGTTACTTGTTCTTGTTCATGTGTGACCTTGTTAATTGAAAATCAATAGAAGATGTTTAGAGTGGTGGGATAGTAAGGGAAATTCCATGCTTTCAGTCCCTTTCAAACTCCATCTCTCAAAAGGGTATGTTTGATTTCTGTTTTCATTTCTTGTTTTGTATTTTTCATCATAAAACTGTCATTTTGTTTGTTTTCTATCTTAAAACTTACTCTGTTGAAGATTTTGTACACTGTCAGTGTACTAGTGGAAGTTACTCTGTTATGAAATGGCTGTGAGAAACGACACAGCTATATATAACTCTAGGATTAGGCCATCCCTCACATCTATGATCTCTCAATGGTTTAATTATCAACCGTACCAAATACCAAAATTATCTTCTTTTTTGACAAAGAATTACCTTTATATTTTATCATAATAAAACTACATTATTTGCATCATCTTAATTCTTATCCATCAGTGTTAAATTAAATATTCCTTTTTTTTGAAGGAATTTCATTTGTTGATGTACGCCAAAATAAAAATGCAAACACATTTTATGTTCTGTACTAGACAGTCTACACTTGTTCCCAAAGCGAAAAAATATAAAATAGAAAATGATAAGATATATTTAGTGTTTTGATGATTTATTTATTTTTAGTCAAGCCAAAATGAATTATATATTAATCACCAAAGGTTACCAACCCCGCACAAGGTATGCTAAAAAAGTAGGTCACAAAGAGTTAACACGAAAATCACACCAACAACAAGAATTACAAAATGAATCCCATGAAAGCTAAAGGATTTCACCACCAATCATGGTAGTTGAAAGCGAAATTAATCATCTATGCCTTTAAGAATAAAGATACATAGACACCCTTTTCTCATACACACATTGTACCACCTTTTTCACAACCAACTAAAACATGACACATGTTGAGTGATGAGTAATGAGAGAGATCTAGAGAGAGAGAGAATGCCACGTGTTGCATTTCTATGTGGAGGTACAATGGTGTATGCCACCTAAGTATGTCTATGTATCATTGCTCATGCCTTTAACCATGAAAATGATTGCAACTTAACTTTGTCGAGCATGTGATGCAAGTCAACATCTTTGTTGTTGAAAATGTTATTCTTTGCTGTCAAAATTATCTAAACACTTGAGAACTAAACCACCTTCAGAAATGGATGAGTAAACCGAGAGAAACCTGTCATCTGACCAAACAAAACAAATGGTCTTTTATAACAATTGCATCAGCCGAAGAGACACCTAACCAAAGCCGAACATGATGCCACATAAGAGCAAAAAAAATTACAGCATAAGAATAAATGTTCAACAATCTCCTGTGATCCGCACCTTAGAAGACAGGCATCGTCACCAACCTGAACAACATCATGGCACACCAGATTGTCTTTCGTAGTTTTGATAATTAATTACTTATACTTTCTATGTTTAAGATAATTAATTATATCCAATTTTTTCTTTAAAAGTAACCGTTTATATTTAAATACATATTCATAATTTAAATTACTTATACAATGTTTAATTACATGGATAGTTTGTAAAATTTGTTTGAGTCAATCACGTGTAGAAACCTTAAATTGATTTTTATAATTCACGTGTACACACGTTAGATGACATATTTTGTTGTATGAACGGGTGGAGTAGTGTGCAGAACTGATTCATAAAATTGGCTAGTGGTTCTTCTTCAAAAAACCAAATAAAAAAATCGGCCAGTGGTTATCAATTACTTTAATTTTTTTTAGAGGGTCAATTACTTTATGTTTCATTATAAATGTAATTTAAGATAGTGCATACTTAATAAAATGATTAGCTACACTAATTAATCACGTGCCATGGTAAACTAATGTATTAAGACTAAAATATTCATATTACTTAGAATAGTTGAAAGTACAGTATAGTTTTTGATTAGGTGATATATTTTTAATTAAATGATGATATCATTCACTAAAGTAATAAATCTAGTTAGTATTTTAAAATGACAAATAATTTAGAAAAAACTGAGAAATATTTCAAATGTAATACTTAACGGTGAGACTTGGGGACATAATTTTTTTGTCAAGTAACCTAGTAATTAGAGTTCTCACATTTTAAATGTTGAGAAGTGGGGAGTCTGGAGTTTGAACCCCGACTCTGCAAATAATTGTCCTTACAACTACCAACTGAGTTGTGCGTATAAGACGATATATAATTCAATCAAGTGGTTTATTTGGCAAGAACATGAAATTAATTAAATAATTAAATTGAACAATTAGGGTCTATTTGTTAGCTAACACACCATTACACATTAATATTTTCCTAGCTAGTTACACCCGGTCTTCTTTGGCAATCATAGTGTCCTCCACAAACAACCCTTATGATTGAATGTTCCTTTGGCTTCATTCACACACAGAATGGATAATGGAATTGAAAACGATGGCTTTCTTTCTATAAGTGCCTCTTTTGACTATAGAAAGAAGGGTGCTATTAATTTTTGTCAATTTTCCATAAATACTTACAATATGCTAGTTTATCTATTTTAATATCAAATACATAACTCACTTATTTTAGTTAGCAATGGTGGTTAAAGTTTCTCTAAGTGGGCCAAGAAAAATTCCAATTGGGCCAAGAAAAATCGAATAACCAGATCTGAAGCATGTGAAATGTACACGTGGTCGGTGCTTAATTAAATATCATATGTGTGCATATAATATATATAGCCATTTATATAGGTAGGATGATTCACATGCAATTTTGAGACATATTATTCTCTTTTATTCTTTGTTTTGTTTGCTCAAGTTGTGTTAAATTTAGTGAAACATGAAGCATATATTCTTGGCACCTTATCTTTTCCCGAAAATATGAAGTGTTTGAAGTTAAATAGTGAAGTCTAAAGTCTAGGTGTGATTGTATATGTGAAACTTTTAGCGTGGATAAAAAATTATGTTCTTTCATGATGTACTGAAATTGGGAATTGTGGTATCTCAAAAAGGTGTCTACTTAACAAAAATTGTATGAAATGATTGGTGGATAACTAAGTTCTTAAAATATATGGTATAATTTGTTAGGTTGTCACATGGTTTCCAAAGTTTTTCTAGCGGATATAGTTAAGAGGTGTGTGTGTGTTTTTTTTTTTTAAGAAAGTTAAGAGGTGTGTTTTGTTGGTTGTAATGGCGGTGCAAATATAAAATGTGAGTGACTCATGCAATGTTATGGTCTCTTGGTAGCCCTTGTTCATGAGTTTGTTGTGTTTCCGATGCTCCTCAGACTATCTAACAAGTGGTATCAAAGTCTTGGTTCAACTTAGTAGAGGGTGGATCAAATATAAGACATAGAAGACTCACACTTGCAAGAGATATACAAGTATGAGAACATGTTTGTCGAACTCAAGTATGAGTAACTAGTCACAACGAATACACAAATGTTGGGCATATGAGAGAGACAAATCATATACAAAATACCAGATTTTAAGTGGAATTTAATGTCACCATTATCAGTCTATATAATTAGTCTCCAATTACTCTAGGGGTCCCCAAACTCCCAAACATAATTTGTGACCTCTATCTACATAAAAGTGTCTGATAGGATATGTAGAACCCGTTTATTTTGTGCAAATACTTTTTATATGTATTTTCTAAATGTTGTGTTGATTAAACTTGTTAACAAGAAGAAACAACCTTTCAAAGTGAGTTATTGTGTTAGAGAGAAGATTACATGCTAGTTAGAGATAATTGATTTCAAGAAATAACAAAAATAACTTGTTGTAAATCTGAATTCAAATCATACCAATAACAATGATATGTGGAGCAAGTATCAAATGAAACCAATAATCAAACATTCCAAGCAACACCAAAATTTGACTACCCAGTTTAGCCTAAAAATTAACCTATGTGTTGGGAAGAGAGAAGCTCTTCGATGCACTATCCATGAGTCTTTATAAGAGATACAAATAATTTAAAACAATTTAGCTTCAAGAGCTCTCCAAGAGCAATCCCTGATTGCTACCCATTTTCCCAACTCTCAACTCAAAATAAAATCCTAAGAGAAATAAAAAAAACTTAGACCCTATACAATGAGATCTCACTACTCAAGATGTTTGAATATGTGTCTCAATCCAAGAATCTCACCCAAAATCACTCAACTTTTGACCCATAAAAATGTCTTCTTTTTGTCTCATAAGATTTCTCCAAGTTACACCATATCTCTACTTGAAAACCATGCACAAAGGCTTAAATATGAGCTTCAAAGTTGGTATCTGCGCCTTGCACCACCCTCATCGTGGTCAAAGAGCCATTGCAAAAGGCGCCTCACATCTGAGACATTGAGGGTAGGCTTCAAAATTGCTTTAGAAATATGTCGTGCTAGGTGCCTTGTAGTTCGAGGGGACACCCAATGTCCAACTTCTGAACATGCACAAATGAAATTTGAAACCACTCACAACAATTATCCACCTTGCCTTTAAATCGATGGTGATGTCAATTTAACCACTAACAATCTTGCTGCTTTCTCCATTCTGAGTATTCTTAACCTCACCTCTCAAAGTTTATCAATGAGTAGAGTTATTACCTATGCCTCTACAAGTTGATCAATGAGTGTTATTACCTCCAACTCTCTAAGATGATCATGAGTGTTTAATGTATATCAAAACAATCACCATTCTACATGAAGGTCCACATGTATTTATCTACATTTTATAGTCCTACAAACTTCACCCTTGCCTTTTCAACCCTCGGAATGTCTTCCTCCCTCTTGAAGATCTTGCATCCAACTACCCCAGAATTTTTAGATAACTTCACAAGTTTCACCATAACCTATTCATCTCCCAGACTAATCATTTATGTCCTCTTGAAGACCCTCTTGTCATCAATTACCATTGAGTTCTTATGTATTTCCATAAGTCGCACCATACCTTCTTCAACCTCAAAATTACATATGTACTCTTTAATATTTCCTTCCTCTTAATTAGAGTATAACACACAAGGTCTTCATAGTCAAGCCACTTTAGTGCCAATATTGGTTGTCTTCTTCTAGTATTCCGTCTTGTGACCTACAAACCTTACCATAATTCTATGAAATAAACTCAAAATCATTGTGAGTTTCCAGCATTTCCACTTTAGTTCCACCACCTAACAAAATAAATGTTGTCACCAAAACCAATGCACCAACGAGTTCGTCGCCGTAAAACAATCTTAGCACTAAAAAAGCTCCTCCACACATGGTTTGAGACATGTCCTTGTTTTGACCCTAGAAAATCACCATTAGAAAAATACCTAACCTTAAACAGACAAAAAACCAAGCTTTGAGTATTTGTTTGAAAATGCTAACCTGGCTTTTCCAACATAGCTACATTGACGGGTGTCAGGTCTTTGAACCCAAATTTTAAGCACATCTTATATTTGAATGATTTTTTACACGCACATTTACATTGGCTTCAAGAAGAAAAAAAAAGGAGGAAAAAGTTGAAATCTAGGAAGAAAAATAAACCACCACTAAAGACTTTGGGGATAGAAAATTAGAGAGAAGATGAAATCTCTCTATAAACTAGTCCTTATTTTATAGTTTACTTTAATATGTTGGCAAAAATTAATTTGATCCAACTCTATCATAGCAATCTTTCTAAATTAATTATTTGAAATTAAAGGTAAAAAACAATTATAATTTGTCTTTCATCTTGCGGTGACGATAATTAATTTTAATGAACTATTTTTTATTTTTTTTTAAAGTCAGTTGAACGTAAAATGATAGATATATAAAATGAATTAAAAATAATATTTTTTTTAGATGTAAAAAATAATATATTAAAAATTGTTTTATGCTACTTCCTCCATTTTAAATTATAAGTTTATTTGGCAATTTCACAGATAATAAAAAATATGATTAATTTTATATGTGAAAGAGAAATTACGAGCTATTATACAAAATTATCATCCATTAATAACACATGATAAAAAATTAAAAGAATTAAGAAAAAGTGTAATAAATAATAAAGAGTGTAACATTGTAGCTTTCTTTTTTGAGCTTGTTTTGGCTCTCCGTTTTTGTTAATACTTGTTATTGACTCTTTCAGCTGAGGTTTTGGCACCCCTTGTACTGAAAACTACAGGTTTTTAGTAATTTAATCCATTTTATCTTCTTAAAAAAAAAAAGGAGTGTGATAGGAAGAAAAATAATGTCTTATTTATATTGTAAAACAAATTATAGCCGAGTTCAATTTATTTTTGCAAAATAACTTATATTTCAAGATGGAGGAAGTAGTAAAATGTATAAATTATAGTCTTAATGCATATCTATAATCTAACTAGTATATGTCTAATGTAAGTCAAGTAGTTAACTTAGGATACATAAGCAGCCAAAAGTAGAATTGTCGCAAATAGTAAACGAGTTGAAAATTGGGAAGACTACTGTAAAGGCAAGAAAGAAACTAAAAATGTCAAAAAGGGGTCAGAAATGAGAATAATCAAAACCATCCAAGCAAAGCAATTTGAAAGGAAGAAAGAGTAAAGCAAAGAAAACTAAAATGAACAAAGCCAAAATTAAGGAATCAATTGAGACAAACTTTTGTCCTCAAATGTCAAAGTGCAATTCCTCACGCAAACTATGTGAAGGAAAATACTCAGAAAGAGAAAATTTACCCATTCCACCAATGCCACTAGATTGCACACTATAATAAAAAAAACTGAACTTGGAATAAGAGAATAAAAGAAAGACAAAATCACACGGCATAAATGAATTTTTTATGTTAAGTTTTATATATATAATAAATAACTTTTTCAACATTCAAACTTTTGATAAAAAAAATTCTTAAAAGTTATTCTAGAATTATAAAAATTGTTTTTGATACGTTTAGCCTAAAATTGATTTCGTCTTTGAAATTGATTATAACTTACTCCCTCTGGTCTCAAATATAAACAAAAAAAAGTTAACAAAAATTAATTTAGGTGCAATTTTTTTTATCTAAATACATCAACTTTCTTTAGACTAGAACAGGAAATCGTAAATGATTTTTTTTTCTTCATAATAAGTCAATCAAAATATGTTCATAACTTTGACTTGATTCTAAATATGTGTGTGATGCTATAGAATTCAAACCCAAATTCTCCAAGTCCCTTCTCCTTATGGAGACAAGTTACTTCCACTTGACCAATACCACATTGGTTGTTGGTTCTCTATATGTGTTTACCTGGTGTCTCAGAGTATTAATTAACATTTTCCTTAAAAATATTAATAGTATTTTTTTTCTCGCGACGATATGAGTGTATGTCATGGATGCGAAAAGCGAATGACTCTAATTTGTAGGGGTAGAGAAGTTTTTTTAATAAAATGCCAACAAATCTATCTTATAACCGAGTCACCCATAGATTTAAACCTATCTTAGAAGATCAATGAGAAGAAATCATACTCAATTGATTCTAGAAATTGAGATTTAAAACTTTTGCCTCAAAACATAATTTTCTTTATCTAAAATTTGTTGTTAATTTTATTTTTACGGCATCACAATATTAATTATTTACATTTAATTCATCTTCAACCAAAATTAAATTTATAGAATCAATTTTAATCGTATAAGAATCAAACAAATAGTTTTTAAATTTGAATATGAAATTTAGTAAAAAGATGCACATAATATGTACCAAAAAAATGAACATAATATTCATGTGATAAGCTGACAGAAAAATTTATGAATAGAATAGAATTGTTCACGTCCAAAGCTAGCCAAAAATTTGATTTTTCTGATCAGATTCTGACCAAACTCAGACGGTGCCATCAGATAGTTATATAGTTTACCACTTTTTCTCTTATTTTTTTTCTTCTCTTTTCCCTTTCCATGTTTATATTGATTGTACTATAGAAGAAGATAGAGAGAGGGGGGCTTGTTCTGTTGTTTTGTTGGTTCTTTGTTTTTCAATGCCCTGCTGACCCCGCAGGACTGATTATTCAATGCCAGCTTTGCATCATTTATTGTTCCTTTTTTCAAATTCAAACTGGACCACCGTTGAGTCCTTCTTACACTAATTTCCCTTATTTACTCCATTCATATTCATTCATTATATTACCCTTCTTTACATTCAAATATTCAACTCATTCAAGTGCTAGTAGTAAAAGTAAAACTAAAAACCACTAATGTCAAACTATAGGATACACAATTGATAGATATTTGAATATCTTAACCATTTGTTTAAAGTTTAATTTTTATTGGTAAATATGAAAAATGTATATTAAAAAATATCTCACTCATTTAAGATATTGATAAAGAGGATAGCATGGTTTATGAAAATATAAAAACATTAATTGATAAGGAGTTGCCAATATTTGCATTAGGGTCCCTTTGCATTATTAGCAATCATGTTATGAAAGAAAATACAAAAGACGCAGCCAAATTAGATTTCCCCTGCATGTGCATTTCCATAAGATGATAATTAATTAGATTTTAGACTATAATTGAATTACTTTAGTTGTCCTACATTAATGGACTCAAATTATGGATGAAAATAAGTTGGATAGAAATATGTTTTATATATTGGGAAAAATACAACTATTGGGAAAAATATTAGTAATTATATACAAATTTAATATTAATTCTAACTTTCTTAATTCCCGTGATTTTAACAAAAGAGTCCTATATTTAGGGACGGAGGTAGCAGTAGTGGACGTGAGGAGTATATTTGACTATTTATATATCCACGCATCAAATTTAATGGTGTTAGATACGAGGGGGTGTATTGAAAAAACACAAATTCAACTTAGAGATTTATAAATAGATATTGGTGATCCTATTAAAGAGTTTTGTTAACGAGTGTTTTAAGATCATTGTTTAAGGAACCTATACAATAAGAAACTTTCCCTTAAAAATATAAGTCAAACACATAAAAAAGTCATAAATACACAATTTTCAATATAAAAACTGCTACTTTTGAATGTTTAATTAATGAAATGTTCTAAGAACACTTGTTAGTCTTTTCTTTAATTAAATAGGTTTATGAAAAATAATTTTACATTGTCCATTAAAAAAAAAAATCTATCCCAACATACGATAGTGTATACCTATAAGCTGTCTTACATATATAGTTGATAATTAACCATAATTAAGACTAATATTTTAAGTATATAAATATATAGAGAATCGATTGAGGGATAACTCCCTTCCAAAAAGCTCTACTCTCATTATCCGGATTTGAACTCTAAACATATGATTTAAAAGCTCAAGCTACTATAACCATTTGAACCAAGAGATTGCAATTGTTATTAACAAGATTTCCATCACAAAGCTTTTGTGCGACTTTTGCAGTAAACTTGAGTAATACTCACAGCTTACCCTCAATCATGATAACGAATTTTTACTTGCAACGATAAAAGAAAAGATATCAAGTTCCACTCACTAAAAAGTTACCCCATTTTTTTGAAAAAGCTTCAAGACAAAATGCTCTTTTGTTTAGCCAAAGTTTCCATCTTACCTTTTTCATTACATACAAATAGTGTCTTGAGCTGGTGTTTGCACCTTCTAAAGTCAAACACCAAAGGAGTGTTGAAGAGGTAATTACAAGTTCTATACGGGAATGGATTCCATCATGTCACACTACCTTATAGTGAAATCTAGACCTTCAAAAATAAATCGAGAGAAATGGTTTAAAATTAAAAATAACGAGAGATGATTATTAAAATTAGAGATCAATACTAAAGAAAAATCTAGTAAAAATCTAATTGGAGGGAATCAAATTTTTGTAGGAAAGAATTGAACATCAATCCGTGTATAACACACTCTTAAAGGGAGCTAAAAGCTTTAAATTACAAATTGAACAACCAGTTAAGATTAGTTTCATAATCGATCTAAATGAGATTAGTTTCATAATCGATGTAAGTAATTGGTTATACTCTTGAGCAAATAAGATTCCAAAATACTTTACCAACATTAGTTTTCTAGAAAAAGAGATGATACATACCCCTTTGACATGATTAAATAATTTGTACAATGTCCTTATCACAATTTAAAAATAACAAAATTGAGTGCTTAATTACTAAAATGAGAAAGGTGGTAAAAGTTTTCACTTTCTCTTTTCATTTTTTCTCCTTATATATATCACTCTTTCAACACACGCCACTCTACATTGTCATAAAGCAAAGCAAACACACATCTTCTAAATCCTCACACAAAAATCTCTCTCTCTCTCTCTCTCTCTCTCTCTCTCTCTCTCTCCCACTCTCTCTCTACCTCTCTCTCTATAAATCCTCATACTTCATTCCTTCCTTCCCGCTTCCTCTCTTCAATACCCCCACTAACCATCTCTCACAAGCAATAACAATAATCTCTCTCTCTCTCTCTCTCTCCACAACCATGCATTCACCAACATATGGATCCGACCTTACAACACAACCAAACACAACCTTTGTACAAGCTGACCCATCAAATTTCCGACAAGTTGTCCAAAAACTAACCGGAGCATCACAAGACCCATCAGCCCAAAAACTCCCACTCACACTCCCTTCTCGTCTAACAGCCCAAGCCCAAGCCCACCGTCCTCCACCAACAACCACCATGGAACCACCAATGGGCTTAAAAAAACCCAACTTCAAACTCCACGAACGCCGCTCTAAAAAACTCCAACTCAACGTTTCGGAGAATCCCATGATGTTCCAGAACAACAACAACAACAATAACATGATGATGATGTTAATGAATAGTAACAACAACAACAACAACATGCGAAGTGTTATTATGGCTTCACCAGTTTCTCCATTGGAATATTACTATAGTCCAAAATCACCAAATGAAAATGAAGAAAAAGAAGAAGAAAAAGTGATAGCTGAAAAAGGTTTCTATTTGCACCCCTCTCCTAGAGCTTCTCAACAACAACCACCTGCACTCTTACCTCTATTTCCTTTACATTCTCCTTCATCTCAATCTCATTCTTAATTAATAATATATAACTAATGTTGGAGTTGATTGTATTTTTTTAAGTTTATTTTTGCAATTATAATTAATTAACTACTAATTATTTTGCTAGATTGAGTATTATTTTTTATTTGATTTATTTTTCTTTAATTAGAGATGTACTTTTATTATGTATTGCGTGTGTCAGTGTGTGTAGCTGTACTGTGCATAAATACTGTTCTGTTGATTCTTCGTTGACAACTTTGGTTTTTCTCATATATTCCTATATTAGGATGACCCTTATCAATATTATTATTTATAATATTATAGTATATGGTGTACTTAATTGGGAATAATTTAAGATTTCTTTGCAGTTTCATTTTCATATTGGCTTTTATTAAACGTGAATGACGTGCTAAGAAATTTATGGAGAGTTTAGCTTTAAGAAGCAATTAACCGTTGAACTCTAAAACACGGGTTATACTTAATTATATGTAGTTTTAATGCATGACGTACAGTGTGATCATAATACTCTACTCTTGTTTATCAACAAATAAGGTGGTATTTAAATATGTAAGAAAAAAATTAATAAAACTCATAAATGAGAGAAAAATATTTAGTCAAAAATAAAAAGAGAAAAATATATTGATTGATGAGAAAAATTGTTATTACATGAAGAGATGCAACAATATTTAGATAGTGCAACTATTATTGTAACATGCATCAGTAAAGCTATGTCATATTAAGTTAATTTAAAATGTATCCAAATTTTTGGAGGAGAAAAAAAATAGTTTTAGAAATGACACATTGAATTGGTCTCAAGTAAAATTAATTTTAATTTGAACTTTTAAATCTATTGAAATTATTGCTTGGAGACGTCGGGTTTTCTGTTTGCAGTAGTTATGTGTGGTTGCATCTTGCAACAGAAGTATGCATTCAATTCAGCCCTCTCTAATAATGCAGACCAAAAGCCGTTTAAATGGTTGTGGGCAAGCTCAATTCCGCCCAAGGTTAACTTATGTGTAGGTGTGGCAAAACGGATCGAGCACTGATCGATTTGTTTAACCTACTATTTTAGACGGATTAAATTGAGGTTTTGAGTTCAATCCCTTAAGTTGACCCGTTTAACACGTTGGAAAAAGTGGGTCGGTCCGTGGACTAGCTTAATATAAAAAGTATAATTTTTTTAGTGAAAAACCATGTGAATTATAACATCAAATCATTAGTCCACAACTATAAATTTTGTTGTTGGAACATTTTTTGGTAATAAAAACAAATCACGTTAATAACTATATTTTTAATTTTTTGATAATATCAACAACAAATTATAAAATTTTATGATTCATGTAAATGAGAATTCGAACTAAACTGTCTAAGTCGGTCTCCTCCGTCTCATCCCTTTTTTGTCAGTTAAAAGTAGGACGGACCGTTCCGTTTTGTCATTTTTACTTGTATGTCTGGCGATTATTGCATGACAAATTACCCACACAGGAAGCTAGTCAAGCGAGGAATAATTGCCTATTATCCAGGGTATGAGTTGCGTTTTCTGCTTTTGTCAAGATGAAACTTGCAATCACTTACTCTTCACATGTCCATTCTTTGCCAAAGTGTGGTCTTCTATTTTTAATTGGGTGGGTATACATATGTATAAGTCACAATGATGCTAAAGGTAATTTGTTGCATTTGGGGGATTGTTAAATGGTAAGAAGATGAGTAGCAGCATATTATTAATATGGTGTGCTACAATTTGGACACTTTGGTTAGCAAGAAATAAGGTGATGTTTCAAGGAGAAATAATCGATTGTGATAAAATTATTGCACATATCAAGACATTATCATGGGATTCAGGACGATCAAATAATTTTTAATAATAAGTGGTATCTAAATCAATGATGAAATTATGAGGCTTTTTTATATTAAAATATGAGGCATTCTGGCTTGCAAAATCTAAAGAAAAATAGTTTTTTGTTGGTGGGCGGAAAGTGAATGCTTTAGTAGCCTTACCCTTGAGTCCGCGTTGATGGAGTTGGCTTATAATGCGGAAAGGAAAGAATTCAATATTGCAAGACTCACATTGGTACAATGATCCATTCAAATGTATTAGATTGATATTGTCATAATTGTATATGGGTTGGAGTATCCTTATACTCCCTTTAATAAAATCTTTAAGAAAAAGGCATAAAATTTGGAGTTTTTATGGCTAATCCTAATTAGATTTGAGTGTCATGAGTGAACTGAGAATTCTAGTCTTATATTCCACTTTGTTTTTCAATTTTCTTTTGTAATTTTCAACACTTACAATACTTTTCTAAAACTTCTCAAAAACAAAGAACAAAAAATCACAAAAACCAACATACAATCCTTAATTTTCCTTCAAATCCACTTCTAATTCATCACATTTTTTAAATTTCAAAGATTTAAGCAAAATGCCGGTATACATTTCCTCTTATTGTGTTTCATTGTAGTTTTTTTTTCTTTTTTTCTTATCCACTAGTATCGTTTAGATTTTAAAATTATGTATGTGTTTCATTTGTTCGAATTCTAAAATTTTAAAGGTATGCATAGTTTCTCGTTTATGTTTTCTTCCTTATTTCTCTTGTATTCTCTATGATCCAGAAATGTAGAGAAATAATGTGAATACCAATTGCATTAAGGGGAACCGAATCTCAACATGCATAGCTGAAATGGGTGAACCCTCTCAGCCTCAACCATAGCCATAGGAAAATCCACAATTACACGAACTGTAGGAAGAGCAATTGGTTCTGTTGTGTACAAGTGTGAGTTATATGTCTCACATCGGATAAAAGAGTAAAGGTTGAACACCTTATAAGTAAGAGGACCCATAAACTCATAGCCTTAAGGTTTTTGGTAAGAGTGTGGCATCTCTCTTTCTTGTATGGTTGTTCTAGCCTCGATGTGGACAGTCCCCCAGGCTTCCCCCAGTGACTCAACAATGGTATCAGAGCCTCGTTCGAAACTAGCAACGGCGATACAAGCAAGTAAGAGCTTCCGCTGGAGGGGGAGCATGATGAATTGATGGACTCACACTTGAGGGGGAGTGTTGTGTACAAGTGTGAGTTATATGTCTCACATTGGATAAAAGAGTAAAGGTTGAACACCTTATAAGTAAGAGGACCCATAAACCTCTAGCCTTAAGGTTTGGGTAATAGTGTGGTGTCTCTCTTGCTTATGCGGTTATTCTAGCCTCGATGTGGTCGGTCCCCCAGGCTCCCCTTATGACCCAACAGGTTCAAGAAGAGGCATTGGCACAACCACAGGGT
>Ga0315914_1008155_pt1 | contig 14154 bp, 10 predicted proteins | sample MpolenodulesMG_FD_203920 | JGI IMG/M metagenome (GOLD analysis project Ga0315914, IMG submission 203920) | Medicago polymorpha root nodule microbial communities from Los Angeles, California, United States - elongated nodules | ecosystem: Host-associated > Plants > Roots > Nodule | place: USA...
CAAAAACAAAATAAAATTTTTTGTGAGGATGAAAACATTCAGTTTAATTTTATAGGGACTAAAATCAAAATTCGTTATATTTATAGGGACGAAAAACTTATTTAACCCTAAAATTAATTACTAAACCCAAGAAAGAGGGAAAAAAACAAAAAAGAAAAAACTTGTAATTAACCAAATGAGCTAGTAAAACAAAGAGAATTGACAATAATGAAAAAGAGCGACCTCAGTGCAAACACCAACAACTTCTTCAACTGATTCTTCAAATATATCTTTCTTTGAAAGCTTATTGAGAAGGTGGTTTTGAAATTTTTCCGTCTCCTGAAACCCACAAACAAAAAGATTATTTATTTATTTTCAAAAAAATAAAAAGTGGGAAGTGAAAAAAAGAAAGAAAACTTACGGAATCAGCAAATTGAGGAATTGGGTCAGGGAATTTGTACTCAGCAGCTCTAGTAATGGAGCGTTTTGTGGATGAAAAGGGTAAAGTTGTGACCTTTCTGTTTATAGAAGGAAATGAGAAACGTTGTTTGCATTTGGTAGTGGTTTGGGAGAAGCATAGCGAAGAAGAAGAAGAAGAAGATTGAGATGAAGGAATGAGAATTGGTACAAGACACCAAGTAGAAGAAGCCATTATTCAAAAACCAAGTTTGCAGTGCTTTATCTCCTAGCTAACTCCAAAGAGTTGCTTTATCAAAAAAATTAGAAAATATTGTTTCTTAAGAAGAAAAAAAAGTTTTATTGTTTATAAAGACCTATTTATCAACTACTGAATTTTTTTACATTTAATAGTAAAAATAAATAAAAAATCAGAAATATTTTATTTTATTTCATCGACAATTAAATTTAGTTATTATAATTATAAATGATAGAAATTAATTTTTTTTATTCAAAAAACAATACATTTAATATGGTGAAATTGATGGCAGTCACACAGACTCAACCACCACCTCCGCCACCTGTCAGCACTGAGGCTGAAGCAGCTACCTCTACTGTCCTTGGTTGGATCATATGTACCGATACTCCGACATACTCTGCTCCACAATGTTCCATGCCCTGGTTCCCACCTTTTACTACTGGCAAAGTGTTCCGTCCTATTGCTTGCGAGGGTTCGATGCCTACTTTTCAACATGCAGCTCATGTTCTTCCGCCGTGTGCAACATTTCCACAAGCTACCATGATCTACCCAGCACTTGCGGTTCATGCTATCCCGCAAGACGAAGGACCCATCTTCCATTCAGGGAGTGTGGGGGCCTATGATAGGATGGATGAATTACAGGAGAAGTATGATGAAATGCAGCGGGAAATGAAAGCTCTCCGTGGGAAAGAAATATTTGGGAAAACTGCTTATGATCTCTGTTTGGTGCCGAACGTCCAGATACCCCACAAGTTCAAGGTCCCAGATTTCGAGAAGTATAAAGGGAACTCCTGTCCTAAAGACCACCTAGTAATGTATGCAAGAAAGCCGTCTGCATATGCCAAGGATGATCAGGTCCTTATCTATTAATTTCAAGAGAGTTTGGCTAATCCTACCCTGAAGTGGTACATGAATCTGGACAAAACAAAGATCCAAACTTTCCATGATCTGTGTGAAGCTTTTGTGCAACAATACAATTATAATGTGGATATGGCTCCAGACAGAAGCGACCTTCAGGCTATGACTCAGGGAAACAAGGAAACATTCAAGAAATATGCTCAGCGATGGAGAGATATCGCTGCCCAAGTCAACCTGCGTATAGAAGAGAAGGAGATGACCAAACTCTTCTTAAAAAATCTCAGTCAGTTCTACTACGAGAAGATGATCGGAAGTGCGCCCAAGGACTTCGCAGAGATGGTCGGTATGGGTGTACAGTTGGAAGAAGGAGTCCGAGAAGGACGATTGGGCAAAGAGAGTGTTCCTAAGAGCAATTCCAAGAAAAAGGACCAGGGAGTGAATATGGTGAAAGGTCAGCCTCGACAACAGGCTTCCCAACAGTATAATTCGCAGAATCGCGTTCAGAAAACTCAACATTATGATCTGATTCCTATGAAATACGCGAAGTTGCTTCCCTCTTTGCTTGAGAGGAACCTTGTCCAGACTAGACCACCTTCTCCTATACCTAAGAAATTGCCGGCTCGGTGGAGACCTGACCTCTTTTGTGCCTTCCATCAAGGGGCACAAGGGATGTTGAGCACTATTTCTCCTTGAAGATTGAAGTCAAAAAACTGATTGACGCCAATGTCTTGCCTTTCAAAGATTTGAATCCGAACGTTTAGCCACAATTGGGTCATTGTTGATGTTCCTTCGGCTACTCATCTGCTCATTTAATATGTTTGTTGTTTGTTTTTAAAAAATCCTTTCATCCCGCCCGAGACGAAAGTGAACTTTTGTAGGGCTTTTTGCTTTAAGTATTGTCATCATTAATAAAAAAAAGTCGTTTTGGTCCCGACTTTGTTTTATTTTGTGCTTTTTCTGGAAAAATGGTAATACAAAGAACCTTAAATGAATAATCTTTTCCAAATGTCTGCATACAATCATTCACTTTCTAAAATCAATCATATGTGCAGATTAAGCATTGATAAAGCCCGTTGAACACATTAACCCTGTACTCTTTCCCGACTTTGAGTTCCCTCAGTCTGAAACTGAAGAAGAGGAGAACGAAGAGATTCCCGATAAGATCTCTCGCCTATTGAGGAATCTTAGCTGTCGAAGTTGCAAACAGAGATCAAGAGGATTGTCCAGAAGATGACATTCATTTACAAAGATTGGCACGAGATGCTACCATCTGCACTTCATGAGTATTGTACTTCAGTACGCACTTCAACATAGGCAACTCCCTCTTTCCTTAACATACGTCATGAAGGACATGCTTCCCGTGGAGGTCAAAATTCCGTCGATAACAGTTCTGCTGAAGTCCAAGCTTGATTGAACTTAAATGCATGACGATCTTATACAACTATATCAAAAGAGGTTGAAACAAACTTCCAACAAGAAGGTTCGTCCCCGTAAAATTCAAGGAGAACACTTTGTGCCCAAAAAGGTATTATCCTTCCAACCAGACTCCAGGGACAAGTGGACGCCTAACTATGAAGGCTCGTGTGATATAACTCTTGTGACTACGGATGTTGACAAACCCGCAAGCTGGTGCAGTCAAGAAATACTTTGTCAAAAATAAAAGCTCGATGAGTCGCAAACCTGAAAAAGCGGCTTAGGCAAAAATGAGTCTCTCGGTGGACTAAAAACCCGAAAGGGCAATCCAGGAAAAAGTTAGAGACATGAATAAAAATAATTATCCTGATAGATTGAAAACCCGAAAGGTCGATCTATGCAAAAATTAAGGATCATGACAAAGTAACTGCATCAATCAGGCACACAATCGACTTGGGGCATCCAGCTATTAAAAGACCTTCAATTTGAAGCATTTGCAGATCAAAGACCCGTAACAGGGAAAATTCAAAATTGTCAGGGAGAATAACAGTTATTATGTTCAATGTACCTTTCACATATACTTACCATTTTCCAAATTTTTCAAAGATCCATGGAGCCACACCATTGGCAGGCCACCATTCAATTCATCAAATTTGAGCATGTGCCCATTTATTTGGAATTCTCATTTATTCTATTTTCGATGGCAATACTTGAAGCAAAAATTTTCAAAATACAATTTTTTTTACATCTTTTAAAAAGTGTGAACAACAAACACACTCTCTTTGAACTCATAAGTAGGTGAAGCATACATCAGCATCTGCCTCGAGAACGGTTACATTTCGGAAGAGAAACATGGCTAAACACTATGGAGAGGACCTTTGCTTTGAGCAAGATGCTGTCACAATCCAGAAATACGAAGAAAAAAAAAAAGAGCTCGCTAAGCTGAAAACCTGAAAAGGCAGCTTAAGCAATAGAGAGCGTCCCGATGGACTGAAAACCTGAAAGGGCGGTCCAGGCAAAAATTAGGGGCACAAAAAAAGAATATATTTCCGGTGGACTGAAAACCCGAAAGGGCTGTCCAGGCAAAAGTTAGGGATTCTCAAATAAAAAACAAAGAAAAAAGCATGATTGCTGAGGCGTACTACCGTTGAGGCGTACCAGTGGAAGAACACTCAACGCCAGTTTACAAATGGCGACTTCTTCCAGACTTTTGGTCAACAATGGGCTTTATCCCCAAGAGGCATCAGTTTGCTACCTTGTGCCGGATTTTACACCGTCAACGGCTCAATTTTTTCACAATAGTATCATCTCCAAAGAAGTTTGTCGAGTGTTTGTACTGCGATGTCAGTCCACCTCTCATCTTACCTGTCTTGTCTCGTTTCATCGAGTCATCTGTCACATACAATTTATACATTCATACACTCATTCATTCATACATTAATACTTTCATATATACACACATTCATGCAGACACAACATCATTCATACATGGTTGCATTAGTCACCCAGAGTCTTGTTTGGTTGTATCCCTTCAATTCGGTCCTCATTTATCATTGTGCCAAACGACGAGTTCTACAAACGAGCAGTTGGCAATTATCTTATTATCATCAAGAGTGTCACCCCCAATGTGTCTGGTCAAGAGTTGTCACCCATCAGTGTCAAGTGGCAAGTTCCAACAAACGAACAACTTGAACCCTTTCAAAAGTGTCATCCTTAGTGTGTCTGGTCAAGAGATGTCACTAATCAATCATTTCTAGTGGCAAGTTCTACAAAAGAACAACTTGTAACCCTCATTTTCATCAAAAGTGTCATCTCAAGTGTGTCTGGTCAAGAGATGTCACCAATCAAACATATGCCAAGTGACAAGTTCCAACCAAAAAACAGCTGGCATTTTTCTATTTTACCTTTGTACCATGCCAAGTGGCAAGTTCCAACCAACGAATAACTAGCATTTACCTTTCAATTTCATTGTGCGCCAAGCGGCAGGTTCCAACCAACGAACAATTGGCATTTTTCTATTTTACCTTTAGCACACGTCAAGTGACAAGTCCTAACAAACAGACAGCTTGCATCTACCTTTTTACCTTTATCATATGCCAAGTGGCAAGTCCTAACAAACAGACAACTTGCAATTACCTTTTTACCTTATGTCAAGTAGCAAGTTCTAACAAACGGACAAATTGAATTTACCTTTTTACCTTATGTCAAGTGGCAAGTCCTAAAAAATGGACAACTTGCATTTACCTTTTTACTTTATGTCAAGTGGCAAGTCCTAACAAATGGACAGCTTGCATCTACCCTTTTACCTTTATCATATGCCAAGTGGCAAGTCCCAACAAACGGACAACTTGCATCTATCTTTTTACCTTTAACACATGCCAAGTGGCAATATCATATGTCAAGTAGCAAGTCCTAACAAACGGACAACATGTATATACCTTTTTTACATGCCAAGTGGCAAGTCCTAACAAACGGACAACTTGCATCTACCTTTTTACCCTTACCTTATGTCAAGTGGCAGGTCCTCCATATGAACAACTTGCAAATATATATTCAATTTTCTCAAAAGTGTCATCCCTAGTGTGTTTGGTCACAAGACGTCACCTTCATTTTACCTTCATACAACTATCATTTCCGATAGTAGGTAATCTATTTCATTTGTCTTCATACATATATCTTACGGGTAGTAGACAATGTCCTTTCTCATTTTACCTTCATGCAGCTATCATAGCATGATAGTAGGTAATCTATTTCATTTGTCTTCATACAGCTATCTTACGGGTAGTAGACAAATGTCCTTTCTCATTTTACCTTCATACAACTATAATTGCACGATAGTAGGTAATCTATTTCATTTGTCTTCATACAACTATTGTTCCAGACAGATACGATAGTAGACAATCATCTTCCCCAGTAAAACTACATTACCCCTCAGTGGAGTCAGATCCCGTTTCTTCAACGAATTTGGGTATCCCGTTGTTGTTTCTTTCCCAGTCAAAATCACCTTTACTGTCTTGCATTCATACTTGCATCACAAGCATTCATAACATCTTAGGTCAAAATTGGCGTACTCCATATTTAAGTCTCTTCGGCCCGTCAAATCAAAGATTTCATCTTCAAATCTCCAGACGAAGAAACTTAAATAGGGGCATCTGTCATACCCCAATTTTTGACCTTAAGTCTTACTGTCACATGTCCTCTAATCCGAAATATCCTCTGACTTTTCAGAGAAAAATTTGGCAGAGAGGTATTTTCTTTTTTAGTCTCTTCAAATTTAGTCTTTTTTATTTTTTTTATTTTTATTTTTATTACTTTTTTTAATTTTATTTCCATCTTTTATTTTTATTTTTATTTCAGTTTGTTTTTTTTATGTTATTTTCTTTTTATTTATTACTTAGAATAGGTACAAAAATAAAATGTCCAAAATTTTTCAAGTTAAGTGTCAACTTTCACATTCCTCTTTTAAATTTCACCATTAAACACCATTCAAATCACCATAAAAAACAATTAAACCATTTTTCCATTCTCATCAACCTCCTCACCTATAAATAAAGCCCGCATTCCACACTTCAAAACACACCAAAAGTTCTCTTGAGTTGTCAAATAACTTTTCTCTCTTCTCACTCCTTTAGCTTGTGTTGAAGAGCTATTCTTTTCCTCCTCTAATTATTTTTGTCCCTTCGGTTGTCCCTTCCTTTTATTTTCTTGCATTTTATTTCTTTTTAGCAATTTTGCATTTCATTTTATTTCTATTTAGCCTTTTAATTATTGTCATTTATTTTCCAGCAATTATAATGTATTTAGGTCCAATATAAATATAAATGAGAAGAATCATGCATGTTTCCTTTTATTTATTTATTTCTGCTTTTATATATTGAAAAAAATGCAAAATAAATTAGGTTAGATTAAGGGATTTTGTGGTGATGCAACGTCACTACGAAATTCCCGCGCTTTTATTTTTATTGTCAAATTAGTTTAATTTTTAGGTTTTAATTAATAATTAAAAAGAACAAAAACATGCAAATAACCAAAAATCCAAAAAAAATCATTTTCATAATAAACCTTGATTTTTCAATCAAGTGATTCCCTTTTATTTTTTCTTTCTTAATCAATTTTCAATGAACTTAATTATACTTTGAGTCATTTTTCTTTTAAAATAAAAAATACAAACCAATTCTATTTTGCCACTTGACTTTTTTTACTTTAAAGCTTTTTCAAAACTAATAAAAAATACAAAACAAATGAAACAGTAATTTTTACCCCGAACTACGAGGTTTTGATCCCTCACGAGTACGTAGGCAAAGGACTTGTCCTGCCAAATCAACTAAAATTAATTTTCTTTTTCTTTTTTAACTCACCATTCAATTCTATTTTCTTTTATTTAAAGAAAAAAAAAAAAGTAAGTTATAGCACAAAAATTAAATAAAATCAAGAGGTTCTCGTAGAGTACTACGAATATTTAGGGTGCTAACACCTTCCCTAAATATAACTAACCCCTGAACCCTAAATCTTTTTAAGGTGGTAATTTGAACTTTTTTCCCACTTTCTTTTAAAAAAATAAAAAAGTCCAGTCGTGAATAAAAATAGTGAATTTGTGCTAACCAAATAGCTACGACCTCCAAAAAATGACACGACAGTAAGGTATGGATTTTTATTTTTTATTATAATAATAATAACTTCTTGTTAATAAAAGACAAATTAATCACCAATTATAAAATCATAAAATTGTTTTTAGGTGGAAACTGACCCATTGAGAAGGACACTGACTTATTCTAGATTAAGAATTGTAGTTAGATTTAATTTAATCTCAATAGATGTCCATAAATGCGATTGACAATAAGTGTTTATTCATCAAATGAGTTTAGATTTATATCCCCTCTGTCTCACAATAGTTTTTTTTTGTTTAAATATTTATCTCAAATTATTTGTCACTTTTATAATATCAATACAATATTAATAATTTTTTTCCACTAACATAGCTTTATTTATCGCATTTCAATCATCTATAACTATTCCACTAATCATAATCATTTCCTTAATAAAAAGTTAAGAGATAGTATCATTGAGTAAAGAATTATGTGCCCTTGATTTGCTCAATTTCTTGGAAAAACATCTATTGGAAAATGGTTTGAGCTCTAAAATAGTATTATTTTTTTGTCAAGTGGCCTAGTAGCAGAAGTTCACACATTGTAAACGTGGAGAAGTGGAGAGTCAGGTTCAAACCTGGCCCTGCATAATATTGTTCTTGCATCTACCAACTGAGTCGTGCTTACTAAACGTATTCATTTATTAACAAAGTAAAAACGATTGATATTAATCACTTTATATATACTCTAATAAAAGCTAATTTAATAATTCATACAACCAAAAAAAAAAAGTTAATCGTTCATTTTAGACAATTATAAATTTATAATATGGGTCCTTTAAAGTTCATTAAAAAAGATTCATTATTCCTTCAAACATTCCCTGCAACCCAACATGTTCTTCATCAATTTAGTTTGAAATTCATGAGAGAAAATATTTTTGAATCAAACAAAACCGATCATTTTTTAGTGGTTTGGATTTTTTTCCATCACAAACTTAAACCAAACCAACTTGTTACCCTTAACGCTACATAGAAAAAACTAGGTTTAAATATGAACTCTCAAAATAGTAGTGTTGAGGTTGTTCACATGAGACGAAGTGGCACTGGCAATTGACTTGTTCATGGTTTGGTCCAATTTGTCATTTCAAACCGAAACAAAATTTGGATTGTTGATTCCTCAAAAAAAATAAAATTGGTTTGTTGATTTTCGTTTCAGAGAGATCTTACTTTTCTCTTTTAAATTATAGACATTATAAAATGCTTATTTAAAATCAATTAAGTGTGGTCGAAGTATTATATGATCATTTATTATTTTTAAAATCAATTAAGTGTGCTCGAAGTATTATATGATCATTTATTTTGTTCTTTGAAAAATTTTTAAAAATATAAAATATAATTTAAAATATAGTCTTAGTCCTCCATAACCTTTCCAAAATCCTCTCCCAAACAGACCCTTAGGATGTACTACTCTCAAAAGAATGTCAATTCTAAAATAAATTTATTCTCTTCTTACAATGCAAATCTAGAAGCACGTTAGCTAGTGTCTGGTAGGCCACAAAACAATATTACAGCTCAAATTGGGAGAGGTATCTAACATGCATATGAATCGTCTATTTCATTTCATTCAACTGGTTTAAATCCAAAATAGTCAGTGTTTGCCAAGAAAGAATTGGAATCAACAAAATAGATGCACAATAAACTTTTCTAGATTACAGGGCATGCATGTCCAAAACAATCCATATGTTGTTGACAATAAGAGCTACCAAATTACACAACAAGACAAGACAATTTTCAAAATTTCCCTTAAGTTTGGTAATCAACCTTTTCAATCGTTCTAGATATCTACAATTTGTTCCCTTCCTCACTGTTTCTTTTGTTCGCTACTGTATTCAAGTCCAGTGTTCTTTAAGGCTTTCAACTTTCTGTATCCTATATCAGTTCCAAATATCCTATTATAATGGACAAAAATATCACATATCAGTGTCAGTTTAACAAGCGGGATATCCAATTTATAAACCAATGTTACTAGGAAATAGATTACCAGTCATCGTGCATTCATGTTGCTGACCTAGACAGTATGATTTTGATCTGACAGTTTATGTTTTGACTTCATTTTTGGATATGTTTTGTAGAGTCAAAGTACAAACCGTCAGATTAAGATCAGGAAGGCTGAGATCACATGACTGTGAATATGAAGTCATAACAAGAGCAGTGAGTCCAGTCCAATGTTACTTAGCTCATCTTATTAAGAGGAATAAATAAATAAAAAACTTACCGGTCCATGTATGTAAAAGTTGATGAATAGTTTCCAGATTTGGTGTACAACAAACGATGGTGATAGTCATGAAAATCGGCTCTGGAAATGGGGATATAAATTTTAACTACAGAGAAATAAACAAAATAACTGAAACTAAAAGGTTGATGTCAAGTAAAGGAAAAGGAAATTCACCCTCCATAAAGTGGTAAGAAGTTTGAGGGGCTCCATGGGAAATGATAACCGCAATGTGCCTCAACTGTCTCAAGGACTCTAAGAACCACCCATAGCCAAAGAGTAATCAAGTGAGGACCAGTGATAGCAGGACCAACCATGGTCGGAAATCCAAGGAATAGTATCTCAGCAGGATGACCATATTCAGAAGTTAGTCCAAATGGTGTGGCATACCTTCACAACATAGTTAAACATCTTTGAGCTTCAAGAAAAACCCAAAACCACTTCACAACTCATTGATAATTGTAGAACATGTATAAAACTTACTCGTGATGAACACTGTGTACGTGTTTGTACAACCATTTTGTGTGCATTATCCTATGTCCCCAGTAGAATAAAAAATCCTCCAAAATGAAGTAAAATATTATTTGCGTTAAAACTACTCTCCTACGAAATCGAAAGCAAGTCTTGTTAAGCAATCTTCATGGAAAGATGTATTCTAAATGTTTATAGGAAAAGTTCCCATCATGAAACTCGTAAGCGAACTAATGTTCTAAAAAAACTTGAAATTACCAGGACGGCAGAGGAAGGCTACTATGCATGCCCATGTATTTGAAAACAGGATATGAAAAAATCATCGCAGGTAGATTGACTCCAAAATGATACACCAATAAGCGAATAATACATCTCTCCTCAGATTCAGGGCTGTTAGTTTTTGCCTACATGAAAGTGAGAATTAGCAGTAAAATCTTACATACTGATCATACTATACTCATATAGTATGATGATACAATGCTCTAAATCGATGGCTGAAAAAAATGAAGCTGCAGGAGCAATACTCGTATCATATATAATATATGCTGTTGGTGTAGGAAAAGGACCAAGAGAGACTGGATTGATGACCAACATACCAAATCTCAAACACAAGCAGAAACATGATTTAGTCGCATAAAAATAAAAGACAAAATTCAAATATTTCTGTTACAGAGTAGACGATTACATATCAAATAAGGATGGAATACATTTATCTTTCGAAGATGGTACCAGAATATGTTCTCAGTTTGCATTAATGAACTACAGGATGCACAAGTCAAATAAACAAACCAAAAAAATTGCTATATAACTTTTTATATAAAATTTCTTGATATGTTGATGAAAATAAATTGACATATGTTTTGCAGGATTACAAAACATCTATTACTGTTTAAAAAGGAATATCCCCTATAATATCCACTTTTAAATACCACGACACATCGTTTAAAATCGTTTTAGTATAACACAAAAGGCAAGGAAAAGTTGAACGATTGATATCAAGGAAATGGAATTGCTCTAAGGATTATAAAAGCATGAAGATAAGTTTATCCATCAAACGTGCCATAAGTCCTTTAAAAGGAAAGATGGGGAAGAAAACATAAAGTGGCTAACTCAATATTGTCAAATAACCGTTATAGCGTAGCGGAATTGGAGAAAATCACTATTGTTCATTGAATACTAAGTGTTGTCAAATATCGACGCTATATCATTGTAGCATTGTGGAATTTGAACAACCCGTTATTTTTGAAAATCTATGATTGACAACCCTAGGTTAATCTAGATTGAAATACAAAAATAATAGTAATAAAGTTTAAGGTGGCAATGAAATTAAAAATGGGTAAACCTGAATTTTGTACTTTGAGAGCCATCCTGCCCTCTCAAGCAAAATAAATGGAAGCCCGGATAAAAAGAAAACAATTTCATGCAGAAAGAAACTCCCGAAACATGCCAATTGAAAGTCACTGAAATTTGTGATCAGGTACTGCAGAAAAAAAACCAAAAAGAAACAGAAAACCCGTTATTTTCTATGGTTTGCGATTAACATCACTGATTTTAACTCACTTCAGGTACTCTTCAAGTGAAAATCCGAATAATAAAATAATCCAAATTCTATTTCATCAAAATGAATAATAAAGAAAAAACAGAGAATAATAATAAAAATAAAATGCATGTAATGATTTGGAAATAAGGAAGAGAACCTGCCAAGTAGATTCGATGATGAACACCATAGCGAGAGGAGAGGAGAGAAGTGCCACTGCCAAGTCACACTGAGTTCCAGATCGATACAAACACTATTCTATTCTATTGTATTTATAATAATAAATCTATGAGGTTTGGTCAAAAATAATAATATCTTAGATTTAGTTCATATGCACTTTTTCTTTTCTTTCAATTCATATGAAATCGATTGGCTTGGAGTGAGTCATTGTTTTAACTCTTTAATCCCAAACATCACCTTCATCAATTTTTTTCCTATAAAAAGAGAGACCAGAAATTATAATTATAGTATGATTATATCTTTTTTATAATAAATATAATATTATCTTTTGCTAAAAAAGAAATAAAACTTGTGATAACTAATAACAAAAAAAAAATTAAATAAAAGTAATTTTGATATATACAATTTAGAAATTATTTTTAGAAGACTTTTAAGAAAAAACTATAAATCAAGGATGAAAAAGCATTCAAGTTGAAAATTATTCTGCATGTTAAAATAATTTTTTTTAATTAATATGGTCAAAAAGACATGGAACAAAATTCTTAATTATTTAAAACATTAAATGTAAAAATCATTTTTCAGGATTTTTTTATTTTAAAATGAATTTTTTCTATTTCAAAATTTTCCATCCAACTCATCTATTCTATTGAATTTTTTCGATTTTAAAAATTTTGGAAAATTTTTAAATTTCGGAAATTTTTTCTGATTTTTTTTATTTAACAAAAAAATCTGAATATTTTTCTATTTTTTTAATTTTGGAATTTTTTTAATGGTTTTTCTGAATTTTTTATTTAAGAAAAAAATCTGAAATTTTTCTATTTTAAATTTTTGGAAATTTTTTTGAATATTTTTCTAATTTCAGAAATTTTTTAATGCTTTTTCTGAATTTTAATTTTAGAACAAAAATCTTAATTTTTTTCCGATTTAAAAAATTTTGGAAAAAAAACTGTATATTTTCCAAATTTTTTAAATTTTTTATTTTAGAAATCAATATTTTGAAAAAATCTGAATATTTTCCTAATTTCGGAATTTTTTTAATGTTTTTTCTGAATTTTTTATTTTAGAAAACAATATTTGGAAAAAATCTGAATTTTTCTATTTTAAATTTTTTGGAAAACAATCTGAGTATTTTTCTAATTTTTTAATTTCGGAAATTTTATAAGTTTTTTCTAAATTTTTTTATTTTAGAAAACAATATTTGGAAAAAATCTTAATTTTTTCTATTTTAAAATTTTTGGAAAATTATCTGAATATATTTCTAATTTTTTATTTTCGGAAATTTTTTAATGTTTTTTCTGAATTTTTTTAGTTTAGAACAAAAATCTTAATTTTTTTTATTTTAAAAATTTTGGAAAAAAATCTCAATATTTTTCTAATTTTTTTATTTAAGAAAAATATCTGAATTTTTTCTATTTTAAAATTTTTGGATAAAAAATCTGAATATTTTTCTTATTTTTTAATTTCGGAAATTTTTTAAATATTTTTTCTAAATTTTTTAATTTTAGTAAAAAAATTAATGTTTTTTTATTTAAAAATAAGCAGAATACATTCAAAAATATTAACTATATATATATATATATATAGATATATATTACTTTTTCTGGTGTTAGTCTATCTCACATTAGTTTTCATCTCCATGGCTTTTCAGATTTTCAGTTTTTTCACTATTTTTATGTTCATGATAATTACACTCAAAATTAGGAATCATTACAACAAATATGACTTCGGTAAAAATATACCTCCAGGGCCATGGAAGCTACCCATTTTAGGAAATATTCTCGATCTTGTTGCAACAAATCCACCTAGAAGATTAAGAGATTTAGCCAAAAAATAAGGACCTTGATGCATCTTCAACTTGGTGAGATCTTTTTCATTGTTATTTCTTCACCAGAAGTTGCTAAGGAGGTTTTAAAAACACATGATATTATTTTTGCATCAAGGCCTCATCTTCTTGCCACAGACATAGCATCTTACAATTCAATGGATATAGCTTTTTCACCTTATGGTGATTATTGGAGACAACTTAGAATTAAGCACAAGAAGAGTCAAATCTCTTTGGTCAGCAAGACAAAAAGATATCAATTCTCTCCTAAAGAAGATTGCTTCAAATGAAGGATCAGAGTTCAATCTCACTGAAGAAGTTCTTTCAATGATGTATACATTCACTTCAAAGGCTGCATTTGGTAAGAAATATTTGGAACAAG
>Ga0315914_1008157_pt1 | contig 14152 bp, 5 predicted proteins | sample MpolenodulesMG_FD_203920 | JGI IMG/M metagenome (GOLD analysis project Ga0315914, IMG submission 203920) | Medicago polymorpha root nodule microbial communities from Los Angeles, California, United States - elongated nodules | ecosystem: Host-associated > Plants > Roots > Nodule | place: USA...
ATAAAAAATAAACAAGCTAAAGGGTGTGCAACTAAGGCTTGGCTTGTTTTTGAAACATTTTCATCATGTTTTTGAGTAAAATGTTTGTGGTCTCTGATTGCTTCTTCATTTCATCTTTAAACTCATTGTTGTTTCCGGTAAGATTTGCTTCCCTGATTCTTGCTTCTTCCAGTTGAGCTTCTGTCGTCCTCTTGTATTCACCAAGTAGCAATCTTTGCTCTAGGAGTTCTTTCTTCATCATCTTGTTTTCCTTCTCCACAGCAGAACCACTCTTCAATTTTTCGAGAATAGGAGAATCTGTTTGAACTTTCAGCTTGGTTAACCATCTAACATCCAGATTCTCAGAGTGTACACTAGAAGTGATAATCTCATAAGCATCCAAAAAGATAGAAGTGTCTGATAAGTACAATTTACAATTCTATTCCTTCCGATGCGGAGGCCCTATACTTGCTTGAGGCTATAAATTTTGTTGTTAATCAAGACATGGCATTTGTTATTTTTGAGTCAGGTTGCAAGCTCGTAATATCATTACCAGATGTAAGGTTATATTGCCATATTGTAAGCTATGTCATAAGGCACAAATAAGGTAGCTCGTAACATAGTCAGAACTTATTTATCACACCCTAACCCCTATATTTTTTATAACGTCCCTTTTTATTTATATCCGTTTATTATTAATGAAATGAATTAGTCTTACATGATGTAGATATGTGACAAAAAGGTGTAGATACGTGATGGCTACTAACTAGACTAATAAGAGAAGAAATTTGGAATTTAAAAAAATTACAATATAATTACAATAATTTGAAAGTTTAGTTAAATTAAATTCATAAAAATAAAATAAAATTGTTAAATAAAAAAAGTTGATTGAATTCATAAATACGATATTAATTAAAATTAAACAAAATTCATAAATTATCAGTCACTTCAACGGCTAATTTTACCAAACACTTTTAATTTTAAAAAGCTAACTTTTCAGCTATCAGCTATCAGCCATTAGCTAAAAGCCAGCTTTTCAGCTATCATCTAGCTTATAGCTTATTTTTACCAAACACACCCAATAGCTTATAGCTGAAAAACTCGCTTATTAAAAATAATATGTTTGGTAAAATTAGTTGTTGAAGTGACTGATAAATATAAAATGACATAAAAAGAGTACATGTTTTTTTAAAATTATTTATTTAATTTTAAATATTTAAATTTATTTTAAATTACTTTCATCTCCAAAATGATAAATGTTTTTTATGAATTCAATTAATATTTTTTATTTCACTAAAATGGTTTTACTATTTGTTGTAGATTTTATTTAAAATTATATATTTTATTATATGAATTGAAAGAAAGTTAAAAAAACAAGAAAAAGGAACAATGAAAATATATGATAGTACCGTGCAAGTGGCTAATTGAACCAAAAGTGGGTGGTTTTTTTTTTTTTTTAAGATATAAAAAGTGGGTAGTTACATATGAATATGGGTAGTTTTTCTTATTAAAAAATAATAAAATAAAATTAATAAGGCTAAAATTTGAAAAGAATATAAAAAGCTATAAGCTCAAAAGCTACTTGAAATAACTTCTCAAAAAAAGTTATAAGCTCATAAAAAAAGATTGTAACCAAACACGTCATATTTTAATTGGTTAAATATGTTTTTGGTCCTTATAAAATCGAGAACTTCTAAGTTAAGTCCTTACTTAATTTTAATAGGTTTTTTTGTCCTTACAAAAAAAAATTACTTCTAATTTTAGTCCCTGTTACAACAAAGTTTATTTAATTATCCTTAAACTTTAAATTTTTGAACGATTTTTTTAGGACAAGTTTAGAACACTATGAAAGGTTCATTTACCAAAATTTAGATTTTTTTAACATGAAACGAATTAAATATGAATTTTTTAAAACGGCAAAAGTTAAAGATAAAATCAACAAAATCTGGACGTAGAAATCAAATTTTGCGACAATTTTTTGCAGAGGAACTTTTACTAATGTTCTTAACACGTCAGCAAAAAGTTGTTTAAAAACTCAAGCATAATGTCATACCCCAAATTTTGATCAGTTAAAATTTTTTGTTGTATTTTAAAGTTTTTATTCAGTTTAAACGTCGTACAATTCCGTCGTTTTAGACGAAATTTCAGCAGAAAGGTATTTTAAAATACCTCTTTTTTTATTTTTTATTTTTTTTTGTTCCGAGAGGACAATTTTAAGTTTTTAATTATTATCTTATTTGGTTGTTATTATTATTTTGTTTTATTATTTATTTTATTATTTAATTCTAGTGTTTAATTTATTTATTTTAATTCTCTTTTTTTAGTTAATTGGTCCTTTTAGTCATTTTATCCTCAAGGTTCTTGCTGCCCAAGTCAGGGGCACTTTGGTCCAGTGAAATCTCAGTTAAGCTGTTCAATCATTGGAGAGAGGGGGCGAACTGAATTCCACACTAACACAATTTTTGACGGCAGCCACAGAAAACAAAATCAAACCCTCTTTCTTCTCCAAAATCCTCAAGAACACTAAACCACCTTTTTATTCCAGAATCTTTTTTCAACAACATTTAACGGTGACGAATTATCATGCAAACACCATAAACTCTCAACCAACTCGAATATTTCCAACAACGCAAACACCATACAGATTCGAAATTTCCATAACTATCACAAATAATCAACAAATATCATATCCAAAGCATATCAACCACACAATTTGAAATCCTCCATACAATCCATACAAGTTTGAACCGAAACCACCACTGGTAGCACATACCAACTCGATATCGTCATCTTCCTTGCAACATCACAACAATCCATTTTCCTTTGGTTCCGAAAATTACAATCAGTAACTAGACCGTCCAAATCCATACAAAGCCGATCGGATTCAAAGAGAAGAAGTAGAGTTCGAATCGCTTCAAGCTACATACAGATCCGTGACGAAGGCAGAAGGTAGTATTTTCCTCTTTTGATTTGTAACTTTGAGTTTAGATCTAGGATGTTTTAAGCCTGTTTTCGAAATTTGGTTTGTGGATTTGTGCTCTACACTAAAAAGGATATTCAAATTTTTTGTAAAAAAAATTAAGTTCGGCGGAGTTTAAAACTCCGGCGCGGTTGTGCCATCACCGGCCACCGCGTCGGAAACCTCAGTCTGGCCGGAGAAGATGATGAACAACGGCGGCGTTTTTTATTTCTGTAGAGAGAAGGCAGCGTGCCTTAAGGCTAGAGAGAGGATTAAGGATTTAAATGAATGTTTAAACAGCAAAAATCAAATTATAACCTAGGCCCAGGACAAAAATCTCTTGAGCCCATTTGTGTGACTGTGTTGTTTTCTGCTTACTTGCCACGCCCCCCTCCCTGCTTCTACCCCCCCCCCTTCTTCTACACCCCCCTGCATTCTTTAAATTCCTTTTTCTTGCATGTTTATCTCCTTGTTTATTCACTACTTTTCGTTTAAAATTTTACTGAGCATATTCATTTTAGTTTTAAAATCACCTCATACTTCTTTATCATATTTACTTAAATGCTTTAAATCATCTTATGCATGTTTTTTTATTTCTTTATTTTATGATTTTTAGCTTATTCAGTTAATTTCATGCATTTTGTGATTTTTATTTTGTCATTATTATTTTGTCATGCTACTTTATTCTTGGATGGTGAGGGACGACCAAAGTGAATTAGGGACAAACTAGGATTAAATAACTTGACTAATTTGAGAGCCTTAAAAATGAACAACTAGTAATTTAGGTTGGAATTCTACTTGGGATCCAACGTCCTTGGTAATTTCTTTCACATTTTATTTTCTTTATGTTACGTTGAAATGTGTAGTCTTTTTTACCGTTAGTTTAGAAAAATCATTTTCCCAAAATCAATTATGCAAAACTATCCAACTCATCAAATAAATTTTTAAGAGTTAACTACATTTTGATCCCTTTTCTTCAAGGGTATGTAGGCAAATGAGTTAATCCTTCCAAATCAAATAAAAAATAACAAAAACATACTTCTTCTCCCTCCATTCTTTCACTTAGACATTTAGGCAAGTATTTTCAAAATAAGTAATTGAATTAGCACAAGATAATTTAAGCAAAAGGTTCCTACGGAGTACCTTAGTTGTGTAAGGTGCTTAACACCTTCCCTTTGCGAAATCAACCCCGGGATCCTTAATCTCATAAGGGTTTTTACTTTATTTTTTCCCTTCCCACGAATAAAAGTTAAGAGTTCAAAGATTGAAGATTCAAATCAATTAATGGTTTGACATCCGAAAATCAGGAGCACACATAAATTAAACAAATTTGAATTGAAGTGGAACTAATACTGAGTGCAGAAATTTTTTTAAGGACTAAAAAAACTATTAAAATTAAGTAAGGACTAAACTTAAAAGGTCCCAATTTTATAGGGACCAAAAACATATTTAATAATCTAACAAGCTTATAAGCTAATTTAAAAAGCTATAAGCTAGCTTCTCATAATTACCAAACACAACCTTAGCCTTTTTTTTTACACTAAACATAGCAAAAAGCTTAAAAATAACGACCAAAATATATTATAGGAAAAATACATTGTACGATCCTTTTAGTGTGTAAAAGTCTACATCTTTAACCTTTTAATAAACAAAAAGATGATGTGTTAGTTATTTACATTATGTGACTCGACATTGTGTTTAATTTATCCTACATGTACATCCTCAAATCTTATGAAATGTTTAATTGTATGTTTGATCCTTTATGTTTATTTTAGGTTTTAAGTTGGTCTTTTACGTTTTAAAAGTTTTAAGTTAGTTAAAAACGTTACTCACATTGGATTAAGTTAGTCTTTTCCATCACTTGACCGTTTAAACTCAACATCTTGTCGCAAAAGGGACTAACTTATTCTAACATGAGTAACGTTTTGGACCAACTTAAAACTTTTAAAACATAAGTGACCAACTTAAAACCTAAAATAAACATATGAGATCAAACATGCATGCCAAAATAATGTCCTGATACTTAAAAGATTTATGTGTGAATGTAGACACACAACTTCAAGACTTGTAGACCAATCATACGACTTCATGTTTGTACATGTAGGATAGTCTAAACACACTATTTCTGCCGTGTAGTATAAATAACGAACACAACAATTTTTTTTTTGTAATTTACTCCAAAAAAAACAATTTTTTTTTGTAATGTATTTAAAATTTTAAAAACTTGAACAATTACGAACTAAAAGGAGTAATAACATGTTACAAAAATACATTAAAGGACTATTTTGTTTCAAACATTTAATTTAAAGGACCGTATATAATGTATTTAACCTATATTATATAAATATTGGAGTTTTATTCATGTTACCCTAAATTTTGATATTTGACTCCACCACAAAACATCCTAATCTATGTTGAAGAACTACACCTTTGGAGATTTATTGTTAATCTATGTTGAAGAACTACACCTTTGGAGATTTATTGTAACTCTTGGAGAAGGGAAAACAAAAAGAACATTTGGGTTAGGTCTAATTTATATGGCCCCTTATACTTTTGGAAGGTGGATCACTTCACCAGTTATTTATAAATTTTTTAATACAGTCTCCATTGAAATACTTAAATTTTTTTAAGGAGGAATCTGGTAATAAGTTTTAAAGAGTAGTATAAAATTAATAAATGTTTTTAGGGGGTAATTAATATTACTAGCGTCCAGACGGCACTTCCGTACCTGTCTGTCCACTTTTTCTACTGCGCTAACGTATAGATTAATACATATTATGTCATACGAAAATATAACTTTATTTGACTATCCGCTCTTTTTTGTTTTGTTTTGTTTTGTTGTTGCGCTAATTTAACTACATATTTAGCTAATTTTATTTTGTGTAGTTTGATTAAACTTTATCAACGACTTAGATATTACACAAATTATAGAAATAAAAATAGCTATAAAGTGAGATATAGACAAATATACACCCTTAAAATATGTAGTAGCTACACAAATGAAAATATATTAGTGTCAAAAAATGTTAATTATACTTTGAAATTATTCCATATTGTGTATCATAACTCATATAGCTTGAAATTACATGTATTCATCCCATCACAACTTGGCATTTTCATACCACCATGTGCTTCGTATTCATGTTCTTTGTACATTCTCTTGGTAATTTCAAATATAATGTGTCTCCTTTATAAAGCTTGCTTATACTCTTGTTTTCCTCTTTGACTCAAAAAAACCTACAATTCCTCAATACATAAATCAAAATTGGTTAAAAAAGAAGGTTAGGATAATCTTGTAACTCAAATAATCGATGCCCTTAATTAGTTAAAAGTTACATAATTGATTAACTACATTTGTTTTTGTTTTGATAACATGCACTTCATTAGTTAAAAATGCAATAATTTATGCATTATCTCATTGCTATTGTAAGAATTTTACTTTTCAAATCAATTCTTTAATTTCAAAATATTAGATATACTTAACATAAGAATGAAGAACGTCAATTATGAGTCTACAGAAGAAAGGGGAGAATAAAATTAACTGTGAAAACATAATAAGAACGAAGTCTAAATACAATTTTCAAATATCTCTCTCTCTGTCTCTCCCTCCCTCCTCGATTACGGGTCCCCTCCCCTATTCCTTCATCATTTTGTGTAACATCCCTGAGGGTCTGCAATTAGGTCGTAGTCGAAGTGTGGCCTCCATGGCTCACTCTTTTCATTCTCTTTTCATTACTCCATTTTTCTCTCTTGTTCTTCTCTATCACTCTTTTGGTGTCGATGATACCTTCTTTTCCTTTTCACATTGAACAAATCATAATAGAAAATAAATGAGACTATAACACGTATAATAAGCATCATTAAAAAATAGAGATGCAAAACTTACCGTAGAAGGGTCTTTCATCATGTTGATTAATATAAGAGAACAAAAGATTAACACATATATGATCTTCATCTTTTTTATCGATGTCTACAGAAGTTGTGAACAAAATAATTAAAAGAATGCTAGATGCAACAAACAGAATACCATCTAAACAAAATGGAAAGAAAAAAAAACTTTGATTTAAGAAAAAAGGTAAGAAAAGAAGTACTTCCACCAATACACTTTAGGACTCAATAACCCCCCGTCAAGAACGTTTATCTCATTGCACTAAAATGTTACCTAAGTACCGGCATCACGTGTTTCAATTTGTGAGAAATACTTAGATAAATACTTGCTAATTTTGTACCAAAAAAAAATACTTGCTAATTTGCTCTTTTAATTTAAGCAATTTGTCACCAATATTCTTGATTTTCTTTCATTAATTTCTGGTATAAGATATTTTTTTCTTCATGTATTTATTTTTTTGAAAAATCTCAATGAACATTGAAGTGGGTATCCCATTTTTTTTAATGGTAATTAACCGTCTTCGCCCTCTCTGTCTCATATGTTGTTGAAGAAAATGAAAGACAAAATAAAGGAGAAAAAAATGTTCACCTCTCTCTCTCTATCGAATTTGAAATGATCGAATTATTAGAGAAAAAATAAATAAAAAAACAAATAACACCAAGTATACATTTTTTTTTAGTAATAACAACATGCATATAATTCTACATTTAATGATAAGCTTGTCAATGTCCTTTTGTTCAACCTGAAAAGAAAGAAAGATATATCCATTACTTTTATAAAAACAAGTAAATAGAGATAGTAATAGAGAATGAGAAGAAGAGAGAATATAGAGAAGTATTCTTATTCACTGATGTCTATCATAATGTTACAAATGAACTCTATTTATAGGGAAATAGAGTATCTTATGGACTAAGCTCAATAGTCTAGTAATAGAGTCCATTAACCAATTTGTTATATGGACATCCATTTATAATATTCATAACACTCCCCCTTGGATGTCCATCAAGGATAAGCCTCATTAAAATCTTACTAGAGAAAAACCTAATAGGAAAAAATTCTAGTGAAGGAAAAAGTGTACAATATCCCTTTTGTGTGTGATAATCTGCCTCGTTAAAAACCTTACTAGAAAAAACCCAATGGGATAAAACCATGGTTAAGGGGAAAAGAGTACATAACATATTTATGTCTCCCCCTCATAAAGACAATCATATATGAGACGAAGAAAGTCAAATAATATTTGTTCTAGTTGCTCAAAAGTTTTACTTGCAGCGGCTTTGTTGGAAGATCTGATTTATCTTCATAGTCTTCTTCAAATTCGCAGTTACTTAATAAAAGAGCATTCTCCACTTTCTTGATTTTGTTGTTTCTTTAAGATACAAAACACATGCTTGACTTTGTTTTGATGCCTGTATTTACTAATAGTGACAAAAACAAAATACCACAATACATATAATTAAAAAATACATTAATGTCCTCGTTTCAACTAAGATATGGTACTTCAGGACCAATTCAAGTTGTTTATCATTTTCTTGAGGACGTTATCTATACTAACATCAAGTGACATCACAATCATTCTAGTATGAAATCAACTAGATTTGACCATATCAAATTATTTTAATACATTTTCTATATAAGTTTCTTGATGCACAAAATTTCATTTAAATAATAAATTTGCAAATCCATACCAACTTTGCGCATGCAACATATTTAATTTAAAATCTTTCTATAATCAATATTTTAAAATCTCTTCAGGAGTTCTAATAATATTTATACCCTTCATCATAAAATCGATTATAACAAATTCATTTTCAAATCTTTAAAATGAACATATGATGCTATTTCCTCATTATCTTACGAAAATTAACTCCTTCAGAGAGTTTCATATACTTATCACTATCACTTGAGTCATACAAATATATTGAAACACATCTTTATAAAAATTGAGCCTTTCATGTGCTACTAAACTTAACCAAGCAAGAAAAGTTCTTGAATTCACTTCAAGTGAATATGTCTCATAAACATAAACGTTAGACAAATATCAATTCACTTCCGGCGAACATATCAAACTCTACATGTATGTATTTTATCAATGCAATTCTCTTTCGCACGAAAAGTCATGTATATCTAATTAACTTCACAGCTTCAAGTGTGCAGATTACAAGTCCAAAAAGTTTAGCTTTGCAAAGCGAGTTTAATTTCACTGGAATTGTCTCTTTCCATTTGAAGATATTTTATCTATAATCTTTTATAGATTTTCAATTCATGATCCTCATTATCACTTATCACATATAGCGCTATAGAAAAACAAAGTCAACGTTGACTTTCATTTTGGTTCCATCTCATTCCATTCATGACATAATTTATCGAGATCTCTTTCTTTTTCGTAAATTTCAGGTACCTAGTCAATTCTTGTGGAACTTAAAAATCAATTATGTCATACGACTCTTTTAGAGTTTACACATCCTCATTTGGGTTATCTTTCCTTTTTAGCTCCTTTTCTTGTTCGAGGATTTTAATATTTGGAACTGATTGGTCTACCACACTTCATGCATGGTTAAGGCTCGTTTGTAACATTAGATTATCCGACAGAGACATCTATTTTGTTTGGAGCATCAGCAGCAGCTATTTTATTTTCTTAACTTTGCAAATGAGTTATATCTTGAGGATCAAGATGAGACAATAATATTTCCTTTCAAATGGTTCAATTGAACTTCAGGTTCATATTTGCAGCCGCTTATCCTCTCCCCTAATGCATCAGTTTATAGTCAGCCTACCAGGCTGTAAACAAGTTGGTTCAATACAATTTATATTAGATGTAGATATTAAATATATTTTTCCAATATTCTATCAAGATCTTTCTAAGTGCATTATATTGGAGCAACTGTGCTATACACAACACATCCAAAAATTTACTTAGATGAGAAATAATAAGTCGTTAACCTAAAATAAATTATAAATTAAGGGGAAGACTTACATATAATAGCTTGTTGGCTTAATGCGAATAAATATCTCAATATACAATATTATTGATTCCCATAATAAAGTTTATAATACATGTTCTCATAACCAAAATAGAGTTTATAGTGTATGGTCTCATAAGTATCAATTATACAATTAACTTTAGACGTCTAAAGAATGGATCTTTAAGTCCATTTTTATGAGCATATGCTACAAGTTGTTCAATATAAATTTCAAATGATAATTGATACTTATCAAACAGTTTATGTAAAGTTCATAAAATAAACTCTCAATCAACTTTGAGAAAACAATCTCACAAGCTTCTAGCTGTGAGTTGACAACAAATATACATGTGATCATTTAGTTGATGCATAAAATATCTACGTGATCCACATGATCGATATTATTACAAATATCACCTTATATAAGTTCTATCAAATTGTCAACTTTCTTTGGGAACCAATACACAAATATTTTTTTGGTTGAAGAATCTTCCGGTTCTTCAATAAATGTCCATATAAATTGTTTACTATTTTTGCATCATAATAGATCTGGAATAACACAACCGGTCTTGCCAACGAAAAACTTAATATAATATGCAAACTTCTGGTTTACACTAATATGTGCTTCAATTGCACTAATATAAGTATAGTACAAATCAGAGGAACAAGTAACTTTTCCCTTACACTAATTTTTTCCATCGCATGTTTCGTAATATATAGATATTTAACATCTCCAACTTTCTTTCAATATGATATCCATTTATATTAATATCTTAAAATTCAATAAAATTTTATAAGAATGTAATCTTAATCTGTAACTGGGTTCCTCCATATAACAATACATAGATCTTCAAGAGCATTACTTCATTAATCCTGCGGTTCTTGGGAGCTATTTCATAAATGATCAAGATAAATCATTATTTGAGCAATCCTTCAGGGATTGTTTAATATAGTCAAGAATGAGCCTTTAAAACATGATTTATAAACTTCCGGTTTACAATAGCATGTGTTTCATTTGTTCTTATCCATTTGAAACAATAATGAACAAAAAAAATATTATATCCAAGTGAACCTGTATAATAAATATTCTAAAGCCTTGATTTATCTTTTGCATTACCATAGATAGAAAAAGAGATAAACACAAAATTTCTCCAACAAACAAGATTATTTAATCATACACATTTATCAAGTGAGTAATTAGGCAACACAAATTTTCAATGAGATATATTTTCAAAGTTTGCCATCTTCAAAGTTTATATTACATGTAAGATTAAAATCAAATAAGCTTATTTCACAAGAAAGTATGCATATCTTCCATATAATATTTACGAGATAAAAATCTTGTGGAATAAGAAAGAATAAAATCATAATCAAATATTTGTTGATAGAATAAGAAAGCAATCTTACAAGATTCTAAAAGAAAGGAGTTTAAAAAATTAACTCAAAAAAAATTCTTGGATCAAATAATGAAAGAAAATATATTTTTGATCAAATACTAATAAATGTAACTAATATTTCATAATTCTTGAAGATGTTTTCTCAATTTGGCTACTTCATGAGCATATTTGAGTGGTGTATAAATCAGCATATTGTCTCTTTACTTTTTCTACTTTTTCCAATCAATTCAAAGATCAAATAAATCTTATAAATTGTTATCATGGTCTAAATATCTAATTCTTTAGGAACTCAACATCAATTCGATCTTATAGACTTCAATCTTAGTCTAAATGTACAATTGTTCTTTAGGAACTAAAACACTAATATTTATAAAAATGATGATCAAGAAAAATCACATTGATTTTTTTATTTTATTTTTACAATCCTACTATAAAAGCAAATTGTTGAAAAATCACATTGATTTTATTTTTACAATCCTACTATAAATGATGATCATGAAATTGTTGAAAACACATAAAAGCAAATTAAAAATGTAAAAAAATAAAAAAATAATCAGTCACAGAGAAGATATTTAGAGAGAAATCAATAGAGAAGATGAATATTCATTGTCAATAAAATGATACAACGCTCGACTAACCACCGTCTCCTAGGTGAAAGATGGATATTCCAACAATCAACTTGCTTCTGCAACACTACCGCGTGACAACCATATTTTCCGATGGTAATTTCATGTTACAAAAATATGACATGTTAATCTCCTCATCTACTCCATCTCCTAATCTTAACGGTTTATTTTAATTCAAAGAGAAGTTACATGTTGATTTTTGATATATGATAACCAACTTCACTTCCACCTGTTTATTTTTTCTATTTGGAATATTTTGAATTAATAAGGGGTAAACAACCATATGCATACTCGTATAGAAGAATTTATAAATAAAAAAAGTGCAAAAAAAACTCTAAATATACATACTCCTGGAAAATTCCTCAACAAACATAGCATGATTCCCCATCAATTAACATGCCAAACAATAATAACATAATAAATTAAATAAATGAAAGAAACAACTTTTTTTTTTGAGAGGATGAAAGAAAAAACATATTGATACGTATCTTTCAACAAAAAAATAACATAATAATACTTAATTTAAAATCAAGCCAAATTAATTACCACGACAGATGTTGTTGGCATTGGCTGTTAGCCTCGGATTATGAGAAGAATATGCCAATCCACTGAAAACTATTAAACCGGCAACAATATTGAGAAGAAAGGTAATCACTCAACTCCAATTTTTAATGACAATTGTAGTGAGGCAACATCTACGGTAAACATATTATAAGAAGTGGATGCAAAACAACATACAATTAGAAAATAGATGAAGATTGACAAAAAGGAGTAGACCAAAAGAGTGGAAACATATAACAAAGAAGAATTTTGTATTGTAAACGTGAAGACCTAAAATAAAGAGAAGTTTATGTAACTGATGTTCAATTTTAAAGGGGTAAAATGAAAATTTCAATTTAAAAAAGAAGGGTAAAATGGGAAATAAAATAGGCTACACCAAAACAAAGTTTTCCCTTTATTAGTAGTTATAGATGCAAGTGTTGGTGAGGTGATCCACCTTCCAAAAGTTGAGTGATTATCATCATTGATGGTTCCAATTTCCAAAATAAACTGCAATATTTATATTTTACAACCTACAAAATGAAACAACAGTATACTCATGCTGAGTTTTTAAGGTCTTATGTTCGTTGGAATTTTGATTTGCAATCAGGACATATGCCGCCGTTGTCAGCACTAGTCCTGTGTTGGCTGACGTTGGAGGAGTAATTGGTCTGTGAGAGCTATAAGATTAACGTTGGTGTAGTAATTTGAGCAATCCATTTTACTTAGCCAGAGTATTCCCACGTTGGAGTCAAATGAAGTTCAGTACATGTACACATATTTTGGCATTGTATGTTGTAATTTTTGTATATTTCAAAAGTTTTATAATATATAGTTAATAGAAAATTATTATCACATTATTATTTATAATTTTGACTTGGTCTTATGGGTCCATGTTTTAATTCAAAAATTTTATAACTGTCTTTCCATTATATCTCTTCAACGTGGCATTAATGTAGATTGGTCATACCTTATTTTTCTCAAAAACAAAAATGGTCACTTAACTAGCTTGTGCCTATTTATATTGTATTAGTGGCCATGCTATAATGATGCATTCTCAATAGATTGAGTTCCTGATTACATCATTCCAGTGATTATCAAATTCGAGCTGTTCTGTCACCTCTGATATGATTTATATCAGGGAATGACCTGTTGTATCCTAGGAGGATATGCGCTTATGAGGCGCGGATAATTTACCTATATTTTACAAGAGATAATTTATTCCTAATTTTACAGCATTGTAATCCTTAAATATAGGAATAATCTATATAAACCAGAATTTGTGTAAACGTGGGTGTATTTTCAGCAACTGCCAGTATAGTGACTTCCTTAATGTTGGAAGCTAAGTGTGGGCATGTACCATGACCTAGTCACAAGACTAAATCAATTTCTCTCCACGTTTTGCTATACGTATGCATACTTCTTAAAAGGAGGAACACCTCACTTATTCTCAGAAAAACACTAGCAAGTCAAGCAGATGCTCACACTCTTTGTCCATATGTTCCTCTTTTCCTCAACCTGCACTATTAAATTCCTATAAAACTGTCTACTAATCGTGCCGTAATCAAGAGAAGAGAGAATATTGTTCTCTTGGTACATTTTTGTGAGCCACGTCTCTTTTGTTACGTATTCCTTTCTTTCTCTCTCAATCTCCGTTTTTGGTTCTCACACAAACATCCAGTCGACCTCCCACACATACAAATAAATACTTACTCACATAATTCCTACTATGTCAAGAACAAACCAAAGATCCTCATCACCACCTAATTGTCAATCCAATCACATCTTTTTGTGGAGTCTTG
>Ga0315914_1008159_pt1 | contig 14146 bp, 7 predicted proteins | sample MpolenodulesMG_FD_203920 | JGI IMG/M metagenome (GOLD analysis project Ga0315914, IMG submission 203920) | Medicago polymorpha root nodule microbial communities from Los Angeles, California, United States - elongated nodules | ecosystem: Host-associated > Plants > Roots > Nodule | place: USA...
ATTTACATCATAAGATTTTAAAGGATTTCATGGATTTGTAAGATTTCAAAAGATTTTATAAGTTTTAAGGACTCATTAAAAAGAAATGATTACAACTCTATCATAATATTCTCAAGGGTTAAATATGCTTTTAGTCCTTACATTTTACGCCCCTTTCAAAAATAGTCCCTACATTTCAATAAATGTTATTAAAATTCTCACATTTTATCTTCGTTATCAAAATTAGTCATTGTTGTTAATTCTCTAACGGAATGCTGACGTGACAATTAGTGGGTCCCAATTATTTTAAAGTTAAATATGTTTTTGGTCCCTGTATTTTGCGTGACTTTGAAAAATAGTTCTTACATTTCAATAAATGTTTTTAAAATTCCTAAAATAATAAGGACTATTCTTCAAAGTCACGCAAAACGTAAGGACCAAAAACATATTTAACCCTAAAATAATTGGGACCCACTAACTGCCACATCAGCATTCTGTTAGAGAATTAACAGTAAGGACTAATTTTGATAACAGGGATAAAATATGAGGATTTTAAAAACATTTAATGAAATGTAGGGACTATTCTTCAAAGGGGCGCAAAATGTAAGGACAAAAAACATATTTAACCCTATTATCAATATAGACTCTTATTTTTATTTTTATTCTTTATGAGAGATTGAGAGAGGAAGAGAGAGGGGGAAGAGAGAGAAGGGAGAAAAGAGAGGAGAGAGAAAGGAGAGGAGAGAGATAGGAGAAAAGAGAGAAGAGAGAGAAGGAAGAAGGGATAAGAAATAGATAGTAAACTTTTAAAAGAAAAACAATCTCAAGAAATCTCATGTCTTCATGAAAGACTTTTTCTTGTTAAAATTGCACTAGAAAATCCCACAAAATCCATCAAAAGCCAATTTATTAAACAATCCTTCAAAATTTGAATGATTTTGAATACCATGAGACTTTTTTAAGTGATGAAAAGTCTTGATTGAATACCTCAAGAATTTATTAAAATGACAAAGAGTCTTGATTGAATACCACAAGACTTTTTTTAAATTGCAAAGAGTCTTGATTGAATACCACAAGACTTTTTCATAATTAAAAAGTCTTTTAAAATCCCTAAGAGTGCTAATCCAATACATCCCCCTGAATTAATGGATGCCCATGTAGGCGAGAGGGACCAAAATGACCATAATTATGTTATTGTCTTCATCTTCTCCAACACCTCTCGTTCCTTCTTCTTCTTTAACACAGCTCATATACTCATATTCTCCAACATCTCTATCCAGAAATTTTCATATTCATAGAGATAACTCAAAATCAACAAAAAAATCAAAACTCTAAATCCCAAAAAAATCAATAAATCCATAAAATCCCCAAAAAATCAAAATCGGAATCGATTTATCATCTTCACCTTCGTTTATCAATCAAGCGAAGATCAACAAGAACAACACAGAGTTAAACTTTATAACCACCAACAATATCAACAACAACAAATTTCTAATTAATTTTTTTTTCTTCAAATAACCCCAATTTTTTTTCTCAGTCTATTATAAATGGGATTGAATAAATGCTTTTGAATATTTATGTGTGATAAGAATTTTGGGTTGAGAATCTACGACGAATTTGGTGATGAAGGAAGATTTTAGCTTTTAATTATGTTGTTCTGTTGTTGGAGGGTAGAGGCCACAAGTGATGTTTTGGATAATTTTCTATGTACTGGTGGTTGTGATAATGGGGCTTAGACGTTTGTTTTGTTTGTGCCTTGCCTCTGTGTCTTTGTTTCTATTCCTTTGTTTCTTTGTTTGTGTCAAGCAACTCATCTCATCTTGTGATGTTGTTGCAAATTGAATAAATCTTTGTTGTTTCAAAAAAAGAATGTGGAAGGGAAAATGGAAGAATGAATAGGCACAAATTGATCTCCAATTCATGTTCCTGATTGTCATCATACTCAATTCAATTTGGGTATTAACTTTGAAAATGAGAGAGGGGAAATTGAGATTGAAAATGGGGTTTTAGGGTTTGGAATTGAGGTTGTGGTTGTTTGTTTGATGAGGGAGAGAGAAAGAATAGTGAGAATAAAGGAGGGACACAAATTACTGTTGTAATGTTTGGTATCCCATGCAATTACGTCTCTGCCAGCGTGGAAGGCCAACAATGCGAGTGAAGTGGCAAATGTAACGGACACGTCGGCATCGTTAACACCAAGTTAACGTTTTGGACGTTTATGACTAATGGAAGAGACATTGGGGGAGTTTTTGGTTCGTTCATTGATCCAGGGACGTGCCTAATAGCGAGGAACACTTTCAGGGACTCAAATGAGAGTTTACTCAACAAAAAAAAAACTATACGATGAAACCCTCTAAAAGAAAAAACTATACGATGATATATGATAGGAGCATTTTGAAGAGAAAAAAAAATCACGGTGTATACAAATTGCCTTTTTTTAATTTAAGCTTAATTGCAGTTTTAGCCCCTTAACTTTTCCAAAGTTGCGATTTTGACCCCATAAGAAAAAAAAAACTACAAAACAGCCTCTTAAGTTTTGCAACTGCAGCAGTTTTGACCCCCCAAAGCAAAAAAAATAAATAAATAAAATAACACGTGGCACCTCACTTAGGGTGTGCCACGTCAGCGTAGACCGAGTCAATATCAGCCTTGGGGCCAAAACTGCTACAATTGCAAAACTTAGGGGACCAAAATCGCAACTTTAAAAAAGTTAGGGGGTAAAACTGCAATTAAACCTTAAATTTATATGAGCATTTATTCTAGAGAATCCATATTCACAGCTATCCAAAGATATCACCATCTCTGTTTAATCTTCTTTCATGGTAGATGATTCTTTTAATTCAAATCTGCTTTCTCAAAACTCTACCACCAAAATTTCAACACCTTTGTTCCACAATCAAATCTCATGGTTATTTATGTTGAATTCAGACTTGCTCCAGAACATCAACTTCCTGCATGTTAACATGATTTCTTAAATTTTGGAATTCACTCAATGGATTGCTTCTTATTCTTCTTCTCAAAACTGTGGTTAATCAAACGTGGATACAAAAGTGAAATCCTCAACCATCAATTGATTCTTCTTCCAATTTATATAAATTATTATTAAATAATTTTTACACTATAAATCAACCATAATAATTTGATCATTAAAATAAAAGTGATTTTTCTATAAAAAAAAAGATCATTAAAACCGGTTGACTTTAATCGTAAGCAGTTTTAAAGTCATACATATATGATTGATGATTGATTATAATTTGTCGATAATATAAAATTTCTTATATCCACGTTGTATCAAAATTAATATTTTTTTAGTGACAAAAAAGTAGCATTAAATCCTTAAAAAAAAGCAGGTTTAAACAAATTTGTCTATAAAAAAATTACATTATATTTGCTATATTGTTGTTGTGATCGAAAACGATAAACATCACTTGTTACAATTAAAATTATATTATTTTATTAAGATTTATTAAATGGAACCCACAAAAAATAAAGATGCACTTATATATTATACTACTCTGGTCCTAAATATAAGAGAAAAATCTTTTTTTAGGTTCGTGGAATAATTAATGTACATAGACTATAATATGAACTAAATACATCATTTATTCAATGAACTTGAAAAATGAATTTTCTCTTATATTTAGGATCGGAGGGAGTACTCCACAATGGGGTGCCTGCTTAATGTGATGCTAAATAGGTAAATAGCTGTGTTATTTGAACATCTATTTGTTTGACAACCTAATGGACAACCATATTTTTACAAAGAAAAGTATGTATTAGCACAAAAACCAAAGCAATAAAGAGAGAAAGTAAAAATATAATGTGAGTATGAGAGAGAAAGTTGTCACAAAAATTATTATAAAATGGTTGTACAAATATCATTTCTCATAAATCAAACATCCGTCATTGTGGATGGTCTCATAAACTAAATTTGAGTGATTTGCAAGTGTTTCATTACATCTTAAGGGTAATTTTTATACAACACCCACATTCTTTAATCATACAAAACACCTTTTATAAAGGACAAAAGTGTAAAGGACTTACACCAAAACTGACAAAACCTCGAAACGTGGTGTGACATGAGGGTATAGCATAACAATAAGTTATGTGTTTATGTCTTCCCCTTAAAAAAAATGTTTATGTCTTAGCTTTAGAAAAACTTATTACCCTCTCGTATAACTTCACACCCTCTTTTATTTTGAGCCCATATCTTTTTCTTTAAAAAAAAATAACTTTTAAGAATATTGTATTTGTTTACTAAAACTTTTCAAAAAAAAGAAGTCAAAATCTAAAAAAAAAAAATGCTTCAAATGAGAAGTTGTTATGAGTAACTTTTTCAAAAGTAAATTATTTTTAAAGGAGAGAAGAAAAAAGTGTCAAATGATAGAAGTATTTTTAAGACAACAATATCCTTGCATAAATTTTACTATTCCCCCTTCAAAAAATAATTTAGAGATTTTTTTGGGACAACACCATAGTATTGAATGTTAAAAACATCAAGAGAGCTTCTGTAAAAACAAAAAGTTTCTTTTATGTTCCAATAATTTTTTAAGTGTTAAATATATTTTTGGTTCTTATAAATATATCAATTTTTTGTTTTAGTTTCCTTAAAAAAAAATATTCCACTTTTTTTTTTGTCAAGTAGTATAATGGCTTCCGGGTTCGAACCTCGATCCCTGCATATATTGTGCAATGTCCCTATCAACTGAGTTAAACTCACGGAGACTTTTTTCTTCTACTTTTAATCCCCCAAAAATTATCCCTCACTACTTTCGGTCCCTACTTTTAATTCAATTCATGTATAACCTTCATACTTTTAAATGAAATGTTGCAATAATGTTTAGAATATTATAAGAATCTCTTTAAAAAAATTAGAACTTTTTAACGAAACATAAATTAAATATGATTTTTTTATAAATAATCATATTTTATTCATGTTTTGTTAAAAAAAAAATTATTTTGTTTTGAAGAGATTGTTATAATATGTTGTCATTTATGTAAAATTTCATTTAAAAATATGAAAACTAGGGACCAAAAATAATAATGAAAAATTTTATAGACTAAAAGTGGAAGAAATTTTTTAAAAGACTAAAACAAAAAGTTAGGATAATTATAGGAACCAAAGATATATTTAACCTATTTTTTTTTAGAAACCACACTTTTCAGAGGGTGCACTTTTGAATGGAGAAAAACGCAATTTTTGTGTCCCCAAAATGGGTAAATCTTATCTTTGCTCTCATGACATTTCACCTTATGATTCTCGAACTCAATTCGTTCTAAAATAACACAATAGGCCACCACACAACTTAAAAGCCACAACCCTAACCCCAAAAAATCAAACTGTATAGGTTGAGCATTGATGCTAAAAAATAAACTTACGAGATTGGAGGAGAGTGGGAGAGAAGATAAGATAGAGATGGCGTATTTTTTTTAAAATTTATAAAGTATTCAAGCAAAATAAAATAGAACTACTGTTGAGAGGGGTCTAGGGTACCTTAGACTTAATTTGAATAATTTAAAAGGATTTTGCTAACAGATTCTAAATAAAAATGATTTATTAAAAAAATCAAACACTTCAATTTCTTACTACTATTTAAGGTGCTTGAAGAGTGGTCTATGAGCACTCATTAGCATTTTTTTTAATTTAAATGAAAGAAAAAGAGTGAAATGGAATGAAGCAGAATAAAGATTTCATTTTACTGTTTGAATATTTTATGATGGAAGAAAAACAAGTTTGGAACATAGTGAATATGATGGAAGAAAACAATTTTGGAACATAGTGAGTTATAACTTTTTTATTTTGTATTTGCTTTTAAAAAGAAAACTATACTAACAATAGATTGATCCAAGTAATAAGAAATCATGATCATTTAAATAAATGGTTAAAAGTTTGTTTCCCAACGCTTGTGCGTATGAAAAAATTTGGTTGGAAAGGAATACACACCTTTTGTTTCCATTGTTCCCAACATGTTTCACTTCCCACCTTTTGTTTCCATTGTTTCCAGCATGTTTCACTTCCCAGCATATTTTTTGACGAAGATTAGTTACCACATGTAAACTTTTACTTTTTTTAAGAGTAAACTTTTACCTTTGACACCGTGAGATAATTATTATGTAAAATTATAACATTATTCTTCATGAAAATAATTAATTTTTTATAGCTTATGAGATGTCCCATTCATGAAATAACCCACACATGAATATCCACATATATCTACTATGATACTGAACTAGTGAAGCAAAATAGCACATGAGACATTCCAACACATTGTGCAACCAAAATCAATCACAACTCATTCATAAAACTCGTATATAATCAAATAATTGCAATGAAAAATTGTATTAAAAAAGCAATAAGCCAAGTACAAGTTGTATAAGGCTGACGCAAGAAAGTTACAAAAGCAATTGAAATATATCAAAAAAGCTCAAAAATAATTACAATATATCAATAACTATCTTTATATTGTATCAATAGCAATGGATTTAAATAGTATGATAAATGAATAGCTAGCATAATGGAGGCCACTTGCAGAAGGAGAAGAACGCACGGGAAACCAAAAAGAAAATTAGAAGAAACGAACTATTCAGTGAAATAGAAAATAAGGATAACATAGTAATTATATGATTAATAGATTCCATTCCATTGCATACACCTCAAAATAGAGGCAATGAACAATTGGATAAAAGGATGGTTTGAAATGAATGAATTTCATTACGTTTCATTTCACTTTTTTGCAAAAATTAAATAACAGAATTAAACTTCACAGTGTTTCTTTTCGTTATATTTCATCAAACCAAAAAGTGGTGTGGACTTGACCAAGATTTCACTATTTGTGGAATTAGGGGTAAGAGTTTTAACGGTAGAACAGACATATCGTCAAATATGAGAAAACATGTTCTGACAATCAACATGTTTTTATTTGCATTTGACACTTTTTGCTTCCTAGTAACAGATGTTGTTGACCTTCCACATGAAGTTCAAATGGTCATGCACAATAATGTCATGACTCCCAAGTCCATAAATAATGTGTTTACTAGTATAGTGACATGTGTCAAGCACGTGGAAATTAAGCTCTTATTAAAGTTTAATAAAAGAAATGTTTTACATTGAATTGAAAATTAATTTAAACAATGTTTTTTCTAGAACAATTTAAACAAAGTTAAGAAATATGTAAGTTATTTGACATATACAATAGTATAAATTTAATATAAGTTTAGTATAAATTATAAAGTTTTTTGACGAAAAGTATTACTTGGAATGATGTGGAGTTTTTGTAAATAAATATTATATAGTTGCATTAAGATATTTGGTTTTACAAATATAAAGTATATATGCAATTTACAGCTCTAATTTATTTTAAATTGCCTTGGACAGTTGGTTAACTCAAATGGTTTGAGTTAAGGAATAATGAGTTGGTGGTACATGGGTCAAACTCTGACGAAATAGTGAATATTAATCTAACAACTAATTAATAACATTTGTTATCAAAATAAGGACAATTGTTTCAATATTTCCAACATAATAATATTTGGACCAAGAATATATTACATTGATATTTCAAGTTCACCTTATATTTACTATTGTCAAATTCACCTTTTTGAAAATGGTTTTTCGATAAGATCTATGGTACCCCATGTTCCTATTATGATTGGTTTGTGGAACCTATGTATGGATCAAAACTCATACCCACGGATACCTGACCGAATCCATCCCAATTTGATAGGTAAGACCCGTTTGATTGGGTTTGGGTTTTTCCCAATTTCAAAATACGTGTATGGGGCGGGTAATGGAGATATAGATACCCACTTCAAACCTGTCCTGAATGTTGTAAATTATTGATATGCAACATGCAAGTTTCTAAATAATATCCATACTTTTGAGATATTTGTGAACTTGTAATAACTGTAATTAGCTTCATTTTTCTTTCAATTTGGTTGTACATTGTTAGGCACTCCCTACATTATTGTATGATTTTTACTCGGCTCCTCTGCTCTCTTTTTTGTTTTAATACCAAATTAGCAAATTAACAAATTATATATACTTGGACAGTTGTGCTAAGCACGTGTCGGAAATTTTGCTATTTAATATTTCTGACAATTTTAGTAAAATAATAAATAAATTGTTTTATATCCATATGTTATTGCTTCATCACTCGACGTAGTAAGTAGATCGCTTTTAGAATTCATCTTCTACGCATAAAACCAAAATTGATTATCAGTAACTCGAGTTTCTTTCCTTAGTCTTTGTTTAATCACTCTTTTCCATATCTTTATGTTATGACTCACAAGTTTAATTCCTCCATAAATTGCAAAATTTTGTATATTCCCCTTCTTCTTACCGACCAAAATTAAAATGTTTTTTCTTCACTCATCTGGTATTCGCTTTGACTAATTTCGTTAAAAAAATTGGTGAGCCACCCAATGCCTCTTTCTCCAAGGCTTTTTCACACTTCAATAGGTATGTTTTCAAGCTCAATTGCCTTGTCATTACTCATCCTTTTCAATACTTCTTTTACCTCGTGTTATTGAATTCGACGATAGTAGTTATAGTTTCTATCCTCCTCTCTAATGTCTATGTTGTTAGAGTATGGTAAGATCTCATAACCTTCATTAAATAAGTTTTGAAAATACTACTTCCATTTATCCTTTATATCTCTTTACTAAGCAATAAATTTACTCTCTTCATCTTTAATACACTTCACTTGATCTAAATCACTTTTCGTTCTTTCATGTCCCTTAGAAAGATTATATATAAACTTTTCTCCCTCCTTTGTGCCTAAGGATTAGTATAACCCATTAAAATGGTGTGTTCATGCTTCGTACAATCCCTTCTTGGTCCCCATTCTTATCTATCTTACAACTTTCCCAAATTTCTATATTTTTAACCGATACCACGCTTTAAAACATTCTCTTTTGATTCTCACTTTACTTCAAACAATTTGGTTCCACCAAGGTTCTTTACTCTGAGGTCCAAAACCTATTCATTCTCCTAGCGTCTCTTTTTCTAATTTTCCAATCTCATATGTCATCTTGTCCCACATATCATTATTGCTTTCATGTAGCTTCGTGCAACCTTCCTTTAAAATCTTTTCTTGTAAACAACATTGTTTTTCATCCTTTAAATTCCACCACTTGATCCTTGTAGCCCAATCATGGCATCTCCTCTTCTCCCTCCTCTTAACCCTTACGTCCATAACCAATACAATATGTTGGATAGTCAAACTCTCTCCAAATAAAACTTTAAGTCCAAACAAATCTTTGTCATAATTTCTAATAACAAATAAAATTATCTGATAAGATAACATCTCACTCTTGTATGTAATAAGATTTTCCTTTCTTTTTCTTAAAGCACGTATTAACTATAGTAAGATCAAAATAATAATAAAAAATCTAGGATAGAATATTGTATTAAGAAATGAATTTTATTGAAATGTAATGATATAAATTTATTTAGAGACTCACTTTGTTAAAAGATCTTGAGGTGATGAGTTGGAGAGATAAGGTTATTGAGTATTAACATTAAAAAATAAAAAAATGAGTGAGATGCACTTGTTGGATCCAATTAAGCACCCAAATTTGGGAGCTCCATTGTTGACCGTCTTAGTCTATATTTTGACATCACAATGTTAGGTGTGTTTTTCCTCCAAAAAAAAAAAATGTTAGGTGTGTTTGAAGTCTAATTCGAAATGTTTCTGAGGCAAAATATCATATGATCCAAATATAAAATCAAATACGGTTAACTTTGACTTAGATGAATCTTTTAAAGAAAAAAAATCCAATCAAATTTAATGCAATATAATTTGAATCAATTTTTACATATCCAAAATAAAGTTTTAGAAAACTCTTTTTTAATGTTAATAATATAAAGGAACAATAGATCAATAGGTTTGATACAAAAATAGATTAAACTAATAAGTATTATTAAAAAAATATTGGAAACCTTTTTCATTTCATTTTACACAAGTTGATAAAATTTGACACGCACACACACTCATAAGAGTAAGATGAAGTATCATAAAAAAAAAAATTAGCAAATAATAGATTAATGTAAAAAAATTGTATAAGTTTAGTCTAGTGGTAAAAAGACATATCTTAGATATTAAAGACATATCAGCAAATTAAATCAACTTGTGATAAAATGAAATTGACCGATTTTCCAAAAAAGGTTAATAGAATTATTTTCAAACTATCTTTAGGTTTAATTTTTTTTTAAAAAGATCAAAGTATTTTTATTCATAAATATTTCGTTTTTTTATAAATAAAAAAAAGTTAGTTAACAAATTAATCAATTTATTCTTAAAAAATCAAATACATTATACATAACAATTATTATTAGAATTTGTCATTAAGGATAATCTTCTCATTAAAACTAATTATTATTTGAAATCTTATAATAAAATGACTTATTTAAAGACATCATTATTCCTTAAGGAAAATATTCTCATAAAAATTAATGTTTATTCAAAATATTACAATTCAATGACTTATTTAGGAAGTTTGTATCACATTGATTTTTTTTTTCGTTACAGAGGGAAATATCGCATTAATATATTTTATTAAATAATTTTATTTTTGTTATTACTTTATTACTTGTATTTATTTGATTGGTTGTGTATAACTTTTTTTTAAGAAATATTGGTTGTATATAACTATTAATTATTATGTGAGAGTGCACTATTTCTTATACACTAAATTCAAACGCCTCATTATCAATGTCTTTTGCAATGCTCCATCATATGACTCTTCTTCCTCATAAACGACTTTTTGTGCGTCACAATTTCTAATCACTTTGTCTCCCTGTCTAAACTAAAAAACAATAAAAGATATAAAAATAGAAGCTTTATGTAATCTAAATAAAAAATGAAAACGACAATATATGTTAATGAGAATGAGAGATTAACATTTTTCAATCACATAAACCAAAGTCTACCAACGAAAACAATGAAAGTTGAAATGATTATTCGAATATGACCCATAGAAAATAATATGAAAATAAGAAAACAAAGAACAATTCAACAAACAAAAATAATAGGGGCCTCCCTTCCAAAATTAAAAAAAATTGGGTTTAGAGAAGACTTTCAGAAAATTTGTGTTGCATTTTCCAAGTTATGTAAAACTTGTGAGTATCATAAACAATATTTATAGGAAAAATCATCAAGTAATAACAATAATCACTCCCTTGATTTCTTCAGCAAAAAAAAAAATCACTCCCTTGATTTACGGATAAAATAAATGTGAAAAATATCCATTAATTTTCAAAAAATCACACATTTTAAATTTGAAATTAGAAACAAAATCATATTAATCTAAGTTGTAAAACAAATTTAATGGTTCTAGATAAATATAATTAAATTATTTTAATTTGAATTACTTTAATCAAAACGTATTTTTATTACTTACATATATCATTTGATCTCTTTGAAATTAAAATATTTAAATATAAATTATTCAATTAGTATTTTATTTGAATCTTTGAATTTAATTTTAATAACATATTTATATATAAATTTTTCTTATTTGTCTTATTTAATAATTAATTAATACCAATTGAAATAAAATACTAATTTTAATAATATTCCACAAATTATTAAATTAATATTAATTAATTTGGAATATCAATATTCAATGCATCAATTCAGAATAGTTTTATAAAAATAAATAAAAAAACACCAGTAGTGCCAAATGCATTAGATTGTTGAATTAAGTCCATGATACCACGTGTCATAAGAATGTTTTAGGGAGGGTTTTGTTTTCATATATATGTTTGAGGAATAAGCCTAAAATGTACAATATATAAATATAAATATAGATATAGATAGATACAAATGTAGATATAGATAGATATATATTTGCGGGGTAATTTGGTAATATGATCATTACTGAAAATATATAAAAAAAAATGATGAATATCTCAACACTATTTAAATAAATCGTAAGTTTTAACACCTTTAGAAACGGATGAATTTCATGCATTCTTAATGCACAAATTTCATGTTAACGCCTCAAAGAAATGGAGGAATCAAAATAAATGCATTTTTAATTTACTTTTATATTCCTATTTTTAGTGCATTTTTAATGGTTTTTTTTATATTTCCTTTATTTGTTTCAAAGTCAACAAAGTTAATTATGGTATATTTTTGTGCTTTGAAAGATCTGAATATTTTTAATTTAATAATTTTTTGTGGTAATTTTCTTTGGCTAATGAGGAATTACATGAATATATATTTTCGTAATATTAATAATAAATATATGCTAGTACTATTTGTTTTTAAGGAATAATATATGCTAGTACTATTCTAATGCATTTTGTAATCCAAAAAATTAAAAAACAATTTATTAATCTTCTCGTTAATAATATATTAATCAGTACTATTTCCTTTCTTTGCAAAATTCTAATATATTAGTATTATTTTATGAAATCCAATAATTTATAGACGTCATTCATAATGAAAACAATAATATATTACTACTATTATCTCGATAGTTAATTATTATATTATTAAAAAAATAATTATGCAAAATATTAGGCCTATTCTAAAAAGTAGTATATAGAATCATGCATATTGGTGCACATATTTAATTTGAAACTACAATGCCTATTCCGGTTACTATCATAATAATGTTTTTTCCTAAATAATAATAATAATAATAATGTTTTTTTAGGAATATTAATATTGCAATTTATTTATAATATCAAAATCAAAAATATAAATGGTTATAAAAATTAATTTTGGATAGCATTAAATATGAAATGCATGAGAGAAGAGTGCCACATGTTGAGACTTGGAGCAAATCCATATGTTTGAGGAAAAGTGCCACATGTCAACACCAAAAGAAGAGAAAATCATTTCCATATTGAGACTTGAAAAAAGCTCTCGACCTAAAGACTGAGATAAAAAAATCAGAATCAAAGATAAAAATAGGAACTTAAGGAAATGGTTTACACCAAAGTGACCACCACCATTAAGATGATATTTTATATTTTTATTGATCAAAATCGGAAATAATCTAATATAATTGTGGTTAAAAAAATAGAAACAAAAAAAAGACTGAAAAAATAAGACATAATAGAAAAGGGGATATAAAAATATATAAAAAAAAATTAAGTTAAACAATCTCATTGTCCTTTAGAACTATTTCTAAGGAGAAAGGAAGTTGGTCCTTTTTCATATCCCTCGCAAACCAAATGCGAACGACTCGAACCATGATATTCCAGTTTTATTTGGAAGGGGATATATCATAGATCAAGTCAATCTTTGGGGCCATTTCGATTTAATGGAGAGACACAAAAAGTACGCAAAGAAAAAGAAGTAAAATAGAGAGACAACTGCAAAATTGAAAATTGAAGTTGTGGTGTGAGGAAAGTGTTTGCCAATGGAACCCATTTGGGGTTGGCCTAGTGGTTGGCTTGGGATCTTGGAGTTTGCTCCTCCAAAGGTCTCAGGTTTGATTCCCTCTGGTGCCAATTTCGATGGGATAAGTCCATACAGAGCTTGCTCTGGCTTTAAACGGGGCCCCCGCAAGTGGGCGGTGGGATTGGTCCTCTCGGATTAGTCGGTCCTTGGATCGGATACCGAGTTTTCAAAAAAAAAAAGTGTTTGCCAATAGATCCAATTTATAATAATTTTTACAGGACAATCATGTAAAATAACCACATTCAATTCCACCAATCAAATGCAAACTCATATCTTAACTATTAAGCAATATATAATAATATTTCTTTTTTGTTTTGAAAAAGTTTATTATCAATGTTTGTAGCTGAAAATAGAAAATCAATAGGTTATAAGGTTGTTTTTTTTTTTGGTTCGGATTGCAAAGAAAGTTGCTTAATAGGTTGTTTAGTTTAGAAAGTTTTAATCTAATTTTAATACCAATAAATTTCAATAACCTGTATTTATTTGGGTCAAATAAAAAAAGCTACAAATCAAGAGCAAATAATATTACTTCCAATGTTTATTCAAGAAAGTTTCAATTTGATTTATAACTAACAATAAATTACAAAATCTATTTATTTTCGGTCAAATAAAAAAAGGAACACATCTATGATAAACTAAAAAACTCAATAGGTCATTAGTTTTTTTTTTTTTTTTTTTGTGTTCGGATTGCATCCTAAAGTTGCTCAATAAACAACACAAACCAAAATCAATAGGTTGTTTAGTTTTAGAAA
>Ga0315914_1008160_pt1 | contig 14145 bp, 10 predicted proteins | sample MpolenodulesMG_FD_203920 | JGI IMG/M metagenome (GOLD analysis project Ga0315914, IMG submission 203920) | Medicago polymorpha root nodule microbial communities from Los Angeles, California, United States - elongated nodules | ecosystem: Host-associated > Plants > Roots > Nodule | place: USA...
ACCAACACACACACAGAGAGAGAGACAGAGAGAGAGAGAGAGAGAGAGAGAGAGAGAGAGAGAGAGAGAGAGAGAGAGAGAGAGAGAGAGAGAGAGAGAGAGAGAGAATAAGATCACCGTGATAGTATGACAGATAAAGTTGTTCAAAAGTTGTTTTAAATTAGTTGTACAAATAAAAATAAAGATAGAGATAAAATAAGATATGGTGTTGAATGAGTGTAGGAAAAAAAGGTGTTAGGGGAAAAATATCATTTTTGTTATTGTTAAATACAATTTTGGACATTGTATTAGAATTTCTTCTGTGCTATGTACCAATACTGTAAAATTTATCGAAAAGGTCAATAAAGAAAAAAATATTTTGGGCATTCAATCATATTTGACCAAATACTGATAAATTTTAAGAATTAACATAATAACCTTCTAAAAGAAAAATAATTAACAAAATAAATTAAAATGTTTTAAAAATAAAATGAATTAAATTAACATCTTCATATATTTTTTTTAAAAAATAGAGAATGGGAAAATAATATTAATAATGGTGATTATGGTGTCACTAGTTATAATTTTACGATTATTTGATCAAAGATTTTAGCTACATCTCTAAAAGTTTTGGTCAAGTTTTTTTTTTACAAAAACAAAACGATATTCTTTCATTCAAATTGATAGAATACATCAGATAATAACATGATCAATATCATTAAAAACGTAAATGATGAATCTGCGAACAAACACACATCAAGTTTGGTGACAAGGCTAAAACCCAATGAAAATTGATGTTGATCCGTTTCAAGTTTCTGATGACATGTACGCAAAACAAGTCGATTGCCTAGTGGTTGAAGCAAGTACTAAAGTTGATAACTTTATGGTTGTGAAGGCTACTGAAGATCCCAATATGCATTATGATGAAAAAAACGAAAGTGGCATACCCAAAAGCTGAAGAGGAACTAATTGATTTCCTCAACATGTGCAAACTAAATAACTATGAGGTGATGTTTTTCCCCATATGCATTTCAGTATTTGACAAAGATGCTACAAAGGCATTCACAATTTCAATAACAATCTAAAAAAGGGGAAAATGGTCTGACAACATGTCAAATTTCACTTTTAATATGAGTGTGGTCCCATATAAGGCCTTACCTTCGACCATGAATCCACATCACAAAAATGGTCGAACCAAATCATTTGTGCCAACCTCAAAGGCTCCAGTCGAAAAGTGGGTCCACTCTAGTGGGAAAAATGTTCCTAATAACAAAGGGAACGTGTTGAGAGGGGGCAATACCTTTTCTGGTCCAAAAGATCAGGGTAAGTCAAAGAAGTATTCCTACAAGAACAATTATAAAGGAAAGAATCCAATAACTAGAACCCAATGGTAGAAGTTCCAAAGGAAAAAGTAGGTTGTTGCCAAACAAAATGTTGGAACTGGCTAGAAGGCCGATCAAAGAAATGATATTTCCTCCTTTGTTATCAATCAAAGAAAGCATATATGTCAAAAATGAAGAAATGGACTTTGACTTCATGGCTTTAGAACCAGACTTTGACGTGTTGTGCAACGTAGTGTCGATTCTTCCTGCTCAATATGATGTAATATCTGAAGTGGAAGAGAATGAAGAAGAATTCGACACAGAAAACATGGCTAACTATTAGATAGTTTGCTATTACATAATGAATAATGGTTGGGTGGAGGAGCAACATGCCATGTTCGAGAAACCAAATGGACATGCAAAGCCTTTTAAATACTTTGTTTATGCAAGCTAAAGTTGACAACGTTGATGTCAACAAGGTTCTAGTGGATGGTGGCGCTGTAGTGAAGTAAAATGTGGTCATCCACTTGGGGCCATTCAACTCGACTTCGTAGTAGGGATCATCACAAGGACAACACTCTTTATGGTAGTTCCTTCCAAATCTAAATTCACTCTGCTACTTGGAAGAGAATGGATCCATGGGGTAGGTATTGTCCCTTCGTTAATGCATCAAAGGATTGCCATCTGGAGAGAGGCTGACCAAAGCTACTTCATGGCTAAAGTAAACCACATAACCAAATAGTCCTTCAACAAGAATTTGGCGAATATAGTGTCATGTGCTTTTGCATAATCTGGTTACACCCATCATAAACATGTTTGTTCTGTAAGGCTCCATCCTACTCATGGGTTCTCATGGGAAAGGGAAGTACCTGAGGAAGAAACCCCAGAGGATGGAGTCATTCCACCAATTAGGAGGGTGATTGATGAGAAACATTATGTTTAAGCCAAATGCTTGGGATAAGATTAGGACCTATGTGGCTGAAAACAAGTTAAAAGCGGCCTTAGAGGCTGAAATACAACAAAAGATGGTTATTGAAACCATTAATGTTAGTTCTGGAGAAAAAATGGCTTAAGGCGAGAGACTTGATTGCATTTATGTTGATGAGCCTTTGGGTTTTGAAAAAGATCCATCGAATTTGACAAGAAAATCCAGGTTCAAGATCCTCTGGAGCAAAATTGATATGGGAGATTGATCCGTAAAAAAGACCAACGTACATAAGTTCAAAAATTGATGCAGATTTGAATGCACATATAATTGAACTTCTAAAAGAGTTCAAAGATTGTTTTTATTGGGATTATAATTAAATTCCTGGATTAAGCAGAGAAGTTTTGGAACTGAAGTTGCCAATTCGACCAGACAAGAAACCAGTAAAGCAATTAGCCAGAAGGTTTGCGCCTGAAATCATGTTGAAGATCAAGGAAGAGATTGAAAGGCTCTTGAAAAGCAAGTTCATTAGAACTGCAAGGTTCGTCGAATAGTTAACTAATATTGTTCCTGTCATTAAGAAAATGGGAGTCTCAGGGTTTGTATAGACTTCATGAATTTAAATAATGCTACACCAAAAGATGAGTACCCCATGCCTGTAGTAGAAATGCTAGTTGACTCAGTAACATGATTTGAGTAAGAGACCTGGCTCTTGATGCCACTTGTTGGTCTATATGGCAAGATAGAATACACACTAGAGGGGGTAAGTAGTGTTTTAGAAATATTATCGAGTTTTTTTAACCAAAGCGAATTTGAAAACAAATTGGCTTATTGAATTTGTGCTTGAAACAATAACAATGACAAAAAGACTAAGATAATGTAATGCACAATAAGATTTACTATTGAATTGAGAGATTCAAATGCTAAATCTTAATACAATCAATGATTAATAATTCTCACACAATATACAAAACTAGACAATTCCCAAACCAAACCTAAGAGCAATTAAATCAACTATACTAATAAACACAAGGTATATGTGTTTGATAAATTGACACTAGATTGAATGCAAATGTGATCAATGTGAATTAAGAGAAAATCTAATTCAACGAATTAAGTCAAGTTTAAAAAATTGAAACAAGATCACATTCATATCAATTCTAACAATTATCAAACAATCATATACTCAAATTAAACAAAATTAAAGAGGAAAGGGAAGAGAAACGACACCGAGATTCATATTATTTCCACCTTTCGTCCTCGCTTCAAGGTACATCTACTCTTCTTAATGGAAAATGTCTCCATCAAGGACTTCCACTAAAATTGAATGTTTGATTACAATGTTATGATTACAAGAACTCCGTCAATTACCCTAATTTTCCATTCCTATGCAGTCACTCCCCCAATCTTAAAATACCCTTTGAAATTGGTGTTTCTTCAAGTATTTGAATCTGTAATCACCCGTGCAATCCTTGAAACTCTTCACTCGAAAATCTTCTTTTTGTTCTGTCCGGTGGTTGGATCCCCTACAACTCAAGAAGGTTAGAAAGAACCCCCAATACCCTGGTAGGTGGAATTAAACTACTCAATTCACTTTAGATCCTTGATTCTCAATCAATATCCTTGAATGCAATCAACTTACAATCCCTATAACACTTTAGCAATCTATGACTCAAGGACCACAATGATTCTTAGAAAAAGTGTATAATCTGAAGAACAAAAGGAAAATGAGGTTTGGAGACTCTAGAGAGAACAGATGCAAATGATTTAGTAGTTTGGGTGTTATGAGGGTATGAGTATATACAGGAAAGCGTGGTAAGTGCAAAAATTTGGCCAAAAACAACATAGTGAATCGATTCACTTAATGTGTGATTCGATCTAGAGATCAAAACAAAAAGAAGTTGAGCCATGAAGATTGATATGAATCAAACAAAATTTGATCGATTCATATGCCTCTAAATGAAGGTTGATATGATTCAAAGAGATGTGATTCGATTTAACAAGGCAAAAACCAGGACCATAAGAAAACAGTGATACAAATCAATCAAGGCTGAACCAATTCATGATGATATGATTCATTAATTCATGAATCGATTCAAAATGCACAGGAAAACATGGAAAATGGCAGAAACATTTCATAATATGAATTAGAATAGGGGAATAGAATCAATTGGCTATAAAATCGCTTAGACCATGAAAAATAAAGTTTTTTATAGAAAATGACACACAAGACACAAAGGGACCATAAGACAGATAGAGGCAAGAATTGCTAGGTGCTTTCACAAGAGTCTAGGCTTATACTAAAAATAAAACATCATCAAATAAAACTATCTAATGAACATCATCGAAACAAGAGCCTGTATCTACACACAACTTCAAAATTATCCATATTAGGCAAAGGCTCAACGTCCTTGATTTGAAGCTTCTCAACGACTCTTAATACGTTATCACTTTCTCCAACGTCTCTCAAATCATTTCCTATATAAGGAGATGAAGACCTGAAGAAGATTAACAAGACTCTACTATTTTACCGTGTCATTACTCTGCTAAAATCAAATAGTGCAAAACACTTAATCAGGATTTTCGTTTCAACATTTGTATCTAAGAAATCCTAAAGTCATAATAATATGTTTAAACATTGTTCAGTTTACACAACCAATTGTTTATCCGGTGTAAGAACAAATTTGTTTATATTGATAAACAAATAAAAGTCTTTTGCCTGCAAATCTTGAGCATAAGAAGTGTCTTTTCACTTGTTATTGAGCATTAGAAGTCTCTTGGTGTTGTCCTTGAGTAGTGCAAGTCTCTTGGAGTTGTCCTTGAACATTAGAAGTATTTTTTGTGTGTGCTTGAGCAGTGGAAGTCTCTTGGTAGTGACCTTGAGCATTAAAAGTCTCTTGTAAGTGTGCTTGAGCAATTGGATGTCTCTTGGAAGAGTCCTTGAGAAATTGTAATCTAGTGAGATTATAGTGAAATTTTATGGAAGTGCAAGTGGCCTGAACTACTCCTGTGTTGTGGGAGAAACCAGTGTAAATTGCTTGTGTCTACCCTCTCTTATCTCTGTGTCAGTTACTAATCTGTTGCACTCAGACTTTGTGGTAGAATTTGACCAGTTCTAACACATAGAAAAAGACCCCCCCCCGTTGTGTTTTTCTCACCTCCATGCTCTTGCTCTTGTGGACAAAGTATACCATCGTCATGTATAAAACTCTTTCCAAAGTTCCAGCCTACCGCCTCAAATAGGTTCTTCCTCATTGTATCCCAGCAAGGTGAATCCTTTTCCCTTATCTTAAAATTATTTTCTCGGAAGGTTTCTCAACTAACCACTAAATTCATAGCGGGAAGGATTTGTCAATAAAAGGGACACACTAAATTCACTAACCACTTTTCTTAATATATATGAATAAAGTGGAGTGCTTATAAAAAGGAATAGAGGGAGTAATCTATTTTTTTTTTGGTGAACAAGAGGGAGTAATCTCTAATATTATTATAAGTAATACCCATATTGTCTTATATTGAATCATTAAATGTAGGGGTAATTATGTAAAATCAACCCATATTTTTTACAAATTTAATGCTACAACAACTTTTCTTAATATTCCTGAAATTCGGAAGGTGTCTTATATCAAGGGCAGAGCGAGTAATTGTAATTAGACAAATAAAATAACGATTTAATAGGTTTTTAATATTTTTTTTTTTCAAAAAAAAGTCATATTTTTTGATTTTTTTTCAATGACAAATGTATTAATTAGATGTTAGGTTAGGTTTTTTTCCTCCTTCGTTTGCTTTCAAACATCCAACTCTTAACCCTTTAGTTCAAACTAGTTGAGGTAGCCAATCCATGTTAAAGATATGATCCTATATTATATTTACTGACGCTCGTAAACATTTTATTGATAAAAAATCTTACATGTTTTAATAATTTTTAACTCATTAATTTATGAGTCAAAGAAAAAAACAGTCACATTATTTTATGTTACTTATTTGTTTTTTGACTAGATTATTTTTTTGACTAAATTATTAATGTATTAACTAAATAAAATATCATAATCAGATTATGTTTTAATTACTAGAAGAACATTTATTAAATTAATATTTAAAAATATAATATTTGGATGCCACTTTTTAATATAATAAAATATATAAATGTTTTATATTAATTATTATAATATCTTTTTTAAATATTTACACGATGAATTGACTGACTATATGTGTAAAACAATTTACATTACCTTTGCATAGAAATTAAATATTGATATTGATATAATTTCAATTAGTAGTTAAATTCATTTCACAATATGTATTCAAAATTCATTCTTTGACCAAAAATAAATAAATAAGTAAATTCATTCCTTGCTCAAAAAATAAAAAAAATACATTCATTCCATCCCTTTTGTTCCGCATCCTTTTCTTATATATATCATCATATAGAGAATTCTCCATCTCACTTATTTGTTCATTATCTCTTTCATTCTGAATCTCAAACTAAGCTCCATCTCGACCAATATTTCGTATTCTTCCTTTTGATTATTGAAGAATCACAAAGGTTGATAAAACCTGTGATAGAAAGCAATTTATTTTTTCGTATTAGTTTTTTCTTTCTTCCTTTTTCATCTTTTAAATGTTCTTTGGAATTTAGTTTTGGGACTTTACTTACATACAATCATTCTTTAAATTTTAATTTCAATTCCTTTAAATTTATTATCACATTGGTTTACATTGAAGTATGTAAATTTTTACTCCTTTTATTTGTTCTTGTTCTTAATTCTTTCAAGTTGATCTTTAACATATGGTTCAAATTCTTTCTTTGCGTTGTTATTTAAAGTGAAATGTGAAGTTTTCTCTTGGGTATTTTTTGAATGGGCTATTTCCCTTTTCTGTTTATTAGATATTGTTGTTCCATTATTTTTTTACTTCATTTTTGTGTTTTATAAAAGCTTAGCATCTTTAACCGAGGAGTAAAAATTTTAAATTCTTTTTTATTTTGAAACCCTAAAATTTTGGTTTTCCTAATCTTTGAAAATGTCTATTTTTTTCTTAAAAAAAAAAAAGGGGGAAATGAGATCCTCATTGATTTTGAAACCCTAATTTTTATTGGTTTATTAAGTCAAAGCTTTTGTTGAATATTTTCTCATTGATTTCTCTGATGGTCTAAATTTTTTATTGACTTGAAAACACAGAAGATGAAAAGAATATATGCTGACAGGCCAGTGATGGATCGTGCATATGTTTACAAATATCTGCGCAAGGTGAAGGTAAGTTTTCAATGTTTTCAATGTTGAATTAATACACCAAAAATTTTAGTTTTGTTGAGTCTAATAGATCTTTTCTCTGCAGGATCGATTTCTAAATGCTCCTCATGTGTTTTCATCGTTTGTAAACATAGTGAATAGGTATATAGCTAAAGAAAAGAGTTTTGACGATGTCATTCGAGAGGTACATATGCTTTATTGTTTATGCCTTTTATTTTTCTTTTCTTTTGTTCGATCCTCATTATAATTATGATTTTACTTTTTCAGGTTGGTTTACTTTTTGAAGGTCATGGTGATGATCTTATTGATGAGCTTACTTATCAACTTTGGCTACGTGGCTAGTGATATATATATATATATATATATTCAATTCAAGATTCATAATGTTGCAATTTTGTGCAAGGATATGGTTTGGATATGGAGATTATCTATTGTTTTTAGATACAATTTTGATGTTTGTAATGTGTAAGATTTGATAAACATTCGTTTAAATGGGGTTTAATCATTTATCATTTTGTTCCTTAAAAAAAATCATTTATCATTTTGTAAAGATTTTGTGTGAAATGATTATCGACTAAACTAATTGATCAATAACAATAAGTCTAAAATAAGTCCTTTCTTCCAGTTTCTTCGAAATGGTTTTGTGTTAATTTTTAACCTGAAATCACATCTTTATCTTTTTCTCTTTGTTTCAATATAAATAAGTGATTTTCACGTACATTTTGGTTTTTTTCATGATTTCGTCGTCTAAGTGTGACGTTGTACAATTCATCGTCTTGTGCGGCATTGATTGATTTTCCTTCTTACTACAGTGTTCATTTAGTTTTTAAAGATTGAATATTCAATTAATGATTTGGGCGTCAACGTCGCAACTCCAGAAGCATGAATGTTTCAGTCACTTTAATTTTATCATATTATGTGTAGGCTTTTTGCCATTATATGTTATTAACTTGAATGTTATGAGTTTGTTCATATATTCCTAATTTACGTTTTTAGCGATGTTGAATGATTTACTCTATCAATTTGAATGAATGAATATCAATGAAGAAATTTATTTAATATGTTAAGGATTAATTACACAAAAATAGAAGGCAAGTGGACAGTAAACTGCGTCGCTAAACTTTTTTAAATAGCAAAATCAATCCTTGTAAACACATGAATATCGTTTTGCTTTTGTAAAAAAAAAAAATTCTTTAATTTTCTTCTCAAAAAATTAAAATAAATAAGTTTTATAACATAAGAAATAAAGGTAAAAAGAATTAGACTAACAAACATCATATGAATAAATAAGTATAGGTAACTTGAATCTTTTTATTTGTCAATCTATGCAATAGAGTAACTTGAATCTCAATGTTTGCCTGATGAAGTTTCTTTTAAGAAAATAAAAATAGGGGAATAATGATTAATAAAAATTACAATTAACAATCAAAGCTACACTAAAGTAAAAAGTGTTAAGTGAGTGAGAAACATATGGAAAGAAAAGAGACGTGGATATACCGTGTCACAACATTCTAAATCAACTTTTGTCAGGTAACGAATATTATTAGTAGACCAATTAAAACAATAAAACAAACAATTTTATATATGTAAAATTAAATAGGTGAATAAAAACATCTTGCTAAAGAATAACCCATTCTCTTCCTTAATCTTTTGGACGTTTCTATTTTGGTCGTGAATCTTTTTTTTTTTTTTTTTATGAAGTAGCCTAGTGGCTAGAGCTCACACATATTAAATGTGAAGAGGTGGGGTGTCTGGGGTTCGACCTCAGCCCCTGCATATATTATGCAATGTCCATGCCAATTGAGCTAAGGCGCCGGCTCTTCGATCTACACTGCCTCTCCGATCACCACACATCACATCCTTCTGAGTTTCTGATCGATTGACGCATTCCACTTATCTGAACCCTCTCTCTCTCACACACACACACACTCTCTCACACACACACACACACACTCTCTCTCTGTCCTCTGATCTGAATCGTTTCTCGTCAATTTGTGCCTTCGATCTTCGTTTATTCTGCAATCATCGATCTCTCATTTTACCTGTTTTCTCAGGTAAGTTCTAAAACTAGCATTAATTTCTAATATTTTCTTCTTCCGTAATATCTGAATCCTAAGTTATATCTGAATTCATATTTCTAGGTTAAACTTCATAGTATTTGTTGCCATTCACGATGATTTTTTCTTGTTTTTCACTTTTTCTTTGAATTGCAGTGAAGGTGTTCAATAAGAGTACTCTCTTAATATTTTGTGAGTTTCATACTGATCCATCTCAATTTTATGTTTGAATCATGTTATTTGATTTTCTTTTTAACTGTCCTGTTTTTGATTTTTTTTTAATTCTACGTTTTTTATAGGAATTGAATTATAGGTTAAAATCATATTTGAATTCATATTATGTATTTTGATTCTTCTTGGAGGAAATGAGTGAGATTGAAGTGATTTTGAATTCTCCAACCCTAATTCTACCATTTGGAAAGCTTGACTGATTTTTCTCTGTTTTACCATTGCTTGAATTTTTCTTGAAATGTAGATTTGTAATTTGTTGAGAAATTTGTTAAATTGTATAGAACTTCATATTGTTTCAAACTGTTATTATCAGTTTATCAGACGCTCCTAGTGTTGGAGATGATAAGCCTGAAGCTTCTTGTTCAGTTATTTAGTCAAATAGTACTAAATGGATATTAAGAGTTTCTATATGTAACATTTTTACTCATTTTCACTAGTTAATAGAAACTATTGATTGTGTACATCATGGAATGCAGATATTTCACTCAATTGATTCAAACTTTGTTAATGGATATCTGAAGAAGCCAAAAGATGCTTAATAGAAGGTAAATGAAAAAAGTATGCATAGAATTTGATTGGCTTCGAAGGCGATCTTGTTACAATTTAGGTTGGTTATACTCTGGTGCTTAAGACCTCTTCTTTCAAGTGTATAGAATACAATTTTGAGCTTTATTTTGTTGCAGTTATAGGCCAATTGAAGGTTCCTTGAATGATTTGTTTGATTACTTCTCAAAATCTTGAAATATGTGATGTTGATCCTGAAATATGTATTTTTATTAGATCTTTGAATTTTATGAAATTTGAATTTGATTATCGTTGACCCTGTATTTTTCCTTTTTGTGTTGGTTTGAACACATTCAGTTCTTTCCCATGATTTCAAGAAGGCTCAGTAGTTTTGAATGTTTGGGTGAGTAGAAGCAGAGCTTAGAAGGTTTAAAGACAATAGAATTGTAGAAAGCGCATGTGAGGTTTGTACTATTGCAACTCGTTTGTTTACTTGATCAACTGAAGGAGCTTAGAAGGTTTAAACAATAGAATTGTAGAAAGATGTCTTTTATTTTTCCAACATAATTGTTGTTCTTGACAAATTGGATTGTGGTTCTAATATGAAGAATCTTAACTCTTGTTATAATACGAAGAATCTCTTGTATACCTTCATACCTGATTAATATTGTATGACGAAATTTTCATACTTGATTAATATTGTATGGCGAAATTTCTTGTGGTGTGTTCAATTATAGTTGCTCATTAATTGATTAGTAGTGCTTTAAATATATTAATTTATTCTTGTAATAAAAAAATATTAATTTATTCCAAAATAAAAATAGTCTTGCTTTAGAATTGCTACTAATGTTGCTACGGAAAATGCATTTTGTATACTTGTTTGCTTAGGAACTAGCTACGGATTTACTACAAATTATTTCCCTAGCAAATTTGTCTCTCAATCCATGCTACGACCCATTCGTTGGTATTCTGTAGCATATCTCTAGCTAACTTTGTTTGTAGGAATTAACTGCGAATTAGCTTCAAATTTGCCGTAGCAAATTATATATTTTCTTGTATGGTACTTTTTTCATCATTATGTCTTCTCTGTCTCCTTCTCCTCCACCGGTAAAATCCAATGATCAATTTGATTATATAAAAAGACCCTTTGATATGTTTTTAGAAGAAAAAATATATTAGGAGAGTTGAAGATCCAACTCAACAATTTTTTCACTTAGCTAACGATACCAATAGAAAGGTGACTCATATATTATGGGAAATCTTTCATCTCGTTGGCATCTGATAAAGACTTTGATTACCATCATGAATATAAACTACTTGACACCAACACAGATGTACAAGTGATGTTTGCGGAACAAGAGTTTGAATTAGAACCACTTTTTTTTTATGTTATATCAAAGTAGACTATTATGATAAGTGTCTACGTTAGCTTATTTTGCGCTTGTTTATATAATTTAATGTAATTTTATCTTGGTGTTGTTTTAATGTTGTATTAAGTTTTTCAATGAAATTGCAATGATCGTTTATTATATAATTTAATGTAATTTTATCTTGGTGTTGTTTTAATGTTGTAACAAAATCAAAATTATTAATAAACAAACGAGTTAAATGATAATAATAATTATATTAAGATAATTCGAAATAAAATATGTTACAAAGGAAATTAACTACTAATTATTAACGGTAGGACAATTCCTCCGAATATGACCGGCCTACCAACAAAGTCCATATTTTCTCGGTGTTTTTTCTACAACAACCATTCCAACCAAGATGTGTTTGAACGACCTTTATTTAATCTTTGCATGGCTAGATTGTGGTTGGACCATCATGCGGGGGCTAATAAACTTCGAACTTTGTGTTGTAGATTGCGTATACACTCTCGTTTTTAAACATAGCTGGTATAAGGGTTTGATAATCATGATGAATCAAGAATACTCGGCTATAACATGAGAACAATGCATATCTAAAGCCTGAAATTTTCTACAATCGCACCACCCTTCCTGTATGTCTACCTTGAATGTTCCATTGGCTTTCCCTCCCTATAGTTGATTGCTTCACAGACAGAGAAATTATACCTCTGTCTGTCGAATTGATCAACTTGGTGAGTGTTAGACTTAACCATGACTTCCTGAATCTCCTTCATACAATGTTATCTGAATGGATCACCAGAGCCTACCCTTGGATACGCTTTACGTGATCTATTAGCCAATAAACACGCCAACCTATATTAGATTGATTGGACAAGAGTCGTGACAAGGAGGTTGTGAGTTCCCTTATAAATATTGTTCCACAACTCAACAATATTAGTTGTAATGTGACCCCATCTTCGACCTCCGTCATGTGCCTGAGTCCATTTTTTTGGATATATTGTTGACCCCAAGTTAATGCCTATTGGTTGGCTTCTCGGATTCCACTGCAGTAGTATTTGAACAAGGGTATCTTCATGGCATGCTCTGCATTGTTGGAAATAAAATAAAAAGATATATTAAGTAATTAATATCATAAATATTTTGAAGAAAAAAAAATGTTTTCTGTTTGTACCCATATTTGAAACTTTTTCCTTAAGATCTTGATCCTTGATCTCCCTGAGAAAATTCTGTTGTATGCGCTTTTTATAGACTTTTGTCTATTAGAGATCACACAAACATCCCATCCTTGTGTGAGGTGCCTTCTTAGAATTTTCATAAAAAAAAAAAAAACCATACCTCCTTCGTCTCACCTTCGACCAACGCAAAGGTGATTGGAATTGTCTTGTTGTTCCCATCATGTGCAACTTCCAGTAAAACGTCCCTTTCTACTTGTCGTACAACCACATCCCATGAATGTGAATAATTGGTTTGCAAAATTTAAAACCTTCGATTCAAGGATGGAAAGCCCAAAAGAGGCGATGGAATTTTGTGGTCCCGTCTGGGCCGGTAGAGTTTTCCCGTCTAGATCTTTATCTTCATTTTTATGAAAGATGGGTAAAAATATGCTAAAAAAGTTAAGACGAAAAAAAAATAAAACTATATTCACCATTCCATTGTTGTAACACAAATAATTTGTTTTTTTAAAAGCATGTTATGTTCACCAAATGTTAATATAACAGCTGGAAAAAAAATTAAAAAATTGAATGCTCTGCATGTTCGTCAAACCTTTTGGATAATGAAGGTATTTGTCGGTTGATCACATGTATACTTTTGAGATCCTTATTGACACATTTATGCTATTTTAGTTTGTTAAAAAATATTCAACAACGGACATACATATCATCTTTTGTCGAATACAACTTTTTTCAAAAACTAATTACACATGAATAGAAGGCAAGCGGCAACAAGTTGCACCGTTAGGTCTTTTTGGATGACAAAACTAATCCTCGTAAACGCAACATTCATGGACTTAGGAGATATGACATTGATATGCATGACCCTTTCAACTCTATGTAGAAAGTCAATAGCCTCTTGTAAGCCAAAAATATCAAAAGCAAATAGTATAAAAGCATGTCGATTGTTAGAACACGCTTATCATGTTTGGCCATTTTGCTTGACGCAACTTATAAGGTTGTTTGTCCTACCGTAAAAGCTCCGACCCCTAATCCCGCAAGTGATGAAACCTCAATGAAGTCCACACATGCATGTTTTCCTCCTACCCATTCGTACACAATATCATCTACAAACATAAGTGTCGATCTTATATCTAGCGGGTCAGTCAGGAAGTTTACATGCACCTCCTTATTCACTAATACTCACACTCGCCAAAATATATATATATATATATATATATATATATATAAATAAAATGACATCCCAAACAAATTTATGTTTGTACTTATAGTCGGGAAGCTCCTTACAATGAAGTGCATGCTTCCCAAAAGTATCCATGCACACCTTAAGACA
>Ga0315914_1008165_pt1 | contig 14131 bp, 6 predicted proteins | sample MpolenodulesMG_FD_203920 | JGI IMG/M metagenome (GOLD analysis project Ga0315914, IMG submission 203920) | Medicago polymorpha root nodule microbial communities from Los Angeles, California, United States - elongated nodules | ecosystem: Host-associated > Plants > Roots > Nodule | place: USA...
GGGTCCTGGCAACGCCACTGCTTGGACCAATTAACTTTCCATTTCGTAAGCACTAATGGAAACAAGTGACCATCTAAAGAAGGGAATGGTTCAAAATTGAAACATTTTGTCGAATATTATTATTATTTTTATTTTGTTAAGAAGTTTAAATAATAAATTTTGTATTGAGAATGATACATTCAACACATTGTAAGTTAAAAAGGTAACTTTTTTACATAAAATTTATAAATTATTTCTATTTATTAATTTTTGTCACTTGTTAGCAAGACCCTTAATATTAGTATTATTTAATTACTACTATTTTTGTTATTATTAATGTTATTGTTGTTGTCGTAAAATAGTTATCCAAAATAAAATAATCAAATTAGATTAAAAAAAATGGTGAATTGTTGAAATTGACCCTGTAATATAGGCGAAGTCTAAAAAATGACATTATAAAGTAAAAAACACATATTTTAACCTTGTAATTTGATATTCTTATTCTTTTTGACCATGTGATACACACGAAGTCCAAAAAAACGACTTAGAGGTTGAATTTTGTCGTGATTTTTTCGATGCATGTTTAGAACGTTAAAATATGGCTATACACAAAAAATTACAAATTTTCGACTAAGGACGAATTGATTATGACTTGTTTATGAAATACATAATTATTGAAAATAAAAATTCATAATTAATTTGTCCTTAATCGGAAAAAAATTAATGTTCAAATCATGCTTGGAAAAATTTATAAGGTTAAAATATGATCATATTTTAACGTTCTAAACATGCTTGAAAAAATTATAAAAAAATCAACATCTAGGTCCTTTACTTGGACTACATGTATATTATAAGGAAAAAAATAAGAAGAATTTTAAATTACAGGATTAGAGTATTTTTTTTATTTTATTTTACGGCGTCATTTTTTAGAGATCGCGTATATTACAAGGTACTCCCTCCGTCTCACAATACATAACACAGTTGACCATATTACGCATACCAATGCATAATTTTGAGCTTAAATATCTTGAATAATATATTAGAAAAAATTATGAAAATTTGATATTTTGAAAATACTCATCGAGACGAATCTAACGACATCTTATATGATATTATTTATCTTTGTATATTAATAGAAAAATATGGTCAAAGTAAACTAGGTCAAAATTACACATTTTCAAATGGATCATCTATTGCGGGACGGAGAGAGTAACAATTAACTCATTAAAAAAATCAAATTTAAAACTTTGAACTAAACAATTATTTTAAGAAAAACAGTTGCGCTTGAAAGTAAAAACTATAAACAAACATGGACAACGAAATTTGATTTGAACATAGAGACGACTAATGACTATATCTTGTTAGGAGTGATGACCATGAAAGGTTTAAAAAGGGTTTCGACTGCAAGGGTCGGATACCGGAAGCTAAGAGCCTAAAGGAGACATTTGGCACAAGGATAGTATGAGAGAGGTAGGTTTGGAATGAATGAAGGTATGGTCTTAATAATCATGGGTTGTTGGGTATGTTTGGAGGAATGTCCCAATAGGGACTGGGTTAGGGGCCATGGTTAAGGATGAAACAATTGGAGAAGGAGAATCTTGAGTTGTTTTACACATGGTTTTGCTTAGAATTTCCTTATCATTTGAAGTTTGATATTAGTTTTAATTATAATTTTATTTGTTAAATATAGTGATTTTGCATATTATATTGATTGGAGCAGAATTGCAGAACTCTGATCCATTAGGTAAGGCCACGACGTTTGAACCTTGTGTAAGAAAAAAATGAGATTGGGGTGGAGTATGGGCCGTTTGTTTGAGATTTTTTTTTAGAAAAAAACTATTTTTTAACTAAAAATTACTTTTTTCATTTTTGTAGTGTTTGTTTAAGATTTTTAAAAAATCCATTTTGTTAAAAACATTTTTAGTCTCAAAATGAAAACTTATTCCAAGTAGCTTTTCCAAAAAATTTTTTCTTTCTAAATACAAGGAACTAGAGTGTAAGAGTTTCAAATCTTAAAAAATGATTTTTATGTTAGTAAACAAACAGAAATAGTTTTAGATATTTTTAGAAAATCTCTAAAAAAATCTCTAGATTCTTTGAACTCAAAATCTATTTTTATTAAAGCTGAAACAAACACACCCTATATCTCGCTAAAGATGGTCAACTAAGTTTTCTTTGTGAAAAATTAATCATTGATTAGTGGATATACTCTCCATGTATATCATGATTACCAAACAAAGTTATCTATTTTCAGTTATGCTAATTGAATTTTAGAACTTTAATTTACTCTTATCACAATAAGAAAGTGATTCGGTTGTTCGATAAAACTCCGTTTGATAAAAATAGTGAATAACTAATAAATTAACTATTTTATAACTTATAATTATAACCGATAATTGATAGTTTGTAGATTATGGTCCATGTGAAGGTGTCACGCGTACATTTAGAGCCAATGCCATACCACAAGGTCCAACGGCGAAAACGAACGGAGGAACCAATTTAACAGACGTTTAACAAAATCATAGAAAGTTTTTAGGTTTCACAAATTTCATGGAGATAACTGAACAAAGTTACAATTTAAGGAATGGATCATTTACTCTAAATGCAACAAACCTGAATTCATTTTCAAGAGAGATGATTTTTGTGGTTATGTTCTTTCGTTGTTAGTGAAGGCAATAATATATAGATTGGCATCGTTAAGATGCAAAAGATAGAAAACAAAATACATAGAAGCTGAACAATTTTTTCTTCTCTTTTACGGAAAAATCAAAGGAAACAAAACATTCATAATTGTATGACAAGTTTTTCTTTAAAAAAAAATAATAATTGAATGACAAATTTATTTATCTAGTTATTACTGCAGTAAAAAACTAGTACTATTATTACTTAAAAAAGATCTTCACATAAACAGTAAAAGTCATGTAAATTTTTCAAATAGTCTTTTTGCTTTAATTTCTGCTTTCGTCCAAACAGAGTTGGCATGATTAGCAAATATTGGTGGATGGCAATGTCACAATGTGTTAGGGACATATCGAATATGAAAAAGAGTAAAAGAAAAGCAGTAAAACTGTAAAGCTGGATGATGGTTGGGAAGCACACGAGAACGAGAATATCTTGCAAGAGTGATCGCCTCAAATGGTGCCACAATTAGTGGTTATCTTATGTGACCCACCCCCACTTACCCAAACTCCAATTTCCCAAATTAATTGGGTGGGCTCATATTCATTTACTTCATTCGACTTTGATTATAAGATCATTTTAAAAATAAAAAATAAAAAACTTTTGAAATATAAGACAATTTGAAAATTTCTAAATGTATGCATTGCTTTTCCTTTTAAGTAGTATAATGATTGAATCTCACACATATTAAATATGGAGAAGTGGAGTGTTTGGGGTTCGAACTCCGACTCTTACATATATTATGCAATGTTCTTACCAACTGAATTGAGACGCTCTTTTTTCAATTATGCTCATTATTAATACTACTCATTGTTTTAGAATATAAAAAATCAACCTTGAATGCATTTATATATAAAGAGTAATTTTCTTTCAAAAAATATATAAAGAGCAATTTAGTATAGTTGTACACTTTTCTGATAAATTTATTACTCCAACATCTTTATTTAATACCTGTGATTTTTGTGAAATACTCGTATAGTAAGGGATAAAGGGAGTATAACTTTTCAAAGATTGCATCTTCTAAAGTGAATAATACTTATGTCCTTTTTTTTTTTACTTACAACGATTTTCAGACGATTTTATATACATATTAAATTTGGAAGAAAAAAAAATTACGGAATGGAAGATAAGGGAGTAACAAACTGCACCACTAATTTTTTTTGAATAATAAAATCGATTCTCTTAAACCCAACATTTATGACCTAGAAGACATAACATTGTTATGCATGACCTTTTACACTTTTTTTAGAAGATCAACAATATTTGATGCTAGAAAGTTAAAAGTGTCAAACACAATTGGTATAAAAGTACGTTGATGGTAAAAACACCTTTTAACACGTTTGGATAGTTTGATTGACGAACCTCTGAGGGTTGTTTGTCTCATTATAAAAGTCTTAGTCCACAATCTCATAAGTGGGAAACACCAATCAATTTCACACATGCAATTTTTCCTCCTACCGACCAGTACACCAAAACATCTATTCCCAAGTGTTGATCTTCCATCTTGTAAGTCAGACAAAAAATTCACAGGTGCCTTATAATTCACAGATACTTCCGCCCTCCTACAATTATCTTTTACAATTTTTATATAGATTAGAAAGAGATATATATATATATATATATATATATATGTGTGTGTGTGTGTGTGTGTGTGTGTGTGTATATATATATATATATATATATTTGTGTGTGTGTGTGTGTGTGTGTGTGTGTCTTTATATATATATATATATATATATATAAATTATTGGAATTTTAGCCAGCCTAGTCCTGTAGAGGCGGATGCATATGTTTTGAAACAATCGTTACTTGAAGTTTCCCTTAGTGTTAGTTTTGTATTGATCATGTTTGATTAGGTTGCTAGATATTTTGATGATGTTTATTGTTCTCTTTATAATGATTATCATATGTTAAAGCACCTAGCAATCCATGATATTAGGGTTCTTCAAAGTGTCTTGTGTTTCAAGTTTTATATTGTGGCAAAACTCCTTTTTTTATGCCTTTGAATTGATTCACTATTTGGTGATTTGTATCATTTGTGTTCTCTGGTCTTGGTTCTTATTGGACATGTCAAGATGAATTGTTTCATGAATGTTTTGATTCGTATCATGCTTGAATCGAATCAAAATTGTTTGATTCATATCATTTGAGTTCTCTGGTCTTATATATGATTTGTTTAAATGAATTATATTTGAATTATATCACTTTTCTTTGATTCGTATCAATATTCATATGGGTCACTTTGAATCGAATCATTTCCTTGCATGTACTCTTTTGAATCGTATCAATAATCATCGTATCTTAAAATATAAAAAGTTAGACTAAAGTGCACTTTTCCCCCCTTAAATTTTAAAAAGTTACGATTTTGGACCCCTATAAACAAAAATGACAATTTTGGCCCCTAAGATTTAGCTCCTTTGCAACTTTGATTCTTTTGGCCAATTTGTCCAAGTTAACGCTTATTTGGCATGTCATGTGTGTAATTAACCATTTAAAAAAATAAAAATGTCATGTGTTAAATTGTTGAATTAAAAAAATTAAAAAAATTAAAAAAAAACATAAAAAGGAAAGGAAGAAGGAGAGACACGTGAGAGAATTCATGCTCCTCGTTATATAGGTTTTCATATGAACCAAACAAAATTCTCCTTCTTCAGCATCTTTTTCGACCACCTACCATTGTGATTTCAGCCACCCTTTAACAAACCAAACACATATTATTCATCTTCTCTTCATTCTCTATGTCCTCCTCAAATTTATTTTTAGATCGGAGACATTTTTTAAGTTTCAAAACCGCCACCTTCAATGTTAGATCTGGATCACCACAAAAGGTTTTTCCAACAAACTACCACCATATAAGTACTCTCCTGCATATCCTCTACAAAAACCACAAAAAAAAAAATCATTATTGGATGACCTTGCTCTAATGACCACCGCACCGGAAAGCATCACCACCGCGCCGGAAAATGGGGTTCTGGCATCGCTTGGATTATGGCAAAAAGAGGCTAAGGATCTTATTCTTAGGTCATTAAATTCCTCGTAGAGTTTAATTTGGAAAGATTATTATGCCCAGGTAGATGCAGTGGTATACTTAGTTGATGTTTATGACAAGGAAAGATTTGTTGAGTCAAGAAAGGAGTTTGATGCTCTCCTCTCTAATGTACGATCCATGGAGGTATTCATCTGCAGTATTGTATGGGTTATGGTGATGGTTTCAAATGGGTTTCTCAATACATCATATAGTTCTTTAGCAAGAGATGACTTCGTATATCATTTCTTTTAAGTTTGTTTCTATATTGATGAATTGGAAATGTTGTTGGTAGAAATTACTTTTCAAGAAATTGCAGTATAAAATGAATAGCAACCTACAGTTCGGTTAAAAAAAAGGAACACGAAAATTGTGTAATAATTTATTTTTGAAAGGAAAAAAATTGTATTTTTTTTATTTTATGAAGATGATGAAGATTGATGAAGGTTGAATGAAGTTGTTAAGAAAATGAAGGAGATTAATGATGGTGTTGGGTTTTTTTGGAACCCCACATGCGTCTCCTTCTTCCTTTCCTTTTTATTTTTTTCATCATTTTTTTAAATTCAACAATTTAACACCTGGCATTTTTATTTTTTTAATGGTTAATTACACACGTGGCATGTCAAATAAGCGTTGACTTGATCAAAATTGGCCAAAATAATCAAAGTTGCAAAGGGGCTAAATCATAGGGGGCCAAAATTGTCCTTTTTGTTCAAAGGGGGCCAAAATCGCAACTTTTTGAAACTTATGGGAAAAAAGTGCACTTTAGCCAAAAAGTTAATACTAAATATATTTATACACAAATGATAATTTGGAAATAAAAACATATATTTGTGACAACTTTATTATTGAAACAACTTTTCTTAATACTCGTGTTTTTTTAAGGCTTATTTAATCTATTGGTCCCTTAAATAATTTCAAGTTTTCATTCTGGTTCCACAATTAATAAAACTCATATTTTAGTCTCTCACTTTTTTCTCCGTTTGCTAAATAAATTCCTTCCGTCAAATAATTTTTTTTAAAAAGGCATTTTTTTAGAAACCCGAAATTAGGTTCCTCATCATCAACCTGCCTCTTCCCTCTCTACAAAATCCCATCTCCTCTTCTAATTAATCAAACCTCATTAAACCAGAAACCCAAAATCACAAATCAAAACCATACAATAGAAAAAATCAATATTTTTTCCACCATTGCCACTTCTCTCTTCCTCCACCTCCATTTCTCTCCCTCCCTCCATTGCTCTCTCCATCCATTCCATATCTAAATAACACTGTTAAAAAATCAGATATGAAGTTTTTGTCACCTTGTGGTTGTCGTTGTTGTTGTTGTGATAACTGTCACCGTCGTTGAGTTCGTCTTACTCATCCTGCTTCATCGCTTTCTTCTTTCCCTCACCTTCCACCATCAGTTCTGACGAAACACATAACCATCAACAGTTCAGACGAAAGACCCAAATCGTTTTTTATTGAAATGTTCAGTAGTTGATTGTGATATAATTGATTCCAATTTTGAGGGATTTTAACTCGAGAAAGGCGTGTTTGGGGAGAAGGGCATTTAGGTTTTTGGTTGTTTTGAGGCTGGATGAGGATTCAAGAATGGAAAATGTGAGGAAAATTGTTGATGTGCTTGATGAGGTTGGTGGGCTGTGTCAAAGTTCTGGAGTGAAGTTGTTGATAGAGATGCTTAGTTTTTCGTGTTTTTTTGATGGAGCGGATCCAAAATCATACAATCATGCTTTAGATCCAAAATCTCTGAGGATTTAAAGATGATGATCATGTTGATGAATGTGATTATGAAGAAATATAGGAAAGCAGATGAAGAAAGGGAAAATTAATTGCATGGTGTTGATTTACCGTAAGATAAAATAGACCTGCGTAATATAATGGGCCTCCTTTAAAAAAAAATCTAACGGTTTAAATTTAAAAAAAATAGGATCTAAAGTGGTCCACCATAGACATTTAGAGTTCAAGTTAACAGTCCGGGATTTAGTTGGCAAACGGAGGAAAACCTGAGGGAACAAAACAGGAATTTTATTAATTGTGAAATCAAAATGAAAACTAAAAATTACTTAGGGGACAAAAATAGTAAATACAAAAACAATTTAAACTCCTCAATCAACATCAAATAATTTTATCATTTTTGATTTTTTTTTCCTTTAATGTGAGTATATACAAATATTTTTGATTTATGTTGGTGTCTACGCATGAGTTTTCCATTTGTTCCCAAGAACAACTCTTATAATTGCACAACCTCAAATGAAGTTTATTTGGACTTACAAACATGAATGAAATTTTTTAAAAGACAAGTAATATTAAGGGATGTAATTTCATTTTTAATTTTTTTTATCATTTACGTATCTAAATACCTTTGATTTTCTGCCCAACTAAATATTTCTCTTCTTCCCAATTTCTATGCTTCAAAATCAGGTGTTAACATCTGCCTTAAAAAACCTACAAGAATAAGATCGATGTTAACAGTTGCGCGTGAGGTTGCTGAACGCTACAATTTGACTGAAGTCGAGAGTGACAGGCATAGGTTACATCACTCTGTACTTTGAAATGAGACACAATAATATGGAAACAAAATATATATCCGTTAGCATCCTTAAATTGCGTGAAAGTGATTTTGTTTTCTAGTGAAGTAGTAGTAGTATGTTGTTTTTTTTTTCTGAAAAAGCAAAAAATTCATTAGTTAAAATGAAGTATGGAAAAATAGTAACTTTTATATAAAAAAATTGTAATTATTATTTTTAAATATGTTTGACTTATATTTTTAAGATAAATGTTCTTATAATAAAATGTTGTTTTTGGATTTTCAAACTGTTGTATTTGGATTTCCAAATTCTATTTTTAAAATCAATATCCACTGAAGTTGTTACTAGGTTGAGTCACGACCAGATCACTCTCTCTTTAAGACGTTTCGTGGCACTGTCCAAAATTGTGTAAGGTAGCCTATCAACCACATCGCCTCCAGGATAAAACAAGCTCAGCTACAACTGTGCGGTTACCACTCTGTTGTGGTGCTGAGACCACTCAAATATGGTGATACTACCATTATAACTTTAATTTCTCCAAAATATCAATATGACACTACAACCACTCAAATATGGTGATACCACCATTTCGACTTTTTAATTTCTCCTCAATTAACAAACAGGACATCATTGTTCCAAAAAATGGATTATGATCGTGAAAGTACTCTTTATTTCGAAGGGACATACATTATCAAAGGGACTATGTTTTTAAGACCTTTCTTAATTCCGAAGGGACATTAAACCGAATAGGGACTAAGGTCTTAACAACACTCTTATTTCCGAAGGGACAGAAAAAAGACATGAGGAGAAGAATAGCTTGTCTACACAAGCTGGAGGGAGAAGAGAGAAAGAATTCTCGACAACTCAATATAAATTCTTTGGTCTGATTTTTGAACAGAGTGAAGTCTTCTATTTATATAAAGATTTTGTAATTGTTTTAGTAAAAATTGCGGCAACAGTTACTTTAATTGATAAGATCAAAATGGAACTTATCCATAATCAATTTAACAACACTTGTGGATAAGATAAAAAAGAAACAAATCCACAAAAGTGGAGGAAACAAATTCATTGGATTTGAACGAAGGAAAAATAAGAAATTCAATTGAATTCTTATTCTTATCACAACTACCATAAGCTAAATTTATGGGAAGTGATATTCACGAACAAAAATAATAATTACTATTATTTTTATCATTATCAAGTATTTAAAATTAAAGACCGCAATTTAAACGCTACTAATGTGTGTGTTCTATTTTATGTGGGACTCCAAACTCTATTTTTTCAATTCACACAACATTAGATCAAAGTATAATTACTCGGTGTTTAATTCCAATTTTTTCCAACATCACGCCAATGTTCCAACATAAAATCTTTAAACAATAACTTTACAGCACTTGTTAGCATAACTTAACAAAAAATATACTATAGTAGTATATGTTAAAAATATTAAATAAATACTATAGTAGTAATTGATTAGATAAACGAAGTTCGCGTCATAATGACATGTGTTTTAAGGACATATGTTAATGATTTTAAAATAGAAAGTATTTTTTGATAAAAATTGATTTTTTATTTTAAAAAAATAAATTAACATAATTTTGAAGACAAAATTTTCACATCGAATTCTTTAACATGTAAAAGCACATGTTAACATTTTCCATTAATTTTTATGTGATGTTTCTAGTTCATGTTTTTCTCATATTTCGTGGGTTCATGACTTTGTTGAAAAGATAAGCACTCCCGCCGCGTCTATTATATATTATTTTGAAAAAAAAATTAATTAATTAATGGTCACTTTATAATACAAATTAAATATTTTCTAAAAAAATACAAATTAATTATTAATATTTATTTTTCTAAAATACTTTTTACTATTTATTATTTTTTAATTTTGTTTAATTCATCTTCAATGTCATTAATGAAGAATAATTTTTTAAAATCACTTTAATTTCTTTTTCCTATAAAAAATTAACTAAGTTTCTTTATGCATGGTGAAGGTGGCAAGATGACAATGTGACAAAATACGGCGAGAGATACTTTTACTAATTTTTCCTTGTATTTTTTTTTAAACTACTCTTAGCATGTATTTTTTTTTTTTTGAGGGATACTCTTAGCATGTATTGTTGGTTGTATTCGTTTCTATATAAATGTGAAGTGAAAGATATCAAACTTGAATTGATGCAAATAAAATTAATTAGATGATATAATTTAAAAAATATTGTTATATCGAATTGAAAATTGAAATAAGTCAATAAATTTTTGTTGCAAGAATATTAGTTATTTCGGTATAAAAGGATTATAAGTATTCGGTATATATGTCAAATATTTAAGAATTGTTAAATTACAAAAGGTGTAGTCAAACCTCAAACTAATATATTTTTTAATTAAGTTCTTTTTATTACACTTTGTTAGTCTAACTTTTAGTTATACCGTAATGAAATGACTTAATTACAAAATGAATTTAATTAGTACTGTATGTTTTTATCAAAGTATAATTATTTTAAGGGAAATGATAATCGGTGTCCTCGGGACGTTAAACATCTAAGAAAGGAAATTATGTAGTAGTTATTGTATTAAAAATTGTATAATCAATTTAGGAAAAGTTAAAAAAGTTTTCTTTTTTGGTAATAATTTCCTTTTTTTGGTATCCTTAACCAGTGCCCTGGAGGCACCGATTAGCATGACCCTTATTTCAAACATGTATTTAATGATATATTGTCGCATCAATTAATAAAAACGACAACTCGACTATTTTTATATTTATTAATTGATGTGATAACTCTAATTTTTTTTTAGAGGATCTTATATATAGGAACACTTTTTATATCACATTTAGTTTTTGGAGTAGTATTAATAAGGAGTTATGATACATAGACACACTTAGGGGTCAATACACCATTTGACACTCACACAAAAATATGACACACGCCACGTGGACCCCACACAAGCACGCCTTCTCTTTCCTCTCCTCTTCTCTCTTTCTAGTGCATGGGGTTTACAAAGGTGTATGAGAACATAGAGTGTCTATGTAACATTTTCCATTAATAAGAGAGAGGAGGATGACAAAGTGTAATAAAAATCCCATGGGTTTGTTGGAATAATATTTGTTTGCAAAAAGATAATGGAGGTTTGGGTATGAGGAGGATGAGAGAGTTTAATATTGCTCTGTTAGGTAAGTGGCGTTGGAGGCTATTAGTTGATAGAGGAAATATGTGGTATAGGGTGTTGGCAACTCGTTACGGTGAGGTGGATGGGAGGTTGGGGGCCGGAGTGGTTCTTTGTGGTGGAAGGAGGTGGTGAGTATTCGAGATGGGGTAGGTGAAGTAGGTGGTGCGTGGTTTTCGGATAACATTGTGCGCAAGATTGGGAACGGGGAGAATACATTGTTTTGGACGGGCCATTGGGTGGGATCTTCGCCTTTGTGTGTGCAGTTTAGACGTCTCTTCAATTTAGCTGTGCATAAGTCTATTTCGGTGCCGAAGATGTTTTTGTTGGGTTGTGAGGATGAAGGGGCGGGGTGGCAGTGGCGCCGGCGGTTGTGGGCTTGGGAGGAGGAGTTGTTAGGGGAGTTTAGGATTTTATTATCTGACATTTCTTTGTAGCAAAATACTACAGATAGGTGGTTGTGGAGGCTTGATCCGTCGAGTGGTTACTTAGTCCGTAGCGTTTACCAAATGCTTATCAGTCAGGTCGTTTAGACACCAGACGTGTTCTCTGATTTAATCTGGCATAAATAAGTTCCCTTGAAGGTGTCTATTCTAGTGTGGTGACTTCTTCGAAATAGGTTACCTACGAAGGTTAATGCACGATATTCTCCCTCACGCTAATCAACACTGTGTGGCAGGGTGTGCCGATAACGAGACTGCCCAACATTTGTTACTTTCGTGTCCGTTTTTTGCAGCTTTGTGGGGCAAGATTCGGTATTGGCTGGGCGTATCTACAACTGAACCGTTGGTGTGTCAGCTCATTTTTATCAGTTTGTTCATTCAGCAGGTGGATTGCGTGCTTGTCGATCTTTTATGCAGCTTATTTGGATGTGTTGTGTGTGGGTTATGTGGAATAAAAGAAACAATAGAGTCTTCAAAAACAAGGAGAGTACCATCCATCAGTTGGTAGAGAAAGTCAAATTACATTCTTTCTGGTGGATGAAGGCCACTATTATTTCCATTCGGCCTAATTTTCATATGTGGTGTTCGAACCCTTTTGTTTGTTTTGGCATTGGTTAGCCTGTTTTTGTGTACTCGTTTTTTGGACTTTGTACTGTGTACTCTGTACTTTTGAGGATTCTTGAGCACACCTTGTGCTTGAGGATCCTTTTGTATTTCTAATATATTCCATTTTTGCTTGTTCAAAAAATAAGAGAGAGATATATTGGGAAAAAAGTAAAAAAAAAAAAGGAATCTAGAAAATTATAGAGTGTCATATATATTGACAAAAAAAATCTCTAAAAAATCTTACAATTATGAGTGAGAGAGATATATAGAGAGAGATAAAAGAGGGGAACGGTAAAAGAGATAATAGATATGGTAGAGATGATAGAGAGAAGATATGAATGTAAAATGGGAAGGAGTGTGTTTACAAGTAGTTTTTATTTTTATTTTTAAGGAAAGTCAATCAACTCTAAAACACAAATAAGTGTTTAATCAAGTGATTGAGGGGGTCCAAACAATCTAATATGGAGGCTCACATGTTTTTGCGATAATTTTGAAAACATATAAAATGAATTCATTTCTAAAGGTGAAATTGGTCGAATGACCAAATTGACATGAATTAAATAACTTGAATATGAATTGAGCTATTTTTCTAACCATGGACAAATTGTCTCAGCTAACCAGTCAACTTTTATCAAGGGAAGGCATCTAGTTGACAGTTATGTGGTGGTTAATGAAGTCATTGATATGGCTAGGAAGTCTAGACAAGATTATCTTATTTTTAAGGTTGATTTTGAAGAGGTCTATGATTCAGTTAATTGGGGCTTTTTGGACTATATGGTGATTGGAGGTTAGGGTTCAATGTTAAGTGTAGATCATGGATTCGATCTTGTGTGTTCTCATGTAGACTATTGGTTTTGATTAAAGGTTGTCCAACACAAGAGATAAACATTCAAAAAGACCTCAAGCAGGGTGAACTTTTAGCCTCGTTCCTTTTTCTTTTGGATGGTTAAGGGTCTGAGTGCGTCTATTGTAAGGCAGAGAAGCTGGGAGATTTCTCAGGGTTCATGGTCGGGGCAAACCGACTTTCTATGTCCCACCTCTATTATGTCGATGATACTATTTTATCTGCGAATCCTCTGTGGCAAATCTATGGACCATAAAAACCATCATTTGGTGTTTTGGTCTGGTGTTTGGCCTCAGGGTTAATTTCACCAAGATCAATATCATGGTTGTTAATGTGGACACAAAATTCATGAGTTTGGTTGGGAGCTTTCTCCAGTATAGAGTAGTATTCCTTTCAAGTACCTTGGTTTACGTGTAGAGGTGAATCCAATGAGGCTTGAGACGTGGGAGCCTCTAATTGAGCTTATTGCTAAGCAGTTTGGGTCGTGGAGTAATAGGTTTGTCAGTTTAGTTCAACATATCATTTGTATTCTAGTAACTTTGTACAAGAAATTATTAAACCTTTTGTCATGACTCTTGAGCCTTAATGTAATGTAAAGAAGAAGAAACCCCACTTGGAAAAGAATGCAGCATCTTTTGACATCTATATAGATCTAATGATTTTGTTCATTCACTCCCAACATAAAATAATTCCTTTCATCCATTATGCTTTACTCCCTCCGGTTACCTATAAGAAAAAAAATAACTTTTTAAGTATATTGAATAATTAATGTATTTGACATATAAATGTGACCAGATACATTAATTTTGTACCTAAAAAATATTTTTTGATTATAATTGTGACCGAAGAGAGTATTC
>Ga0315914_1008169_pt1 | contig 14123 bp, 8 predicted proteins | sample MpolenodulesMG_FD_203920 | JGI IMG/M metagenome (GOLD analysis project Ga0315914, IMG submission 203920) | Medicago polymorpha root nodule microbial communities from Los Angeles, California, United States - elongated nodules | ecosystem: Host-associated > Plants > Roots > Nodule | place: USA...
TTAAAAAGAAAATGGAGAAAAAAAAACAACATGTAAGGAGCTTACAATGATCCCTATAGAATCCCATGAAGGCCATGTGGGAGAGAATCTTGTTAGACCAAAATTGGTTAATAACACAAAGCCGTTAGAGTTTTAATGTAACAATGCATTATACGAAGCATAGTTGTGAATAATTAGGATTCTCTAACGTGTGTTTAAGCGTGCAGGAAATTGTAAATGCAGGAAGTTCTGCGTCTATATCTAGTTAAGGCTCTGGACCAAGTCAAAGCTTTATACCCAATCAAAGCTCTATATTAAATGTTGCTTCACACTGTTTTATGAAGCTCTGAATGTTTTTGAGCTCAATGTCATAGATAAAGGCAAAACTCTGCACCCAATATAGGGTCTACAATGAAAGTCAATACTGATGTACAATTATGTGTAGCAGGATCCTTTATACCAATTGTCTTACTTATACGAAACATCAATGATGGAATTGAATGATTGAAACTTTGACCTCCATATCTTCAACATATCTCAACATTTACTCAAGAATTCAAAGACAAAGATTTCTTCATCATCAATCATCTAAATCACTACTTAATAAGAGACCAAGTTTGCTTGAAGAAGGTTACGACACTTTACATACTTACAAGCTGATACAAAGTCTAACATGCTCGTATATACTATTGTAATTATATGCATACTTGTTTATAGTATATACATTGTCTAAAAATATATATTCTATAGGCTACACTCTAAGTGTATTATGCTTCATATCTGTTTACTACTACTAAAGTCTGTGTAAACACAATCTTTTGTAAACAACTTGTTGTTATATCTCTGGATTGAGAATAGGAAATCCTTTGGGATGTGGCAAGGAAATCTAGGGCAAGGTTGTTTAAGTGTTGTTTGTAATCAATATTTGATTAGAAAAGGAAAATCTCTTCGAAGTGCAAGGAGATTGGAAGTAATCCTGGGTTAGGGGGTGAACCATGATAAACTTTATATGGTGTCTGTTGAAACAAAATGATTTTTGTACAATACCTCTGAAGTTTTGATGATAACAAAGTATTGAAGATCCATTAGACATGTTAATCTGTGTTTAAGTGTGCATGACCATATACCAAAAATTCAGTGTATTAAATCAAGTTTTGGTTCTGGAAGAACATATACAAGAGCATTTGAAATTTAAAGAAAAGCTGAAGTTCTGGACCTGAATTTGTAGAAAACAAAACTCTGAAAAAAGTGTATCTTCTAAACAATGAAGACTATGAAGTCTTGGACTTTGAAGAAGTAGCTTCTGAAGGTCTGGACTTTGATGAAGTAGCTTATGAAGGTCATCTCTGAAGGACACGTCAGACTTCTCATCTTCTGAAGATGTCACTATCAAACTAAGATAATACACTTTATCTTTTTATGACCACGTGTAGAAACCGACAAAGAACTTCAACCCTTCTTTTTGTGTTTTCCCACCTTCATTTCCTCTTTCTCTTATCTCTTTACTTTCTGTTGTTATCTTTGTTTTTTTTTTGTTGAAAGAGTTGTAAAAAGAGTCAAACACATTTCAAACCCTCATTTTAATCACCAATAATTCCTAATTTTTTTTTTGCATACTCTCTCTCCCTTTACAATAAATTTGATGCGTCATTTTTCTCTCATAACAAACAATTGTGATACACTCTGTCTCTCTCCAATAAATTCATATTCTTTGCATATACTATATCTCTCAAATAAAATTGATGGTCCATATCTCTTCCATAACAAACAATTACCAATTTAGAGATTTCGAAACAAAATAAAATATAATTTAACTTCACATAATCTTTTATGTTTTTCATCATAATTGTTGTTTTATTTTGCATTTTATATTATCGTGAAACCATTATTATTGAGAATCAAATTTAGGTTCATGAAAATTTTAATTTGCACTTGCACAAAACAAAAAACAAAATTTGTATAAAAAAACTATTTTTAGTTTTACTAAAAATAGTAAGTAGGAGTGATTAAGAAAATGTATAATTGAGAGATCATACCTTTAAACTATCAAAACAAACGTTAAATAGAAACAACAAATCAAAAAACCAAAAATGCACACCCTTTAATAAAGTGGTCGAAGTGCATTTAAATCATCATAAAAACACACCTTTTTCAAATTTACCCTCGAGAATGCTTTGGAAAGTTCTAAAAACATTGGAACATGAATATCTTTAGTAGACTTAATTTAAGGGTAAATTTAAAATAATGACATTAAATATAATAATTAAAATAGACTTTTGTTTACACTCTCTCCGATCCTAATTATAAGAAATAATTTTTTAGATTCATTGAAATCATGATATATTTAATCTAAAATATAGACCGCATACATCAACTATTCAATAAATAAAAAAGTTAGCAATATCTTATAAATAAAGCCAGAAGGAGTATTTGAAAATTGAGATCATGAGAAATTTTGTTGTTGTTTAATTTGGAGTATTTTTCTTTTGAAATGAAATTAACACAAATCATTGTGTCCACGTTTTTGTTGAGGTAATAATCATTTTGATTCATGAATGTGTAACGAGTAGTCACAATAGTCCTTCAATGTATCAAAATTCGAAAATAGTCTTTGATTGTGCACTTTGTTAGTCAAAATAGTCTGACATTAAAATAGTCCCTCAACGCTGACATTAACTCTGTTCATACAAAGATCGATATTACAGTAATTAAGTATTTATAAGGACTAATATGACAATAAGTAAATATATTGTAGAACTAATATGACAATATTAACGAGACATTTTAATCGTAAATGACTATTTTAACAAACATCATGCACAACCAATGACTATTTTAAAATTTCAATACATTGAGGTCGTGACTACTCATGGGACTAAAATGACTATTATCCTCATTTTTGTTTGGCTTAAATGTACTTTTAACCCCCTAAGTTTTAAATTGTAGAAATTTTGACCCCCTTTTAAAAAATGGCCAAAGACACCCCTTTTAAATTGTAAAAATTGTCTTTATGTCGCGTTGACTGAAGTTCTGCAAAAGGGGCTAAACATGAGGTGTGTTTGACCTTTGTTTTTTAAAAGGGAAACTAAATCGCTATACTTTAAAACTTCAAGGTCAAAAGTGCGGTTAAACCTTTATACTTTACAAAATCATTGGGCCCACATAAATACAATGACAAGTAACTTCCCCTTCAATTCATTCATCATTCCAATCACACAAACACATTCATTCACACACTCTTCCCACATTAACCCCCAACTCCCACCAACACAAACAATCATGACCGAACACGACAAACCCAAATCCTCCTCCGGCCACCCTCCTCTGCCACCGTCTCAATCTCAACCCTTCCCAGTTCCACCTCCTCAGTACGGCACTTTCCAAGGTGTCTCCAATTTCCCACCACCTAATCCTGGCCCTTACCCCACCGTCGGTTTCCCTCACCCCGTCCCCCCTCCTGGCTCTGACGCCTCCGCCCCTCCTCCTCCGTATTATCCTCATGGCTACCAAGCTTTTCCAGGTATTGTTCCTTTTCTATTTTGGGTTTATTTATTTATTGGGTTTTGGTTTTTAGCTTGAAAATGGAAAAATTGAATTTTTTAGGGCTTTTCTTCCTTTTTTTAATTAGGGTTTTAATTTAGGGCTTGTTTTTGAGCTTGAAAATGGAAAAATTGATTTTTTTTATTTTTTTATTTTGCGGGTTAGTATATTTTGATGATCTCTGTGTTGGGTTAGATCAAAGATTGGAACTTTCGTGATTTTTGGTTTTGCAGCTATGAGATCAATGTTTGGGTTTAGGGGAAAGTTTATAAGCTTGAGTTGACTTTTTATATGTGTGTTAATATAATCAATTTTGAAGGTTGATGAATGATCAGAGATATGTTTTTATACTGTTTTATGTTGTAGAATACAATGGAATTTGTCATTTTAGTGTTAAGTTTAGTAGATGAATAGATTTTGATATTGTTTTGTTGTGTGTGAGATTGATTCAGGTTATGCAGTTGCTGAAGGAAGACCTGTGAGAGAAAGGCGACTTGGGTGTTGCGGTATTGGTTGTGGTTGGTGCTTGTAAGTAAATTAATTAATTTCTCGTGTAGTTGAAGATTAGACCGCGATTACAATTTTAAGAATTAGATAACTATATGTCAAGTTGGCTTTTCTTTTCTTCATACGTCATTCAAAGCTATATTTACATATATTTCAAGCTTATTTCAACTCCAAGCTATGCTTCTAGCCTGTTTTTTTATTAAGTTGAATCCATGAAATGAAAGAAGACTCTTGATTTTCTATTTGTTGTAGAGTATGTCGTTGTGGTATTTCTTTGTTTATCCACATACATATTTCACTATGGTTGTTTGTCAACTTTCAATGCTCTGAGCCATTATATGTTAACTACACCCTCAATTTTATGTTTGTGTATAGTTTCATTGACAAAGGTTTTTTTATTTTATCTTTTATGGGGGAAAATTTAATCCTCAAATTTGTCTATTGTGCATGAGGAAAATACTCTTTCATTTCTAATTTATTATTTTTTTTCCTTTTGATCTTTTTGGGCTAGGGTATACATAATTTTGAAATGTTCAATGCATTCTTATTTTATTAATTTTGATGGTGGTTCTGGCTACTGTAATCTGAAGCTGAGAAATTGGTCATCATGGTCAGTGTTGTCAAATAGCAGCGTATAGCGTAGCACAATTTGAACAAATCGCTATTTATTGCGATCCCCAATTGACAACACTTATCATAGTATTAATGAGCTGGTCTATGAAAAATATTTCAATTTGAGAGGGAGATGAGGGAAATGGTATAAGATTTGCCATTTCATGAGACCCATCTCAATCATCAATTCACAGCTTTGTGAGAAAGGACCCCTTCCAGCAATCTGCTTTGAATTTTAAGCAATTTGTGTCAATTGGATCCTACATTTATGTTTGCATTTTATGAAAAAACCCTTCCCGTCTTCTGATTTTACTGTTCAAAGGAGAATGATTAGAGATATAATCATTATTTTATAATAGTATACACTGAGGGAATTGGTCATCATAGGATTAAATTGGCAAAACTGCACCTGGGGGTTCTTTAACTTAATTTCAAGGTTCAAATAGGTCCTTTATCTTGTTTTTATATAAAAAATGTCATTTATCTTTCTAAATGTCAACAAGGTCAAACCTTTAGTGACTTTCTGTCTTAAACCGAAATCTGAGATATTTCTTTTTTGGCTGATTTTATGCATTTGGGTTTTTGTTCCTTGTTTCTGGTTGTATAGTAATGCTTTTGGTCATTCTAGTTAAAAACAGACATTTCTTTTCACAGTTTTGAACGGAAAATCACTAAAGATTCAATGTGGCTGTCGTTTAGAAAGATAAAGGACCCTCTTGATATAAAAACCGACATGTTTTATGTTTAGGACCTCTGATGCAGTTTTGCCTATTAAATTTATAATAGCTGATTTCCTTATTAAGCGTAGACTATCATAGTTTTGTCATTATCTGTCCTTTGAAGAATATTACAATTTGAGAGGGAGAGAAGAGGGAAATGGCGTAAGATTAGCCATTTCGTGAGACCCATCTCAAACATCAACCAAAAGCTTTGTGAAAAAGGCCACCTTCCAGCATTCTGCTTTGAATTTTCAGCAGTTTGTGTCAATTGGTGTCTACACTTCTTTTGAATTTCTATTTATTAAAACCCTTCCAATCACTTCTGAGTTGACATTTCAAATGAAAATGGTTAGACTTATAGCCACTTTGGTTGGCCTGGTGGTGTTGGCTTGGGACCTTGGAGTGTGCTCCTCCTCAAGGTCTCATTTTGATTCTCCCCAGTGCCAATTTTGGTGGGCTAGTTTAGCTTCTTAAAAAATAAAAAAGTTATATTCAACATCATGCTATTGAAGTTGATGTGCAATGATGGGAGCTATATATATAGCAGCATTGTCCTTTCTTTTATGTTTCCTACTTTTTTCACACAATTTACAGATACTGAATTACATGGTGAAATGTGAAACATGTAAATGTAAATTGATGACATGATTGACCATGCCTTTGTTTTGATTTTTGTGTCTGCTTTTTCACTTCACAATGGTGAAGAAAATTTTGTAGTAAGTAGTATTTTCTGCCTTGGTGTTGGGTATTTGTTTTTTTTAGTGCCAACTAACTTGAACCAGGTGGATCATTTCAATTTTCACCTAACTATAGAGTCATGGTATGGATATGGTTCATTTAGTGTGTATACCCCTATGTGTTTCAATTTTCCAATTTCCAGTTTTCTCATAAATTTTGAAAAATAAGACAAACTACAAATACAATATCACATGTCACGATTTTAGTAAGGATAGTACATGCCTCTATAGTTTTAGTATCACCTTGTTGATATGCTGGAACCATTTACAATTGACATTTTTTCTGTTTATGTTGTCCACTTTTCAATTTTAATTTGTACTTGTGTCATTTTTACCTTTTTTTAATTTTTTTTTATTGGGTGTTTGCATTCCTTACTTACCTTTTAATTTTTTGTCCTTTGAAGGTTTATAATGGGTTTCTTTCTCGCTGCTATCCCGTGGTATGTTGGGGCAATAATTATGCTTTGTTCTAGAGTAGACTATCGAGAGAAACCTGGATTCATCGCTTGTATAGTCGCTGTAAGTGATTCCATCCTTTCATTTTTTCACTTGAAGCCTGTTTCAGTTCTTAAATTCTGTCTAATCTTTAGTTTATATATAGCATACTTTGTGCCATTACTTGTTTGAATTTCATCCTATGTCATCGTTAGTCCACTAGTTACCCAATTACACTATAGAAAGAAGAAGCATATGAGCAAGGAGAGTGAGAAACAGCGATAAACAAGATCATTGTGTATTTGATATAGTAACTAGAAGTGATTAATCATACCTTGGTGTCTAATTCCTTCCTATATGTTGGTGTCTAACTCCCACATGTATTGTACACGCCATCAATCTGAAGTGTTGGTGTGGCATAGTTGTTATCTCTTCAATTTGAAGTGTTTGTGCCATATAACTTTTGACTGCTTATTGAAATAGAAAATTGCTCCTCACTTCCATGTTTGCTCCCACACTATGAAATACCAAAATACCCCCCACGGCAGTTAACTGCCGCTCGGCAAAATGCTATTGTGGAGCGAGGGCTAGTTAACTTCCGTTGAGGGTATTTTGGTATTTTTGCGGAGTGTGAAGAGCAATAATGAAAGTGAAAAGAGTTGCTGTCATTGAAATATTTTGGAGTTAAATTAAGCGTTCTTGAAGAAAAATATGCAAAAAATAGCTTTTCTAAAAAATTTATTGGGAAAAAGCAAAAAATAGCTTACGAAAATTTAACAAGTTATTTTATAAATACATGTATCTATTGTATTAAATAATCTTAAAGTTGTTTGAACTACTTTTATTAAATTCTTCCAAATGTATGAGAAATTGAGAATGGTAGTTAAGTTTTGTCATGCGATAACACTAGTTTTGTGTGACTGCTTTTGCAGGCAATTGTGGCTACAATTGCGATTGTTCTTGGAGCGACAAGTGTTGCAGATGACTGGTAATATTCACTTCAAGAGTTGTAAAGTTTGCTAGACTGAGTGTATCTAAAGTGAAAGTTGTGTCCCACTGAGATATTTACTTATACAGACCATATATTCATTGAATGATGGTACCTTATGTGCAACTTGTAATTGTATTGTTTGATTTTTTACAAACTAGTCCTGCTTCACACCAATATATATTATTAAGCATGACTTTTGTGCTATAGATAAGTATAATCAGGGGTGTATATTGTTGATAAAGCAATCAAAATTTGATCAAATTATGGTTTGGCTCAGCTTCTTAAACCTGTTTCAATAAAAATACATTTATTTTTGCAAAACCAGTTCGATCCGATTTGGAACTGATATATTATGCAAACCGATTTATTTTCTTGAACCAGTTCTGAAACAGGTTTTTTCATTCAAACTAGTTTTTCTCAAATTGTTTTGGTTTAATTGCACTTTCCCCCCTATCTTTTGCTAATTGTGTGATTTTGCACCCTTTTTTTTTTGAGCGATTTTGCACCCCATCTTTTTGCCCTCTTTCTGGTTAGATAGACCTTCTTGTGTTTAGTTGCACTTTTGCCCCCTATCATTTTGCCAATTGTGCGATTTTGCACCCCCTCTTGTTTTTTTTTTTTTTATAGTGATTTTGCACCCCATCTTTTGCCTCCTTTCCCCTCTTTTAATGATGATTTTGAACAAAACACAATTGGCAAAAGATGAGGTTCAAAATTGCTCAAAAAAAAGATTTTTGCAAAATCGTACAATTGCCAAAATGATAGAGGGGAAAAGTGCAATTACGCCAATTGTTTTACGAAGCTGTTTCTCAGTGAATTGTTTTTATAAAATGTTCTAAATCTAACATTCTTCATGTCTGAGAAACTCTACATATGCTAGAACTATGGAGTTCTTGAGCATTGTCATTGAAGATTCCATCTCTCTTCAATTGTTCAATGAGCAACATACATGAACTATTAATCAATTTGGTGAAATGTTTGTTTGAATTACACAATGAGGGGGAGTGAAACCTTCCAAGATGTAGAGGAATTGCGGGTGAATTTTATGCATCTTTCTTTTCTAACCATCTTGCCATATCCAAGGATTATGATTCTGCGCAATCTAAAGCTTCTTTCATAGAAAGTCCATGCTTAGTATGCACCGAGGGTGATGGAAAACGCAATCTTTATTATAGTTGACAATGGAGTAGAGGGACAACATGAGTTCATCTTCTTTTGGCCTGCTATAAATATCAATTGAATGGTGCTTTCTTCTTTGATAAACATATCGCTGATAAGTCCGATAGTCGTAGAGCTATACCATGAAGAACCGATCATATTGGAAGTACCAAGTAAATCAAGAAGAGGTTGAAGAGCACCAAGCCCCACCACCATGATCAAGAGCATGCATGCAAGGTGGATGCAGAAATAATGATGATGATGAAAGAGTAGAAGCAGAAATAATGCCTCAAGGAGGAAGAATTGATGAAGTGTACGATGTTGTGATGTCCTTAAAGAACTACCACATCAGTCAAGGCCATATTCTCAAAAGCACATTTTCTCATTTATCAAAAACTATGCTCTTTTTCTTGTCACCGATTTTGATTCCCTAGAACTTGACTTGTAACATTGTTGAAGCTACTTCCTTCTTGTGAAGCATGTGTGATGAGGTTAAAGAACTTAATTTTTTTTGGACCTCATAAATAAAAAAAATAAATATATTTTTTTTGACAAAAAAAAAACAAATAAACATGGGAAGTCAAGTTTGAGTTATTTATAAACAACCACCAATATCATTAAAGTAAAAACTATTTAAATCGACTATAGATTTATATAAATCCATGTCTATTTGTCCCACAAAAAGTAAGTTTATCCACTTTTTTTCACTCTTTTAAAGATGCTCTAACATATTCAATTCAAGATCAAATCACTAAGAGACATATATCTAAATTCACATGCAGAGATTTACTACTTAAATCATCGGACATTACATTAGATTTCCCATTGTCATATTTCAACTCAAAATCAGTCCTTATGAAAATCCATCTACCTTCTTTGTCTCGTATATTTAACTCCTTTTGATAAAAAAAAAAATACTCAAGGCTTAAGGGTAAAAACCACAACTGCTAATTCGAGATCATGATTTTTCTCGTTTGGCCTAATTTGTCTAGTTGCATAAGCTACTAGATTCCTTTCTTGCATTAAAACACATCCAAAACCATTCTTATAGCGTCACAATATATCACAATTTTTTTAGAAGGATATGATATAGTTAAGACAAGTGTAGATACTAATCTTCTCTTAAGCTCATGGAAGCTATCTTCACACTATTTGTCCCACACCAAAAGTTTCCCTTTTCTAGTTAACTAAGTGAGAGGTAAGGCTAATCTAGAAAATCCCTATATTAATTTCCTTTAGTAACCCTCTAATCCAAGAAAAATCCTTACTTTTCTCACTGATTTAGGTTGTTCCCAGTCTAGCATTGCATTTACCTTTACTTCTTTATTTTATGAGAAATAATATTTGTACAACCATTTGTAACAACTTTTAGACAACTCTCTCTCTCACATTGTGTTTTTACTCTCTGTCTATTGTTTTTGACCAATAAAAAAATATAAGAAGAAGATTGTCCAAAAAGTTGTTACAAAATAATTGTACAAATATCATTACTCTTATTATACATTATAAACCCTAAATACATCACATCCTGAAACTACAAGTCAAATTTCACAGGTTCTGCGTACAATTTCTTGTCCATAAGAATTGCAAAACTATCATCAAGTGTTCTTTATGCTCATTTAATTACGGGAGATTACGGGCAAGTGCGGTTCAATAATTGGTAATATGGATGAAACCGTTGGTTGAAAAAATTCACCCATTCACAACTACTTAAGGTGCCAGTTTTGGCGGGTGGCGGGTTGTGCGATGAACGAATTGTACGGGTGGGTTCAAACAGGTTGGCCGCCGGAGGAAACTTGTGCAACACCGAGGGCCTTCCCGCAGCGTCATACCTTCATCTTCAAACTTCTTGCAACAACATCTCCCATCCATCTCTTCTTTTGTCAAGCATACAATTTTGCAGGAAGTAAATTCTCGTAAAGAAATAACTTAAGAAGAGAGAGGGACGTTTCAAACAACACAAAGAGTCGGTTTGCATTTTTAAACAATGCAAAGACAATTGTGTTGAAAGTGATAAAATATAAAAATAAACAAATGCTTGCATTTTTTGTCGAACATTCATATCTTCTTCTATGTTCTCTGAGACTTTTTCTATGACAAACAACTTTTGCCGCACACTTAACAGAGGGAAATATGTATGAAATAATTTGCTTTATATTATATATTAATATTTATTACTATAATATAATATAATACAATACATTTCTATCTTTTAGTTTGGTTACTGTGATTTTTTATGGTGATATGGTTGGACCTAAAGAGGTGGTTGGTCAGATGAGATCCAATGTATAGAGGGATTGCGCGTCAATCTATCCGTCAAGAGCCATGTTCTGTTGAGCTGTCCGTTGATGGTCCTTTTCCATTGGGGTCAAGAGCCGTGTCTTGTTCCGCTTACTTGGTTATTTATTTTAAACGCGAAAATTTCTTGAATATTCTCTGAAGATTTAATTCACCTAAAACATTGACTAAGAAGCGTGTTTCTAGAAGCAGAAGAAGGTGGTTTGTACTTAAGAATGTTGTTGCAACATTTAAGGAAACATCGAATTTGCTTCAGAATATTTTGTGCTGAAATCTCGTGATTCAGCTGATGGTTAGCTGACCTTGCACATCAAGTTCATTTCACAATCAGGCTATATAAAGGAAGACTCAAGACCTAATTGCTTGCTGAAGCCGTCAATTTGGAAAAGAGTCATTTAGGGTTTTAGTCTGTTATTTGTGAGCCACTCTTGTATCACGTTGATTAAGTGAGAAGCTGTAGACCAAAGGTTTTATGTATGCTTTGAATTGATACTACTTAGTGAATTTCCTTCCTGGCTTGGTAGCCCCAGAGGTAGGTGGAGTTGCACCGAACTGTGTCAACAAACAACTTGTGTCTTTTAGTTCTTGCCCTTTTACAATTATTTGTTTATTATGTTATCACGAAGTCTTGACATCGTTCTTGACATCTCACTTGTCTCGACATCGTGTATAACATCTTTATTGCGTGCCAGAATTTCAAAGATTTTTGCGGCTATAGTGAGGTTAAGAACCCAAGGCTAATCCTAGGTATAAATAGTTGCCAATTAGGGCTTGGGTGTCAACCCTTATCCTGCCAGTTGTGTTTGGAGGTACGGGCGTGAGCAACTCCTGACTTGGTGGTGAGAAACTCTTGGCCTACATAGAAGCGAGCAACTCCCAAACCAATGAGCAATGCTCAACCTGCACCGCAATCTAGAGGATTTTAGGACGTGTCCATCGTGTAGCGTCGTGTGCTTAGGGAAACCCGAGAGAACTCATATTGGGCCTTGGCCTAGTCCGAAATAGTTTTCCCCCAAGATATAGGATAAAGGAGTCAAACTGTAACTTGATAAAGTTTCTCCGATGACTTGTCTTACGAACAAAGGCCTTATTTAACTTCGTAGCTTTGGACTTAAAAGAGTTTTTCCAGGATTTAGGGTGTCCCTGTGAGTTTCTCGAAGTTTCTGTTTTTGTGGCTTTCTTGCCTTCCAGTTTGGTCTTGTCCGGGCCCCGAGGGTTCTTTGAGTTGTCCTTTAGTGAGAAATTTTTTGATTTTCCATTTGATGGCCTTAGAGGTTCGTGTTGTGGGTACTTTTTCTTGCGTGTTGATAAGGTTATGGTACCCGATGTCTATCTCCAGACACCGTTTTAGTCCTCCTTTGAGGTGGGTGAAGTAGCAATAAATGTCGCGCGAGAGAGGGGGGGGGGGGGGGGGTTATTTTTATGACCTTTTTAAAATTATTCCTGAAACTTAAGATTAGATTAATATACTCAAGAAAGTTCTTGGTTTATGTTAGTTCAACAAGGTTAAAGTATATAACAATTAATTTGATAGGACTAGAAACAGAATGTGAAAAATGAAGTTAAGTTCAAATATAAAGTTAATTTTAAGATGGACCATAATGTTCTGGAGAATGATTAATATAAGACAGAATGATGAAACAGTATTATAAGGTAATTTTAAACTTTAGTTAAATATTTAAGCAGTTGTTTTATCTTGGACCAGAATGTTCTGGAGGCAGTTTAATATTGAATAAAATAATGCAACAATATTAATAATTAATTAGGGACCAGAGAACTCTGGATTAATTTGGTTGTGATTAATTAGGACAAGAATATTCTGGAGATAAATAAATATTTATGTGAGTGTGATAGTGTGTGTGTATAGTGTAACTTTCAATAAAGTGAGAGGGAAGAAGAATAACACAACAGAATTATCCTGGTTCACATAACCTGGCTACTTCTAGTCCCCACACCTTGTGTGAAATTATCCATTATAGTTGTCTTGCTAACAGAAACTTCTGACTAGCACTATAAGGTCTTGATCACACCAGATCAATCTGTTACACCCTGTATTATCAACCTCAACAGACTTATACAATTCTTTGCTTTCACACAAGAAAGGTTATTACAATTCTTTCTCACAATATCGCTACAGATAGACTTAAGAATTACAATACACTTTGTAAGATGAGATTTGGTTTGGATCAAATAAATTTCTCAACACTTGTTTGAGATTTAATAAGCAAATTCAAAAGAGGAGATCCAAGAGATATAATGAGAGAGCTTGAAATTTGCTTTGTTTGTGAAGATCTTTGTATGTAGTGATGATTTTTACTTGAGAGAATGTTTGCTTTCAAAACTCTTACTTTCAACCTTCAAAACCACTTGTATTTATAGGTGAGGAGTGCCTTGGTGGTTAAGAGTGAACATAGAGCTGTTGGACACGTTTTTTGACAACTGTCCAAAGCTTCAATTGATTTCACTTTTCTTCTTTAAAACAAACAGAATGTTCTCAAAATGTTTTGTACGATCAACTTACCTTGCTTGCGTTACTTTCGAGAGAGATAAACAATTGTAATGAAAAGCGCCTTGGGATTATTGGTTCATTATAATAACAAATCCTTCACAAACAAACCCTAAACCTAAACTTTATATTCGACCCTTTAAAAATTATTCCTGAAACATAAGATTAGATTAATATACTCAAGAAAGTTCTTGGTTTATGTTAGTTCAACAAGATTAAAGTATATAACAATTAATTTGATAGGACCCGAATGTTTTGGAGAATGATTATAAACAGAATGTGAAAAATGAAGTTAAGTTCAAATATAAAGTTAATTTTAACATGGACCATAATGTTCTGGAGAATGATTAATATAAGACAGAATGATGAAACAATATTATAAGCTACTTTCTAAAGACAAGTTTCTCTTTAGCGTATCAAAGCTTATTTCGAAGTGCAATGAGTGTGTTCCTCTAGCAATCACGCCTATTCTCATGGTTGATTGCTATTAGAATCCTTGAAGAACGAAACTTTCTATGTCTCAAGGTTTGCTAGACTATTCTCATGTTTCGCAACCCTTGTCTAAATTCACTTGTTCCAATATCAAAGCTCCGCTGTCGCTTTATGAATTGATATTTGAGATGATGAATTAACAAATACTA
>Ga0315914_1008171_pt1 | contig 14121 bp, 11 predicted proteins | sample MpolenodulesMG_FD_203920 | JGI IMG/M metagenome (GOLD analysis project Ga0315914, IMG submission 203920) | Medicago polymorpha root nodule microbial communities from Los Angeles, California, United States - elongated nodules | ecosystem: Host-associated > Plants > Roots > Nodule | place: USA...
TTTGATATTGGAACAAGTGAATTTAGACAAGGGTTGCGAAACATGAGAATAGTCTAGCAAACCTTGAGACATATAAAGTTTCGTTCTTCAAGGATTCTAATAGCAATCAACCATGAGAATAGGCGTGGTTGCTAGAGGAACACACTCACTGCACCTCGAGAGAGGCTTTGATATGCTAAAGAGAAACTTGTCTTTAGAAAGTAAGTCGAATATAAAGTTGTGGTTTAAGGTTTGTTTGTGAAGGATTCGTCATTACGATGAACCAATAATTCCAATGCGCTTTTTATTTTTATTGTTATTTTCTTTTAAAACAAAAATCCAAACTTTATAACTTCTAAAACTTTCATTCTAATCATTGTTAAAAGTTAATTAAATTCATAACTCCCTGTCGGAACGATACTCTATTTTTACTACTTCGGCAAAACCGTACACTTGCGGTTTTGCTCATCAGGGCACAAAAAAGAATATATTCCCGGTGGATTGAAAACCCAAAAGGGTGGTCCAAGCAAAAGTTAGGGATTTTAAAAAAAAAAGCAAAAAAAAACACAAACAAAAATCATGACTACTGAAGCGTGCCCATGAGAGAGCACTCTGGGTCGGTTTACAAATAGCGACTTCTGCCATATTCCTGATTAATGGGCTTTCTCCCCAAGAAGTGTCTACTTCACCATCAATTGATATACCATGTCGGGCTTTACCCCGACAACAGTTTAATTCTTCTCCAATAATATCATCTCCGATGAAGATTGTCGAGTGTTTGTTCTGTGATGTCGGTCCATTTCCCATCTTACCCGTCCAGTCTTGTCTCATCAAGTTATATACAGTCATACAATCATACAATTATACAATCGTAAAAGTCGTACATTCATACATTCAAACATTCATGTATTCATACGTTCATACATTCATACATTCTTACAATCATACAGTTATACAATTATACAACCGTATGAGTCATATATTTCATACAGTCATGTACTCACACATTCATGTATTCATACACTCATACATTCATTTGTACATTCACGCATACACATCATATACATAACATCATTCATACATGACTACATTAGTCACCCAGAGTCTTATTGGCCATATCTCTTTATTTCAGTCTTGACCCAAACAACAAGTGGCAGTTTCTTTATAGAAACAACTTGCAATTACCTTTCTTTTTATCAAAAGTGTCATCCGCCGGTATGTCGGATAACGAGGTGTCACTGATTCTTTATTTTCACAAAAGTGTCATCCCTCGGTATGTCGGATAACGAGATGTCCCTCAATTTCTATTTTCTCAAAAGTTTCATCCCCCGGTATGTCGGATAACGAGATGTCACTCAATTTCTATTTTCTCAAAAGTGTCATTCCCCGGTTTTTCGGATAACGGAATGTCAAAAGTGTCATCTTCCGGTATGTCGGATAACAAGATGTTCCTCAATTTCTATTCTCTCAAAATTGTCATCTCCCGGTATGTCGGATAACGAGATGTCAAAAGTGTCATCCCCCTGTATGTCGGATAACGAGGTGTCAATCATTCTTTATTTTCACAAAAGTGTCATCCCCCGGTATGTCGGATAACGAGATGTCACTCAATCTTTATTTTCACAAAAAATGTCATCTCCCGGTGTGTCGGATAACGAGATGTCAAAAGTGTCATCCCCCGATATGTCGGATAACGAGGTGTCACTTATTCTTTATTTTCACAAAAGTGTCATCCCCCGGTATGTTGGATAAAAAGATGTCACTCAATTTCTATTTTCTCAAAAGTATCATCCCCCAATATGTTGGATAATAAGATGTCACTCAATTTCTATTTTCTCAAAAGTGTCATCCCCGGTTCGTCGTATAACGAGATGCCACTCAATCTTTTTTTTCACAAGTGTCATTCCCCGGTTTGTCAGATAACGAAATGTCAAAAGTGTCATCCCTAGTGTGTCTGGTCAAGAATCATTTCCTTTATATTTTACCTTCATTAAGCTATCTCACATCGATAGTAGGTAATACATGTCTTGTCTTCATTAAGCTATTTCACATCAATAGTAGACAATGTCATTTCTTTCAGTTTACCTTTTTAAGCTATCTCAAATCGATAGTAAGTAATACATGTCTTGTCTTCATTAAGCTCTCTCACATCGATAGAAGACAATGTCATTTCTTTCAGTTTACCTTTATTAAGCTATCTCACATCAATAGTAAGTAATACATGTCTTGTCTTCATTAAGCTCTCTTACATTGATATTAGACAATGTCATTTCTTTCAGTTTACCTTTATTAAGCTATTTCACTTTGATAGCAAGTAATACATGTCTTGTCTTCATTAAGTTCTCTCACATCGATAGTAGACAATGTCATTTCTTTCAATTTACCTTTATTAAGCTATCTCACATCGATAGTAGGTAATACATGTCTTGTCTTCATTAAGCTCTCTCACATCGCCAGTAGACAATGTCTTTTCTTTCATATTTTACCTTTATTAAGTTATCTCACATCGATAGTAGGTAATGCTTGTCAGTTCTCTTCATACAACTATCAATGCGATATTAGATGACCCCTTTATCCCCTGTGAAACTTACATTATCCTCCACCAGAGTCGGATCCCTTTCTTTAACGAACTTGGGTATCATTTTGTTGTTTTTTCCCAGTCGGATTGTCTTTGTCGTCTTGCATTCATACTTGCATAACGAGCATTCATAGCATTTTATAGTCGAAAATGGTATTTTAAGGTCAAAAATGGTGTACTCCGTATTTAAGTCTCTTCGGACCGTCGAATCAAAGATTTCACCTTCAAGTCTCTGTAAGAAGAAACTTAAATAGGGGCATCTGTCATACCCCAATTTTTGACCTAATTTTTTTTTTGTATTCGTCTTTTTAAACCGGAATTTTTTCGTCGTTTCAGACGAAATTACGGTAGAGATGTATTTTAAAATACCTCATTTTGTGGTTCCGAAAGCGCGGTGTTTTTTAGGTTTTTATATTTATTTTTATTTTAATTGTTGTCATTTAGTTTTGATTTTTTTATTTTTATTATTTTAAATTCAAATTTTTAATTATTCTATTTTTTTTTTTGATTTTATTTATCTTTTTTATTTTAAAATGTCCATAGGATGCTATTCTGGGGCATTTTAGTCCTTTTTCAGTCTTTCAAATTTCTAGGTCTACCTCAACAGCTCAAAAACTGTCCAAATTGTGCCCTTTCATCAGTGTGAGGGGGAAGGGGAAATTTTTTTACAAAGTCTCAAATCCTAAAAATTCATTTTTCTCCATAATCTTTATACACCACAAAAATCCAGCAACATAACCAAACAACCCTCATAACAACAAGAACATCACTAATCTCACAAAACCAAACACTAACTCAATAACATCACCACAACCAAAACTCATACAACCACAACCAAAACAAAATCGGCCACCAAGAACACAACACAAAAAAAAAATGAAATCAAACCCAACCAAAAGGAAACCGAACCAAAAATAAGGGAAGAAGAGGTAGTTTTTTCTCGTCTTTTTTTAGATCTAGGAATTTTGGCTAGGTTTTAGATTTTTTTGAGGCCATAAATGAGAAGAGGAGGTAGAAAAGAGTAGGAAAAAAAATATTTTTGAAAAAAAATAAAAACAATTTTATCCGGCACGGTGGTGCCGCAACCTTGGGTGGCCGACAACCGCGCCGGAAAAATTTTCCGGTAGGGGGAGGGGCGTCCAGACTGCATGAGAAGAGGAAGATCTTCTAGAGCCCCTCTCTCTCTAGAATGAAGAAGAAGAGATAAGTTTTAAAAAGAAAATGCCTTTTTTTTCTCACAAAAAACAACTAAATAGTGCTTCTCTAGATCGAATCTGGAGCGTTAATCCATCAACGGCTCAGATTCAATCCGGAGAATAGCCTTAGCCCATTTTTCACTACTTTTTTACAACTGCACCCCCTGTTTTATTTCTGCACCCCCTCTACATCTCATTTTTTTAATTTTTCTCTTGCATTTTTATCTTCTTTTATTTTTCATTTTATTTATTTATTTATTGTCTTTATTCCTTTAGCATATTAAATAATATCTAACATCATCTCATGCATTTTTTTATTTATTTCTTTATTGTCTTTTTTTTCTTTAGCATATTTATTTATTTAGGGTTTAATATCATCTCATGCATTTTACCTTTATTTGTCATTTTATTCTTTTACTTGTCATTTTTATTTATTTATGCTTTAGAATGTATTTTAGGGATAAATGTAAATATAAATGAGAATATTGCATTGCATGCATGTTTATTTATTCCGCTTTTACGTATATATAAAAAAATGCAAAAAATAGTAGTTTAGTCTTTAGTCCAAGGAAAAAGGGATTTTCATTTTGATCCAACATCATTATGAAAACATATTTTGATCCATCAATTCACTCGTTTACTTTGAATATGCTGTCAAGCAAGATATAAGAATTAAGATGCAACAAGTGTGTTTGTTGAAAAAAAAGATGCAACAAGCGTGAAAAATATTGAATGTTTTAGAACACAAGTGTTGGATTGCACATTCAATTAGACGGTTGTGCCTTTTACGCGAAAAACCATTCGCACCACCTAGCACTACTCTGTCTTTTCTCTTCTGGGTTGTCGTCCTTTTGTTTCCATGAATGGATTGACCATGAGCTTACTGTGCATTGTAGAAAGCATATCCTCATTGCATTCAGATATTGTGAATGTTAGACCATCTCCAATGGATAGGTCTTAAACATTTAAGACCTAGTATCTATTAGGTATCGAGTTTTACTTTTCCCACCTTGCTGCCTTCTCGTACGCCCTGCAAAAATTCCAATAATACCCCTGGTTCGGATTTCGTTTTCCGAATCAGATTGTTAGTGTTTTCGAAAAATAAAATCTGGAAACATACGATATGAAATTTTGTGTCTTTCTTTGATATCAATTGTCTATGTTGACCGTTATACGACCCCCGCATAAGCTGCAATGCAATTGCAGGGGTCGTATGAGCGGTCAACAATGACCATGACACCATAAACACTCCTAAACGCTACCTAAAAAACTTAAAAAAATTGAAGAAAATGTAAGAAAGGAGGTGAAGAAGAATGAAGGAAAATGTTGAAGATCCAAGCCTTTTTATAGCCTTAAATAAGTCATATGTCTTAATTATAGTCAAATAAAACGTGTTCCACATTCAAAACCGTCAAAAAATGCATTCAAACTCCACTAACCGGCCTAACCTTAATTGAAACGTCACCGGCCAAAATGTTACTGAGGGTTTCCGGATTTTATAATTCGGAATGCATGAAGTTATTCAGGATTATAAAGTCTGAACTGCATTAGACCCTTTATTTGGATCGTTTTCGTTGCGAATGCCTTGAGAAAAAATAGAACAAAGGTACATAACATAAATAGAAGTAACATAAGACAATTAAACAGTTAAAAAAAAACCATAATAACAGAAATGATGAATCTTTTGGGAAGATGTTTTCAAGAGGATTTCTTTGAGTTAGATCTTGCTGTCTTACCAAATGACATATTGATCTGGCAGGCAGCAAGATTTAGCTCATAACAACCTCTTGATATTTTTGAGTTATCTATCTATCAAGGAGGCAGCAAGGAGTAGCTATATATTTTTGAAAGCATGTTGAGGATCTTCACCATGCTGCCACATAGAGAGCAATCTATTTGACACATAGAGAGCTATCTACTTTGCGGCAACATGACAAAGATCCTCAGCACAATGACAAAAAATTTCATGGTTTTCTATGGTGTGTTTGTGTGTTTTGCTGGTATTGAAGCTGAAAACCGGAGAACACTTATTTATAGAGGTCCTTGGATATTGTGGCCACATAAACTCTTGGTGCATGTGGTCCATACAAAAGGATCCTATGTTGAAGTATTCCAGATTTAGTAATCCGGAATACACCTACGCCCTATGTGAATCCAGATTTCATAATTTGGAATGCATATCTTTGGTTATTTTTTCGATTAAATGTACATCTTTGACATAAAGTAAAACATAATGAAAGTTTAAACAATATATATATATATATATATATATATATATATTATTGAAAACATAATGCAAATACTTAATTTAACAACACATAACTAACACACAATTAAAACAACATAAAACACGCGATTAATTAAAACATAGCAAATTATCACGGATCGTCTAAACTAACTTCTTCCTCTGGTCCCTCCAGCAAAGCCCTGATCTCTTCGTAGTTATTGTGCCGGTGCAAACTTTTCAGAATTTGTTCAGTAGATCTAACCAACGAAGTGTCCAACTCGATCAGTCCTCTAGTATTGTGCTGATCAAAGACAGAGAACATGGTTCTCACGTCATCATCGTTTGTGCGTTTCATCCGGCTGAAGCAAAGAGTTTCGGCTGAGTCGAACAATGGACATCGATATTCAACACCGACCACCCTCCTCGTGTGTCTGTGGTTGAGTTGACGGTTGATTTGATCCAGCTCATCCTTCAGCTCGGAGAGGGTGACATCGTTGCGAATTCTAAATAGATGGGGTGGTGTTCCGCCGTTGTAGTAGACCGCCGCTAGCTTGGTGTTCAGATCTAAGCAAGTGAATTCCATGATTTTTTTTAGGTGCAGTTTACTTGTAATGAAAATAAGGACCCCTATTTATAGAGTTATCTGGGTGTTCTGGACAACATAAACTCTTGGAGCAATGTGGGTCACACAAAAGAATCCAATGCTGAAGCTTTCCGGATTTCTAAATCCGAACTATCCATCACCCTAAACGAAGAGCAAAGTTTCCCGCCATGATCGTATTTTTCCGGAATATAAAATCCAGAATCTATGTGTAATCCAGATTATAGTTTCCGGACTGCACCAGAAGCTTTTGGCCGGTGGTCTGCACCACAAACAAAACGTTTTTCAAACGTTTTTGGACGGTGGTCAATGTAATGTTGGGTTAGTCTACAACTCCTCAACAAAATAATGAATTATTAGTTCTGTTCGCCATCCCATCTAATGAATCAGTAAGATTATGAAATTTAATATAATCTTAGGTATTCACAGGTTCCATCGTTCCCATCGCTTTTCGATTTATGGTTAGGTCTAAATTCTACAATGGAGCCTCTTTAATATTAATAAGATTTTATTTTCATAACATTTTCTTATTTATTGTATTCTTTTTTGTTGAATCAACCTTCTCAGTTTTATTGATTCGCAGACGTTTTTTGACTGTAATTATGGCTTTCCACACGTTTTTTTACACTCCCTCCCCTATAAATAGCCTTCATTTTCTCAAAAATAGTCCCACCTTCTTCTTTCTCCTCTTCTCCTCTTCTACAACGATGTGTTTCCATCGGTTGCCTTTCATAGAAAGAGGCCTCTTTGGAAATTCGTCAAGGGTCATATGATCGGTCAATAGAGAAGGGGTTAGTCTGGGTGTGAGGTTGGTCTGTCTGGGCGTAAGTTTGACCATCCATGAGGCCCTTGTGCCCCCTCTGTCTCCCCTCCAACAGTGAAGCTACTGGTATGTCCTATCAGCCGGAGCCACTGGTATAACTTACCCCCCCTTATAAATAGTTTTACGTTCTTACGTAACAAGATTAGAAATAGTTTTAGGTTCTTATGTAAAAAGTTTGTATTATTCATATATTAATAAAATGACTTCCTTTTACCTTTGTGTTCTTTTTTATTTCTATTTTATATTCCTATTTGCAGTTATTTTACGAATTTGAAAGATTAAAATGAAAAAATTCATGATCGTTCTTGATTTTAAAATCCAAACAAATCTGGAAAACATTAACAATGCATTTCGAAAAACTAAATCAGGACAAGGGGTAAAAGTGGAAAAAAAAATAGGGCGCGCGAGAAAAGGCATAAGGTGGGAAAAGTAAATCTCTTATGTATCCTGTTGGGGAGAAACTTTTTCGAGGTCTTATAAGATCTTAAGTGTGACCCACACTTTTTTAATATTAAAAAATTGAAATGCAAAAATATAAAATTATTGATAGTTGATCAATGGATCTCATTTAAGAAATATGTGTGAGATGTTGGGTTGGATGGATTGAGTGCTTATTAGATACTACTATTATTATTATAAGTGAGTTATGTGTACACGTGAGATTCATTTAAATACCAAAAAATGGTGTCTTTATTGTGGATGCTCTTATATCCAATCAATCCACCAATTTTTACTAAGATACGATATAAGATATAGGCCAAATACCTCTTTTGGTCTTTTTAGTTTGATAGAATTCTTAAGTTAGTCCTTAAGTTTCAAATGTTTCAAATAAGTCATTTTAGTTGATAAACTATTTCATTGTTACACATGTTGTCAGTCTCCGTTTAACTGATGCTGATATAGCCATTGCTGGCTTAGATTTAAACGATGCGTTTAGAAGGCTCCAGGTAGTCAAAACACTGCGTATAATGGTCGCATATGATCATTTATATGGCTAGAAAGACAGCCATTGACAACATGAAGGCGTTTAAGGACCAATTAAAATTGGAAATTCTGTCAAACTAAAAGAATCAAAATTGTATTTGGCCTAAGATATGACCATAGTTGTCTCTCATCATCTTAATAATATCACTAATCAAATCTTCTCTATCGTATCATCATACTACCGTATCTCTAACAAATCCTCCAACACTTCCCATTCAATAACAGTTTTCCACAATTTACAATAATTTTCCATTCAACCCTACAGATTAGAGAACAAAAAATGGACCTTTCAAAGGGTAAACGTCCTTAAAAAAAGGTACACGATGCGGGTTATATATCTTCAAAAGGACAAGTCCACAAATGTGGCAATATATCTTAATCAAGCAAGCATACGTTTAAGGTCCACAATTGGAACTGATTTTATAAAACATCAATTAAGTTGGGAACATAACTTTAGAGAACAAAAAATTGACAATAGTCTGAATTGGGGGACCAATACAAAGGTTTAGGCTAATAAATATAGAAAAAGAAAGATGGAACAGACCAAGGGAGCAGTTTTGTTAGGGCACCGGAAAAATTATACACGAAAACAGACATAGATTTAAGAAAAGAGGAGGTGCAATGTTAACAGCATGTTAGGTTCATTAATGATCGCACCCAACATCAAAAGATTAGGGGGCCGATTTAATTTATTAATCATCATGTTAGAATTGTTCTAGGGTATCGCAAGAGCATTTCTTTGAGATGGTAGGGAATCTCTTTCAACTTAATTAGAGGTCCTCAGTTCGAATCGAACCATAAAAATGCAACAACATTAAGTATCTTGATTGATAGTTTTATCATCCGCATAGGACATATCCGGTTTGAGGGAGTATTCTCTACAGTTCAGTGCAGAGAATATCTGGTTCACAAAAAAATAAATTGTATGAGGTAGTTCTGTTGTGCATAGAAATGTCTCATGACAAAATGCTATCCTCCCATCCATGGTAGTCCCTAACAAATTGGAGGTCCTGCTAATATTAAAAGTGGATTCTTAATATAAAAAAAATGTGATAATTTTTGTTAGAGCCCGTGGTAATTTGAACAATTAACAATAAACGTTATTTTGATTTCAATTTGTTTTGTTGGTAGATGTGTGTGGATGAGCCTAACTTGTTTATTTTCTCTTCTTTTTTTTCTTATCAAATAATAACCAATCGGTTTAGACCTACATATCATTTTAAAAAAAGAAAACTTTACCTACGCCCCAACAATCTTACTCGTATCCCTACAAATATTTGAGGGCCCACATAAATTACAGACCGAGCTTCATAGAGTTCCTTACACTTACCTAAGGACGGGTCTGCTCCCATCTAAAATAAAAATTTGAAAAAGACAATCAATATGAACGCGAAATGTAACCCATTAATTGATGTGAATGCACGTCTGTCCAATGACATATTAACCATCGGGTGTGCCTCTAAAAGACTGTCGAATTGTAACCCATTAACTAGTAACTTTATTTTTTTCAGTTACCCTATTATAACAAGAGGGGTTATCCTCATCTATCCAAACTTTTGGCATACATAATAATAAAAAATCAAACACCTGATCACTTGCTTAAAGGAGTAGTTCTTGTATTCATTTATTTTTATCTGATTGTACTTTTGTAGAGATTTCTCATATATATTTGTCATTAAAAAAAAAGAAAAAACTCTATTTCTCTTCCTAATTTCTTCTCTCAACCAAACAAAGGGAAAAGGCTTAAACTGTTCGTTGTAGTGGACAAAAGGCTTATATATTATAAAAATATTAATAACAAAAGAATACAAATATAGACCTATTTGATTTTTAGCGAAATAAAAAAATAAGAATACTTTAAAATCTTAAAATTTGTGAAATAAAAAAATAGATTTATGTATATTTTTGTTCCTTATTAAATATTTTGACAGTCATTTGATCTTTTAGCTGATTTTTATTTTCTTATTAGTCAAATATATATGGTGTCTTAAACTAATTTTAAAAAAATTATTCTAATTTTTATTTGATCTTTATATTTTTTTTATGAAAACATTTGTCTACGTCTGCCACATTGAATTTATGTTGATTTTTTTTTTTTTTTAAGAATGTGAATTTTTTTTTTTTAAATTGTGGTCCATTACAATAAAGGGAACTAACTTTCTAATAAAATTTTCAATTTAAAAAAATATATATATATATGAACTAACTTTCTAAGAGTATAAATAAGGTAACTGGTGTGCTATTACAAAATCAAAACCCTTTGCATAATTCTGATTAGCATTTTTTCCATAGTGTGTTATGATGCAAGACTTCCTAAAGGGAAAGACTATTTTAGTGACCGGTGCAACTGGTTTCTTAGCAAAAGGTACTACATGACAAAGTTTGTAATATATTGATCAAGTATTCAAAAAAATCACTATATATTGTTATCTTTGAATTTATCTTTTTGTGCAGTTTTTATTGAAAAGATACTAAGGATCCAACCAGAGATCCAAAAACTGTATCTACTTGTAAGAGCTTCAAGCACTGATTTGGCTGAACATCGCTTGCAAAAAGAGGTGCATCATCCATCTTCATCCATTTATATTAAGATTGTGAATGTTTGACTCATAAAAGAGTGTTAACACTTAAGAGTATACACTTTATATTTTTTATCAAACAACATTATTATTAATTTTTATTATAGATATGTTAGCAATATTGGTTTCTTAAGATCAAACTCTGAACCTCCTCCTTCTTATTTCATCAACCGAACTATCTACACGAAAGAACGTTAACTCTTAGTCCTTATATTCATTTTTTACGTTTTGTTTTTTTAATTTTTTTTTAGTTACATTTGTTTTCAAACATACATTTAAAACAACAAATAAAAATACTCTTTTTGCTGGTTTTTTTGGCACAGCTTGTGCTAAAATTTCCAGATTTTCAGTAATATATTTCAGTTTAGCTTTTTAAAAAAACAATAAAAAAATAAATGGATGTAGCATGTTTTTTTGACTTAAATTTCTTGAATTGTATAGGTTTTTGAAGTTGATTTATTTCGCGTACTACGGGACGAGTGGGGTGAAAATTTTAGTTATTTCATAGCAAAGAAGGTTGTGGCAATTGCAGGAGATGTTGCTATTGAAAATTTGGGAATAAAAGATGAAAGGCTTAAAAATGAAATATTTGAAGAGATAGACGTTCTTGTCCATTTTGCTGCATCTACCAAATTCGATGAAAGGTGAAATCTAATCTAATTTTTATAAAAAGACCAAAATAAAATAAAAGCTAAATTTTTTGTCGAGTATATTTAATAATATTTGACATATAATAATTCATTTCTTTTATAGATTTGACATATTGATGGGTGTTAATACAAAAGGTGCTTTGCATGCATTGAACATTGCAATGAATTGTAATAGAATGAAGGCTTTTGTGTACATATCAACAGGTAAACATTTAACCAAAATTCCAGAAAGCTCAAATCTACTGCATGAAAAATTTTATTAATTTTTTTCGATGAATCAAGAGATAGGTAAAGCATTAAGGTGCAAATGGAACATTTCAATTAGGTTGCCACCTTTCAGAAACCCCGATCCCATGTTGCATACACAAATTTCCCTGAAGAAAAAAAAAATGTTGCATACACAAATATTATTAAAAAAGAGGAAAATTAATACAAGAGGGGGTCCAACCAAACCCTCAAATAAACCAAAAAAGGGAAAACAAAGAACAATTGCAACCTAAGGAAACCGAAAATTAGGCAAACAAAAACAGGTCCCAAAGACAAAAAAATGAATATCCAAGTAACAATACAAATGTGGGGGGATGTCAAAAATCTTCATCAGAGGCATGACAACCCAATTGTCTAGTCAAATACCAACTTTCTCACCATTGCCAATTAACCATAATATCAGAGTTCAAATTAGGAATAGTGTTACCGTAATGAAGAAATCTTACACATATTGAATCACATCAACCGCAACAATATCCCAGTAAGTTTGAAAAAAAAAATGTCCCCAAAAAGCATCGGGACATGGTGCTCCATCTCCATTTAAATCAAATACCACTCCCTTGATCTCTTCTGTAAGTGGAAGAGACGTTAACTTAACATTATCAGCCTCAATCACCAAAGAGGGAATTCTTTGAAGTATATATTAGAGAAGTATAAAAATTGTCCAGTCAGCATAGTTCGGTTCGTAGCTGTAAGGACAATATTATACAGAGACCAGAGTTTGAACCCCAGACTTTCCACTTCTCTATATTTAAAATGTGTAAACTCCACCCACTAGAATATTTGACAAAAATAAAAAGAGAAGTATACAAATTGGAGATTCAGTTTCATTTTTTAAGTCTTCAATTAATTTTTTTTTTATGATTAAACTTTTTATAATAATTAATTATAACATAAACATTGCAACTTCTTTTGGATGTAGCATATGTGCACGGAGATGTGAAGGATGGACATTCAATTATACAAGAGAAACCATTTGAGATGGGTCAATCCCTAAATGGGACCTCAAAATTAGACATACTCACAGAAATAAATTTGTTGGAGAGAAAATTAGCTGAACTTCAGGCAATGAATGTGGAAGAAAATACAACAAAATATGCAATGAAAGATTATGGAATGGAAAGGTTCATCAAATTCTTATTGAGTTATTTTTTATTTTTTTTTGGTCAGGTAGTCTAGTGGCCAGAATTCACTTTATAAGGTGAATAAGTGGGGTGTCCGGGGTTCGAACCCCGACCCCTACATATAATGCATTTCTTTTTATTCTATAGGATGTATCTAATATATTATTTTTTGTGATCCGATTTAAACTAAATAAAATGCATAATCAGAGCAAAGTTGTATGGTTGGCAAAATACATATTCATTCACCAAAGCAATGGCAGAGATGCTTTTAGTGCATCATAAAGATCGTGTACCATTGGTCATTATACGTCCCACTATGGTAACTAGCACAAGCAAGGATCCCTTTCCTGGTTGGGTTGAAGGTTTAAGGTATCTATCTTATTCACACCACTCATAAATTATACAGTGAATATTATTTACTAATAACAATTAATTGTAAACTTTTTTTTAAAGGCACTCTTCTGGATTCCAATGTCATTCATAATATAAACAATTTTGCATATTAAGCCTAGACATACTCCACCGCCACGAATTAACAACAATCTCTAAGAAGAGGTCATCCACATGTTTCGTCTCATTGCGGAAAATTTTGAATGCCAAAATAATCGATAGTCCTTTGGGAATCCTCTTGTTTCTCCCTTCAATACTCCAACAAGCCCCGTGCACATACAAATTTGGAGGAGTAATAAATGAGAAATTAAGCCATCTCATTACCCTAGCCCACACCATATTCGAAACAATACAATGTAAAAAAAGGTGGTTAGCCGATTCTTCCACTATCCCACACAACACACATGTAGAGGACACCTCCGGAGATAAACAATTACGCCTCTCAAGATTTTTTCTAGTAAGGATCCTATCTAAAAGAAGTTTCCAAGATAATGCAACCACTTTCAAAGGAGCTTTACTTTTCCAAATATTCTCAAAAACTCTCAATTCTTCCATACTCCACTCTACCTCACCCACCAACATCCTCTTCAACTTTACATAACAAGACTTAACCGAGAAAACCCCATCTTCCTCCAAATTCCACAGCCATCTATCCGAGTAATTCACCCACCTATGCCCCTCCAAATCCTCCTTCAAACTTATCAAAAGTTCTTCCTCCCAAAC
>Ga0315914_1008173_pt1 | contig 14119 bp, 10 predicted proteins | sample MpolenodulesMG_FD_203920 | JGI IMG/M metagenome (GOLD analysis project Ga0315914, IMG submission 203920) | Medicago polymorpha root nodule microbial communities from Los Angeles, California, United States - elongated nodules | ecosystem: Host-associated > Plants > Roots > Nodule | place: USA...
GATAAAATCATGCTTATCCTCAGTAAGGTTAGTAATTGTTTAATCATACAGTGTGAAGGTTCTTTCAGTCATCAACATGAACTAAATAATTTAGAGCGGAATCATTTCACAGCAGCCAATATGCAGGTCCAACTGGCAGCATAACTAACATGTGTTACGTTAGTAAAGACCTAATTATTAAAAGGTTCTCAACCATGCCTCAAACAAACAAGAATTACATTCTGATGCTTCCCAAGATTTAATCTCCTTCATCTTTTATACATAATGCAGGATAAATAACCAAACTAACCCCAATTTCAATCGAGACATATGCAGACACCCTAAAAGATTTCAATTACAAGGATCATTATCCATAAACCAAAAACTTATATAACAAATTATGATTATTAAACACAGTGAAATCACTATTGTTATGCTATCCTCAGAGATCTCACTCAATACGAAGACCACTGCAGCACCCTCCAAAACATGGCTTTGGTTATACATCCAATGGAGCAATACCAAAATTGCCAAATTACAAAACATGTATACAATACAAAAAGAGAGCACCGTGCTTTAATTCTGAATACATTAGCAATTTTCGATTCTATTCGGTATTGGCAGTATCTTGGGCAATTGAGTATTTTGTTCAAGCAACTTATCAACATGTACCTTGAATGAGGCGCTGACCTGCACGCTGCATTGACTGTGATGGTTCTATTATATTAACTTTCTCCAAAGATTTTGGCCAAACTTCTTGCAGTGCCCTTTCAACATCAGATTTGAAAGGAAACAAATTAATTCAAGAACAATTCTAAATTTGTAATATGAAAGTTAACCATTGACCCAAACAAAGTTCAAAAGTCTTTTACCAGAAAGCTGAACCAGTCCCAGCACCAAAATCTAAGACCTTGGTAGGGGAGAAACCAGGAAGCCTTCTACTAACCTAAAAAGACATAACATTAAGATTACAGTAAAAAAGTTAAAGTAAACACACTAAAAAGACATAACATTAAGATTACAGTAAAAAAGTTTAAGTAAACACAAGTCAACTTTCATACTTCACACGTTAAGGAAACAGAACTTTAACAGTTGATCCGACACCCACATAATACGACTTTAAACGAGAGAGAGAGAGAGAGAGATTCCTACTACATGCTAGGGATTACCAATCATTATTCACTCCGATACATAAATTATGGTCCCCAATTTGATTTAATTTAGACCTAAAATTTACCACCATTGTTCTTGCTTCCATTTGCAAATTAGCTATTGTCTGATTCCCTATCTACATCTCACAAGAGCATTCATTTATTTTAGCATCAACTTATGCAAACCGTGCCTTTAAAAAAAGAATTCTAATGTTTTGATATATTATCATGGGTGCACTTAAAAACCATCTTTCACACGTGCAACTTTCCTTCTTTTTTGTTTTAACATACTTTGTCTTTTTATTTTGCAGACCAAGTAAAGGATTAATAAAAAGCAAAACTCTAATCCATTTCACCTTATTATGTCATAGTATCTAACACCGATTATTTAATGATTTGTGCACCCTATCGGGATTATGTTTCCGACCTACCTCTTTAAGTACTCTGTAACAAGCAGAGTAAACGGCAGGCATTCGAGAAGCAACATAAGCTATTGTCTCCTCATCTCTATAGGTCAGACCAATGTCACCATAGGAGCTCGTAATCTTCCAACGTTTCGATTGTTCAAAGGACTTTAAAGGGTGTTCGACTATCTCCCTTGATGTGGTGGTTGCCAGCTGCAGATTGACATTCTTGATTTCATTGAATGACTGGGACAGTTTCAACACCTTCCTCTTCATATATGGCTCCTCTTGCTCTATAATCCCAAGACCACCATGAAAAATTGTAATCAGAAAAATATGAATACATGTAGACCTAATGTGAAAAAGTAAATCCAGAAAAGATAAAGGACCTCGAAGGTATTTCTTAATAGCACGGCGAAGAGGGAGAGGGACAGTGAGGCAACGTTGAGATTGCTTTGCTGCATAGATGAGGGTTTCAGGGGTGACAATTTTCTGTGCAGCTTCAGCTATTGTCTGGGTAGCCATTCCAGCCCGCAATTTAACAACTCTCTCCTACAGATCCAAGCAACATGTTACATCTATCATCATGAATTAGTATGTTAGCAACAGATTTCAAAAAATAAAACCTCATCAAGGCACCAGCCCCAAAAAGGAAAACAAAATAAACTAAAAGATAACATTTTTTCCACACCAAACGAGCCTTTCGTTTTCTTCTTCATTCCCTTGAAATGTTCCAAATTTTTAACTTTAAAGAAGCACAGATGATGTGATCATATTGGTTTAGGATTGATGTTATTTTTAAAACAATCCACAAAACCAATTCGGTAGCTCTTACGTTTTTATATTGGACCTAACTCATCCCTGTAAAATCAGCTTGTACGGTGAGGGTCGCCCATGCTTTATAAACACTACACCGTACACAGGCCATATATATATATACAATGTGGGACTAAATCCACCCTTTCACACCCAACACAATGAAGGCATTGGAGGCTGCAATTAAGGGAACCCAAATTCCGCAATTAGGCGGCTAGAGGCGGACCGCAATGAAGGCGAATTTTACAACAATAGCATTCTTTTTAGCAACAAAAACATGCAGAAATTGTTGCCTCAATGCTATATTTACAATTACTTAGCTCTAGGATTAATCCCCATTAACAGAATTTCTCTCACTAGACTCCTATAAGCTACTAGTCCGATAATACAACATTATCATCACTTATCATAAACTTACATCACATCACTTACAATATCAGAATTTGCATATAAAATTTCCTCAAGAAAATTTCGAGTTCCCTACAAAACTTCCATCTTCTACCTAATTAAATCACATCAAAAACATATACAACCCTAGCACGTAAACAAAACTCATAGAAATAGAAGCATTAAAATGATTCATTGCATCTCTTTTCATGCAAATTATCAAACAAGTGATGTGCATAAAACTTAATCTTTTGTTTTGCTCCAAAATGAAACAAACTTAGAACCATAAATAATTAAATACAAACACACACATACATACATACAAAGTCTTTTTTCAGCATTAAAGTAACAGAAATTTAATGATATCTACTACTAGAAAGAAAAACGAAATTGAATCATTCAGGCATTTTGTCGAACAGTTGGAGCACATTAAAACAAAATACTTGAAATGAGAAATTGGAGAATCGATTGGTTTACCTTAGCTTATTTAACAAGAAGAGGTGAGAGAGACGAGAGAAACCAGCAGGAGAGTAAACACAGGGACGAGATAATAGAGACGTTAGGTAAGGCGAGTGAGTCGTCAATTAGAAGAATTGAAATACTTGAAAGTTGAAACTATTGCCATTTTCAACCTTCGCTTGGTGCTTATGGTGAAAGCTAAATTGAATGCATTTTCATACATAAGGTGAAGGTTGTGGAAGGAAATGGTGGTGTGGTGTGGTGAGGGAGCGGATGATAATAAAACCCTTCTTAAGCCCCCTTCTTGTTTTTCTCTTTTTTACAAAAGAATAAAAAGGTTTTTTAAGTCCTTATATTATTTTAAAATTTATTTTTAGTCCTTGTATTTCCTTTTTATTTCGAAGCTTATTTGGATGATTTAGTTTTTGAGTCATAATCTTTTGATTCTTTAATCGCTTCTATTCATTTTTACAATCATGCCAGAGAAATCTAATGGCAAAGAAAGCTTTCTTAAAACAGCTTTTTTCTAAGACGCGTTATGAAATAACGTTCGAAAAATAAGCTATAAGCTCGTGTTAAAAAAACTGTTACCAAACAGATCTTTTTTTGTCATACAAGCTATAAGCTCGTTTACCGACCTTACAAAACAGTATCTTCATGTAGCGTTTGAACTTATTGAAGATAATATTACTTATTGCTTTAGCTTATGTTTTGATGATGTCTAAGATGGCTAGGTTATTTAATGTTGATATTGTTTATTTCTTTAGTTTATGTTTTGATTTGTTTAGATAGCTAGGTTGTTTATTGTTGTTCATTATGTTGATTAGTTCTAGCTTAGAAATTTGTTAAAGCACCCTAACATATCTTGTCTCATTGTGTCTTATGTCCTCTTGATGTCTTGTGTTGTGTCTTGTTTAGCAAACTTCATTTTTGTGTGTTAGTATCCTTCTTTGTGATGATTGGGCAATTGGGATTCATATTGCTCATCTTTTTAAAGTGCATATCATGTGTCTTAGAATAGCTAAAATTGCTCTCTGACTACTGATGAATCGTATCAAACAAAGGCTGAATCGATTCATCTACTTCTTGGAACAAAAAGGACACTCTCTGTCTTTGTATGAATCGTATCATTTTTGTTTGAAACGATTCATCAAACTTTCTGACGTTGTTTGAATCGATTCAAACTCAGTTTGAATCGTATCAAACATCTTCTGGGCTATTTGAGTCGTCTCATTTTTCACTTGACATGTATCATCTTTTTGCATGGTTTGAATCGATTCAAACAATACATGAATCGATTCAGACAGTTGTTTTTGAGCAAAAATTTAGTCATTCTTCCTTCTCCTATATATTGTATCTTTCTCACAACTCCAAAATTATTGAATCATTTACAATTATTCTCTCTAGATCTCAAAAACTCACTGTTTATACATTCTTCAAGATTAAACACTTTTTCTTGGAATCATTTTGTTCTTTGAGTGTATAGATTCTCTAGGGTGCTAGTAGGGATTGTAAGTTGGTTCTCTCAAGAAAATTGATTTGGCTTAATCAAGGCTTCAAAGGAAGTGAATAATCTCATTCCACCTCCAAAGGACTTGGGGGTCTTTCTAACCGTTCTTGAAGTTGAAGGGGGTTCCTTTGCCAGACGTAGCATTGAAGACTCGAGTGAAGAGTTCGAAGGAGTGCACGGGTAATTCAAGGATCTGAAGATTTAAGAAGCACCAAATTCAAGGGGTACTTGAAGTCTGGGGGAGTGTTTTACATAGGAGTTGAAGAATTAGAGCTTTAATTTAAAGGAACTCTTGTAAACATTGTAATCAACATTTGTTACATAGTGGATGACCTTGGTGAAGGTGTACTTCATCAAGTAGAGTAGACGTAGCCCTTAGCGAGGACGAAAAAGGGTGAACTACTATAAACTCCGGTGTTCTCTCCCTTTCCCTATCCTTTTTACTTTTCAATATTGCTTGTGATTAATTGAATAATTGATAGGTTAATTGCTAGTATTGATCTAAGTAGTTTTTCGTTGAAAATTGACCTAATTCATTGAGTTAGGTTTCATACAATTTGCTTAGATCAATTGATTGCAAAGTCTATTCAAATCTTCAATTACACTTGCATTGTATTTTTGTATTGATAGCATATTATTCTTGTTCTTAGGTTTGGTTTGAAATTGTGTATTGTTTTGTACCTTGTTCAAGGATTGTTGATAATTGATTGTGCAAAAAGATTTGTATCGTAAATCTCTCAATTCTAAGATAAAATCTTATTCCACATATATTTTCTTTTTGTTGATTCATTGATTGTGATTGTTCAAGCAAATTTGAAATAGTCAATTTCATTAAAATCCAATTTTATCAAATCTCCGGAAAACTTTTTAAAAAGTTATTCACCCCCCTTCTAGCTTGGTAACCATCTAGCCATATAGAACAACACTTATAACTTATAATTGATTGTTTTTTCTTCCATTTTTATCCTTCCTATTTTATCTAAAATCCATTTTTACCTTATATACTTTATCACAATTTAATAAATGTATATGTTTTCAAGCGGACATAAATATCGCTTTTTCGTAATTATCCCTTTTTCATAACATCCATACATCCTTTTTGTTGTTGTTGGTAGATAGACGAAATGAAAAAGTCATTATAAACTCACACACACAAGTGGAGGTATTGGGGTTCGAACCCCGGTCATGGCATCCGGACTTCTGGATACATCCATACATCCTTTTTGTTTTAATTTTACACTTATAAATATATTTTTTTAAGATAACTATAATATCCCTTTTTCTACTAGTAAATGTACGACCGTCCATTGATTTTTTTACGTACAATCATCCATCGTTAATAATATATGTACTCCATATTTTGGTATATAATAATATATAGAAGCTGTCTTAGAAAAAAGATGTCTTAAAAAAAATTACATATATAAGCTTCCTTAAAAAAAAAATACATAAATTATGCTTGATTGGGTTCCTAAATTCTTAATGAAAAACTTTGGTATTGTTTTAATTGAGTTTATGGTATTGTTTAAATTTGTTGGACACTTTATAATATTAATCTCAAACTCGCTTTGGTTTTTTAGAAACATTTTTTTTTTTGAAGAGGCTAAAATGAAATATATTATCACAACAAAAAGTCCTTCCTAGCATAAGACATGACAGGAGAAACAAAGTTTATACAATAATTACAAAGGTCATCAAACTGAAACGGCGACAGAAACAAACAAACGAAGAATTATCCAATGCCCAAAATAGTGAAGGGTGAAAGCCATCAGCCATGATAGTTGAGGTGAAGTGAAGGAAACTTCGCATTCAACCACAAAAAAGACAACAACTTAATTTTATCAACCACCTGCAAATTTGAGCATTGTTTATCGTTGAAGAGCCTATTGTTTCTTTCTTTCCATATCTCCCACGATGTTGCAAACCAAAGAACCTGTAAAATGGATTGACGCGCCTTTGCAAGACCACCAAGAGCTGTAAATTGAATGAAATGATCCCCCACAACAAAGGGAAATACTGACGACACATTCAGTCACTTATAAATATAGTGCCAAATCATACCAAATATATTACAATGTAAAATTAAGTGATCAGAAGTCTCCTCAGAACCACATCCAGCAGCACACAAAAGGGCATCATTAGAAATCACCCCATGGCGAAGAAGATTATTCTTCGTTGGTAACCTGCCACGAAACAGATGTCAAGCAAACAAAACAACCTTCAGTGGACGTCTTTATTCCGAAGAGAGGAAGCAGACACCACATTAACAGTCGGAGGTTGAAAAGTAAGCAATTTATAAGCACTACGGTCTGAATAAACATGAGATGTTTCTAAATTCCAAAGCCACCTGTCTTCTTTGTCAACCTGCAAAGCCACCCTGTGAAGTAATAATTTAAGTTCCCCACCAACTCCTCTTCCCACACAAACAGCCCCCTCCTCCAACTCCACACCTGACCGTCTTCCCCCAACCTAATTGACACATTTCTGCCACTAACGCCTCCTTAAACATCGACAGGTCAAATAATCCAGGAAACCGGGCACGAAATGACACTTCACCAACCCAAACATCCGTACAAAACAACGTATTGGCCCCATTCCCAACAACACGGTCTACGTTGTCCGTAAATCACTCCTCCCTACACAAGACCTCTAAATCACGTCGCCAATTGGATGCTTGGCGGCCCCCACCCCTCAACCTCCCATCTAACAAGCCATACCTAGCTGACAGCACCTTAAACCACAAACTATCCCGCTCCATTAACATCCGCCAACACCACTTCCCTAGTAATGCCACATTAAACTCCCTAATTCTTCTTACCCCCAAACCACCAACCTTCTTACTCCTACAAATAGAGTTCCAATCAACCCATGATATTTTCTTGTGGTACTCACTCTCCCAAAAAAAATATTAAAATAGATTCAATAGAGGAAATGATACCTCAAGGAGCTTTGAAAAAAGAAAGCGCATAAACAGGCAGAGATGACAGGACAGACTTCAATAAAACCAAGCAGCCACCGAAGGATAAATGTTTGGAGTTCCAGCTTGATAGTCTAGACTTGATTCGGTACAGAAGCGGTTCCCAAAAAGCCAACCTTCTTGGATTTCCCCCAATGGGCAGCCCCAACCTTCTCGGTACAAAAGCTTGATAGTCTAGAAACATTTTGTTGTTCCGTTGCAAATGTTGATCGTTGATAGTTGTCGTTTATCGAGGCATGAGGTGTTATGGATTCTAGAAATCATAAGTATCTATTCGTTGTATTTTTTAGTTTCTTTTTTTTTTGTTTTTTTTTCACACATCAAAGATCTTCCAACATCTTAATGCCCTTACTTAGGTCACAAGCTTGCGTTAACAAGCTCGACTTGTATTTTTTAGTTTCGAACAAAGGGTGCATATAGTATTAAGGTCCAAAGGTATGTATTTGTCCTTAATTCGTATTGGACCTATGCTAGATGAAACTAGAATTATGATCCTTACCCAACATATTTTGCTCGCGTCCAACTGAAATACCGAAAATACTCATGTGTGAGTTAACTCACGCAAGTGTTAAATTCTGTGCAACTTAACTCACGTTGGAATTAAAACTTGCGTGAGTTAACTCACACAGGGGTATTTTGATTTAATCAGGGACTTAATTGCACTAAATAAAGATATAATGACACACCTCATAAGCAAGTGTGCAATACACCATATAATCTGTCATGACATGGATTAAATACACAAATGCTTAATAATTAGTCACACGGTTAACTTCACCAAAGTAATTTTCATGACTTCACCATAGAATTTTCCAATTTTTTTTTATCTGATACAATCTTTAATCTCCACACCTATCCTTAAGTCCACTACACATCCTTTCTCTAATTCTTACCACCCTAACTATAGTATATTCTTATTGGGAAAAATAAAAATTCAGCATGACCCTTCTTATAAGAAACATAAAAGTTAACAAGAGTTATATTTGGTCTATAATATGAATCAAATATATCCACTTTTGTTGATCTATATGTTTTTTATAAAAAGAACATGAAGGAGTATAACTTTTCCAATAAGAATAGAATATATCATGAAAATAAAATAAAATCATATAAAATAAATCTGTTTAATACTATCGATCTTGAACTTTTAATTAAATTAAACCTATATAATGAAAACTAAGTTAATAGAATTATTCTATTGATATGAATATACAGCTGCTCTACGCAATGCAATCGTGGATGCTTGTAAGTAACACTAGCATATTTAAACAAACTCCAACATTTTGTTTAACATTTTTTTCACTTACCTAACCCCAACATATCAAACCCTAACGAAGAACACACTAAGTTCAGGTCCGTTGCTATTTCCATCAGGCATCATCATATAATAAGTCTCTGAATCTTTAGACCCAATTACACGTTCAAAATGCGCCCTCATGTATGACAATTCTCCATCTTGAGGGTCTGACATGTCGCTCGGAAGCACGCCGACCGCCACTGAGACTGCATGCAACATCTGCATCACATATAAGTCATCATCTGTTGGATCTCTCTTGACCCCATAACCCATTTTCTTTCCATTGCAAAACAACGTCCAAATTGGTTCATCAACGATCTTTGTTTTATTGTTGCTGGAGTGCTTCTCGCACTCCAACGCTATTCTGTTAAGCCCCATTCCCATGTCTTGGAGAAGCTTTCCCGTGGGAATGGCCAACTCCAAGAGAAGGAATGGGTGACATTTAGAGTCTTCTTGAAAAGCAAGGTTTACCCTCGCTTTTCGGTAACCAAATAGGGTTCCGGTTATCCTTGTGCCTCCGTGGACGATTGTTTCACTTGTACGGTGGTTTCCGTTCATTGTGGGCATCTTACACGACGGAACGATGATGGGAAACGACCGAAACATGGAACGAAATTTGCCAAAGAATTTGTTGGTGGAACTGCGTTTGCTTTTGCTGTTTGCCGGCTGTAAGGAAATTTGCATGGGAACTTTCGGTGAAGTGATCGCGGGCACATGCGACGGTGGTGGTCGTTGTGCCGTCGGTAATGGCATCGTTTGAGCTGCATGAGGCAGTGTCATTGATGATTAGAACAAGTAGTTATGAGATGGAGGAGGAGAAGAAAATTTGATGGTTTGGTTTGAAGAAAATTTAAGGTTGAATTATGAATGGTTTGTTAGGAGGGAAGTTATTATAGAGAGTGTAGAAAGATGGATTGTGGGGTGCACATTGAGGGTTTTTGAATGGTTTGTTAGGTGTTGAGGGAAGTTATTATATAAGGTGTAATTTGTATGAAGAAAGATATATTTGTGGTGTGCACGTTAGGGTTTGGTGGCTGTTCTTTTTTTCTTTTTAAATTTCTTTCAAGTTCTGAAAACATAATGTTCTTCATATAGTTTACTTTGACTTATATAATTTAATCCTTATCTTAAATTTTGCAGGTCCTGATCGAGTTCGTGCGTCTGCTGACTACCTTGGTTAGCATTATAAATTCATTGAGCATATAAATGTTAGCATTTAACTATATTTGAGATAGATTTGTAAACCTTTCAAGAGAAAAAGCACAAATTAGAGGAACCAAACCATGGTGACCGTACTGAAATTTTCATTTTTGGCTATGCTGCTTCAATTCTCTTCGTGCTTGCTCCATTACTATTTACAAGGGGTTAAAGTTGAGTTTTAGAGATATTGACATTAAATTTGACTCGAAGGTTGCACTGAATTTGATTCTTGGTGGGTGCAATGGAAGATATCCCTTTTATTTGATGGTTCGTCACATCCATGATATTCTCGCGTAGCTAGACGTTTACTATGAGGATCATATTATTCGTGAAGCTAACTAAGTTCCAATTATGGTGTAGATGAAAATTAAAATTTGAAAAATAATTTAATTTTTAAGGGAGGGTAATTTAGGTATATTGAAAATAGGCTACACAAAAAATAAACATTATATCCTCTTTGTTAATGGTGTCTATATCTATACCAATATATAGAGAAGATACACTTTTTGGACTGGACTTTTTCTTCCACTTTTAACATTTATTTAAACCATTTTATCATTTTTGTAATATAATATAAATTATCAATTAAAAAACTAGTTAAATTCCATTTAAGTAAGAATTTATCTACAACAATAGGAAAACAATCCACAACGAAAGAAACAATATTGGACGGTATGAAAGAAAAAAACTAATTTTGACCATGTATAAACAAAATATTTTGTTTTAATGCAACATATTTTCTTCCATATTTTCTCCTCCATGTTTGAATTTTGCTAATCTTGTAAAGGATAAAATCTAAGAAACACGTGTGTAAACTTTGGGACAAAATGAGAGACCTATAGATCACAAGTTCAAGTAAAAGTTAGAGCATTTGGCTCTCAGCTAAGGGCACAATGTTCCCATTAATTCTAGGTGTTTGTTTTCGCTTCAATTTACCCCTAAAAAAGATTAGTCCCCATCATAGATTTGAGTATAAGCTTAGACCATCTACAATGCAGCACTGCATTTGAGTGCTTAAACGGACCCTGATAGCACACGTAATTCATTTTATAATTAATAATTAATAAGCACTCAATTTCTACAATCCAGGACCTCAAAATAATTATTAATTAGATCCCTGCAATAACTCTATATCATTAAATTTTAACAACAATTTATATATTCGTTCATAATTATATAATTTTAAAATATTGAAGTAATTTTATTATAAATTAAAAAAAGTTAAAACTTGAAAAAACAATATAAAATAAATGATGGTAAATTATTTGTTGTTTTGTTTAAATCCAATCATTGTATGTTTGTTTTGTTTTTTTCCCCATTCTGATGGGTAAATTATTTGTTGTTTTAAAAAAAGTTTTTGTTGAAAATTTAAGGTTGATCGATTAAATATTACTCTTGCAACTAATATATAATTTACTTTTTAATATTAAAATAATACAACAATTGAATAGAGAAAAAAATAGAATTAATTATACATGTGGGACCCATGAGTAATAGGAGAGAGAGGGTGCCTATAAAAATAGTTAACTTCATAAGCACTATATTAATTGGTGTTACAATGGGGGTGCCTATTTAGCATGGTGCTAAATAGGGGAAGGACTCCCCATTGTAGATGGTCTTACGTTCTCACCATTCCCTTTGTAAAGACCCATATGAATCAAGAATACTTTTCATCAAAAGATAGATTTTTCGCCAAGGAAATTTAGTTATTTTAAAAAAATATTGAGGTACCAATATGTCATTTTTACATTAATTTTTTTTAGAATTGTTTCAATTTTTGAAGCATATAACATTTTTTTAGGCATATTAGGAAAATTAATCGGACGAGGGTTACCAATCTTAACGGGTTTAGCTCCCTTTTGTTGTCTGGGCATTGGAGATCGACTTCCTTTACGAGTAATGACTTGTGAGGTTCATCAATCTTAATGGGTAAGTTACCAGGATCGGGAACCAAGCATTCCTCCAAACCATCCTTAGGAGATGTTAGAAGGGTGAATCTTTTTAAACGCCTAGAATTTGTCTGATCGATTAAACATGCGTTTTTCATATCGGGTCCTTTCATTTGATTTCATAAGTTGAATTTTATTACTTCATTGCCAAATGATGGTGTATGAGTTGACAAGTGTACCAAATTGTATGCAAGTAATAAGGTAGTAATTTATCATCTCCATAGGGATTGTCGTTCAACTTGGTAATTAGCAGAATTTATTAGAAATAAAACAATTTAAAAGAGATAAAGTGGTTTGCAGGGTTTTAATCGTCCTGCCCAATGCGAGATTATGTTTTGTGATTCAGAAGTATAACGGCGATTAGGAAATCTTTGAATCCCCCTTCTGTCTTTGTTGGAATGAACTCGGTAGATTATTAGTTTATGACCTATATATCTTTCAATTTAAGAAAGAAGAACATGACTCCGTGATGAATCATTGGAAGTTTTATTTTAATATCGCTGCAATTAATTCAACCAGTTACAATGGCGGCGTTCCCGTGAGATGAGTCATAGCCTTAAATTCATACTTAGACTCGATTAAAAGAATTTAATTTAGAAAATAAGCAATTTACTACTGTCTGGTTCGGGCAGAATTAGGGTTGTCAATCCTAATATGCTTCATCTAAGATATGATATAGAAACTTACATATACAAATTAAATCAGACACTTGAATCATAAACTGAATAAAAACTTTATTAATTAAATCCAACAAATAAGGGTTCATTGTGGAACCCTAATCAAAGAGGTTTAGCTGCACATGACAAGATACATCATTACAAAACAAAAGAAAATCACACCTTAGAAAGAAGAAGAGTATGATGGAGATCATATGTCTTAAAGCTCTGACCCTCGCCTTGTACCACTAGGATCAAAAAGAAAGTGCAAGGGTCTTACATTACATCATTATTTAGGGTTCAATAGAAGAAAACTAGGACTTTTCCACCTTGTACAACTTGAAAACAAGCAAAACAACACATTTTGCCTGCACAGGGCGCATGGCATGAGGCGCAGGGATGCATGAGGCAGCCATGGTGGCTGTCTAATGCACAGGGGGTGCATGGTTTGTGCGTAGGTGAGCATCAAGTAGCATCTCTTGTGCGAATTTTGCAGTTTTCGTCCCTTTTTTTAGCGCTCTTTCATCTTGCAATGCCTTGGAACTTAAAATTAAATTTCTCCACCTTATACGGTCTTCAAAGACCTTTTAAGAACCATTTATCTTCGATCTTCATATCCCTTGATCCTTCACGTGATGTCGTGTTTTGTCAATTTACATAATTTCTCACTTTTTTTTGAGGAAATGATTTCTCACTTAAAGACTCAAAACATCTACGGAGTTTCATGATTTATGATAAAACTAAATTACAACAACTCGAATGAAAACAATACAAATTGCTCATCAATTCATTGATAACTCCTCTAAATGACTTCTTAGTTACCTTCAAATACAAAGAAAATAACTATAAACATAACCAAAAATAGCATATGATGTTGTATTATCACATCAAAACTGATATTAGGAAGATTGTAGTGTTTTTTTATACGTAAATCCTTCTATTACAATTTGTTATCTTTCAAATTTATCAAACCCACATTCTATCCATTAATTATCTTTAATCTTCTTTGTAAGTTGATTTTCACTCACATATTAAGAAAAGTAATCGAAAAGCAAATAAAAAGTCACTGGAAAAGTAATAAATTACTATCAACCTGAAAGTAAGAGCGGAGGCATAATATAAATGGTAGCAGTACATGTAATGTGGCATTGGTGTGGAGGACCGTCCCTATGAAACCGGAGGCTTGGTTCTCATAGTAAAAATAGGTTCATAGTAAAAAAAACGCACAATTTTTTAAAAGATTAATCTTCTATTTAAATCAAAAATAACAATCGTATAATGATTATTAGCCACTGAAATCAAAATTAATTATTTTTACTAAAGCCGTGTTTTTA
>Ga0315914_1008175_pt1 | contig 14118 bp, 9 predicted proteins | sample MpolenodulesMG_FD_203920 | JGI IMG/M metagenome (GOLD analysis project Ga0315914, IMG submission 203920) | Medicago polymorpha root nodule microbial communities from Los Angeles, California, United States - elongated nodules | ecosystem: Host-associated > Plants > Roots > Nodule | place: USA...
TGTTAAGCACATATTTAAGTTGTTTATTTTATCTCAAACTGACTCATATATTTTTCACAACAAGACATGAACCGGTGAATTAACATTAAAAAAAAGGATCAACAAACAATAATAAGTTGAATTAAAATAAGATAATAATAATAATAATAATAAGGCCGTTGACATCAACAAAGTAGTAGTAGAAGTGATTTTAGATGTAACAAATAAGAGTTATAGATAATATAATAATAAAAGTTGTTACAAAAAAAAAAAACAAAATAATAATAATAATTGTTATAAGAATAAGATAACCTAATAATAACAAATAATAATAAAAGTTGTTACAAGGTTAATATTGAGATTTGAAATTAATTTAAGGATAATTATGACAATGCAATCAAATTTTAAAAAGATTTGCTCCCCTCCCCCCCTTCTAAAAATTGAACCAAACACTTCAAATTAAAAATCTCTCCTCCCCTCCCCGTCCTCCCCTCCAAAACTCTCGAACCAAACGGACCCTAAGGGTTTTATGTGAAAAATTATAGCAATATTTTGTTGGATACATGAGGCTGCAATCACATTTATTTATCATATCAAAGTATCATTGATGATAAGATTATTTTTACACGTACATCTAATTAAATCATACTGCAATGTCATTTTTATAAGTTAGCTCCTATCTTCATAAATATTTACGTGACTTTATTTGATTGGATGTATATGCAAAATAATTTAATGCTACCAGTACATATACATTAAGTTGTGATAATAATATGTTCCCAAATTTTCTCAAAAGAAATAATTTGTTCCTAAATGAAGAACAATTTTTTTTAGCTAAAATATGGCTTTCATATGCACACTATATGAGATAATAATCATGTAGGTGACCAGAAACGATAAGTGAGTCAGAATGAACAACTTAAGCATCAAGTCTTTTCAAGCTAAAATTTATTGAAAATAATCCTTTTACGATATCACTCTTTTTTTTCTAACGTGGATGATCAGACAATATTGCAATCATATAACATAATATGAAATGAATATTTCTAGATCAAATTAAAACTCTGATATTTTTTTTGTTTGAGGGAAGCTCTGATATTAAATGTTGAGAAAAACAACATTATATAAAAATGTTTGACCAAAAAAAAAAAGTGAATTAAGCATGTGTATAAAAAAGAAATAAAATCAAATAAATATAACTAAATAAGATATACATTATTTTCCCCTAAAAAAAGATATACATTATTTTCTTTAAAAAAAAGGTATACATTATTTTCTTGGCGAAGAAGTTTTTCTCTTTTGTTGATGTATTTCTTGGGGAAGAAGTTTTGGATTTTGAAAGCGGTTAACACTTTATAAATTGAAATATCATTAGAGCTATATTGCTTGTGAAACAAACCTCAATCGTGTCTTCAATATCTCTCATCAATCTTCGCAGCGCTTGTTTAATTCCTCAAAGTTTGCAAACCAATGGAAGCAATCAAACAAAGAATGGAAGCAATCAAACAAAGAATGGAAGCAACTAAATTGCGAGCCTCTAAGCTTCAAGAACTGCTTGTCTCCCGGTTTCAAGAACGGTTTTATCCCCAATATCAGGTTCATTATGCATCACCACAAAAATATATCTTCAGTTTCTCTCACAATAATGTTTTGAAAATTTTGTACATGTTTGTTTTAAATATTGCAATCACATCGCAATTTTTATATTACGGAGAATTGCAGTCAAATACCGCCAATGCGACCTAGCTATTGCTGTCGAATTGTTGTTTTAGCTACATAAAAAACCAATATATCCTAACCTAGATTGTGATCTCATACTTTTATTAAAAACATTGCGCTTGTTCTCTATCTAATAGTTGTGATTGTTAATAACAGGCTACTTATGAAAACTTCGAAGATTGGTGTAAGGAATATAACAGAACATACTCTTCAGAGAAAGAGAAGCACTACAGGTTCAAAGTGTTTAAGAAAAGGTATGCAATGGTCACCCGACAAAATCAAATCGGAAATTCTGGTTCCGAACTCGGCCTCAATGATTTCGCTGATCTAGCCTGGGTTGAACTTGCTCATCTTGGGGAAGGACGTCCATCACCAATGATTTTAGGGTAATTGTTCTAAATAGTCTATGTTGAATAATTGTGCAATAAGGTCTACATGGTTGTGAGTTTACTCACACAATCATGATTTGGACCTTGTTATTTTATTTATGCTAGTTAAATAAATCATGTATTCAAAATTGATTGCTTGCTTATTCTGTTGTTTTTTACTGTGCGTTGCAGGATGAAATATTATATGGATTGCAGGAAGAAATATTTTGGCTATTAAGATGAAATAAGCGATCTTGGAAAATGCAACTTCCTAATCTTGTTAAGTTTATAGGTTCATGGATCAATATTAATAAGCAAGTATTATATTTTAATTTATGAATTTATAAATAAGTGTAGTGTGGAGAATTGGGTTGTTTGTTCATGACTTAAGTTATCTTATGAATTTTGCATGTTAGTATTTTACTATGTTAATTGTCATGTTAATATTTTTTTTCATTGTTGGGACTTGAACTTTGAACATAACTTTTCAACTCCTTTAATTTTTTTAGCTTAGACCAGCTGAGCTACTCAATCCCTTAACATAAAGAAAAAATCTTAATACAAAATAAAAAAAAAACTACATTTATTTACGAGAAGCAACATATGAACATATTAGTACATGAGAGAGGGTGAAGCCTCATGACTATTGCACGTATTGGATCTATTACCTTACCTCAACACTGTTTACAAATTACAAAATTACGTTATTTCTTATCTTAGTCTAAATACAATATTATATTTGTAGTTAAATCAAATTAATATTGAAATTCTGCCAAGCCGTCCCTAGCCGTTTGTGACAACCCCCTTACATGAAATTTTATGTGTATATATATCCGTATTCAACCTCTTATAGTAAGTAAGCAAATTAAACAAAGAAAGAGCAATACTAGTACTTCACACTGCGAATTGATCAACCATGGCTCTTTCTCGGGTTCTTTTCCTCTTTGCTCTCATTGCTACTATCTTCACAACCACGGTTGTGGCAAAAGATTTTGTAGTTGGAGACGAGAAGGGTTGGACTACTTTGTTTGATTACCAAACTTGGACCGCAAACAAGGTCTTTCGTCTCGGGGACACACTCAGTAAGCTCATTTCCATTTGTATATTCTTTCATTATCTCTAATCTTTCACTTTCATTGCTAAAATAAACTAAAATTAGTGATGAATTTCATTTTTTTTATGTAACATTATGTTTGTCTCTATTTATGAATATATAATTAATTTGTGCTAAGTTTTTGAATTAATGTGCAGCATTTAATTATGTTGGTGGCAAAGACAATGTGGTGAGAGTGAACGGAAGTGACTTCAAGAGTTGCTCAGTTCCTTCGACAGCACCTGTGTTAACAAGTGGACAAGATAAAATTATAATTACAACCTATGGGAGAAGATGGTACATTTCAAGTGTTACCGATCACTGCGAAAATGGACAAAAGATTTTCATAACTGTGCAGCCACCACAAGATGGTTGGTCTCCAGTACCTTCCCCATCACCATCACTTGACCTGGCGACACCTGAAGCACCACCTTCGAATGCACCATGGCCTGCTAGTAGCGTTCCCCGTCGATCCCTGCTGCCAAAGAAGCTGTTCCAAATATTTAACAGAAATCTGATAGCTGTTTAAGATTGGATGCTGACCGATCATGTGTGATGTTTCAAGGAGAGGCTATTTTTTTTCCCTTCTAGTTATCACTAATAATTAGCCCCCTTCATTGTTATATAGTTAGTTTACATTGGTGAATATAATAAAAGCCATGAGAGGCATTGAGATTATTTGCTGAGGGATAATATGTCCCTTTATCCTACTCTGAAATTGTTTATATGGTGAAACAATATACAATCAAGTGCTAGAGCTAGCTAGAGGTGAAGTAGAGAATAGCTTGATGTCCCTTTACTACTAATTATTGCAATATTTTGTTGGATACATGAGGCTGCAATCGCATTTATTTATCATATCAAAGCATCATTCTTAAGTCATATCCAAGTATCATTCATTGATCATAAGATTTGATTGGTAATTACAAATTATCTAACTATTTATGTGGAAAACTATTTTATGTAAAATAGTTTTACACTATCGGTAAATACAAATTAAATTATTGTTAATAATTTGTTCCAAAATTACGAAGAAAATAAAGTAGCTAAAATGGCTTTCGTGGCACATATTATATGAACAACAATGATATTTGTACATTTCCTCAAAAACAATGATATTTGTACATATTTTATTTCCTTGCATTCATTCGACATCTCATCTTATTTTTATCACTCCATTCTTATTATATCGTCAATTTATTACATCCATCAAATCACTCTATTTATCTCTTTATCTCTCAAGATGTTTTCACCATATATTGTTCAGAAAATATTTTTCTTAGCGAAGTGATTTAGGAAATTACAGTATTTTAGTAAAAATATTTAAGATTCAATGTCTTCTATTATATATTTAACATGTTTGCTGTTAGTTAGTTAATACATGTGCAAAATATGCTGTTTATTTGAATAAATTTTCACCAGCAAGTGTGAGTATATTTCTTGTGACAAAGCCATTTTTAAAATATGGGACTGAATGATTTCAACTAATAAAAGAACAATTGTGTTTTAAGAGCACACGTTAAAGAGCTAAAAGGAGAATTGAAAATATCAACTTTTGCATGGAAAAGAAAAATGTTTAATTTTTAAGATCTTGAATACATAATTTTTAAGAAAATATACGTCTATATTTAGCTTCTTATCTCGTGCCCTTGTGATACAAGTTAGTATTTTCCACAAAAGAATGAGAATTTTCCCTATTATTTAATCATATATATTGCGCACCATAATCACATTCAACCATGTTAATTTTTTTTTACATTCATTCACACTTATACATCAACATACTATTTTACATATCCATTTTTAAAACGTGGGACTTAATGATTTCGACTAATAAAAGAACGATTGTGCTCTAAGGGCACCAACTAAGGAGCTAGAAGGAGAATTGAAAAGTAACTTTTGCTTTGAAAAGAAAAATGTTTAAATTTTTAAAATATTGAATACATAATTTCTTAGAAAATACTTCTATATTTAGTTTCTTATCTCGTGCCCTTATAATACAAGTTAGTATTTTCAGTTTCACAAAAGAATGAGCGTTAAAGTAAGTTTTAGCAATATCTATTTTCACAACATACCTTGCATCAATGCCAACCAATGTTAGTGTGCAAACCAACACCTCGTGAAATTCTTATTGTATCAACGCATCATTGACATGTATTTTTTTTTAACTAGAGTATTGATTTTTTTCCATCAAATTTCTCTTTATCAAATTTCACGTTCACAACGCTTGAAGAATTAGACATGTTACAGTTGTAGCGAGTCACAATGAAAAACTTAAGTATTAAATTGGCTAAATACTACGATTGGTCTTTTTAGTTCGACAAAATTTGTAAGTTAGCCCTTTATGTTTTGAAAGTTTCAATTATGTCCTTTTAGTTTGACAGAATTCCCAAGTTAGTCCTTTAAGTTTCAAATAGGTCCTTTTAGTTGATAAACTATTTCACGGTTACCTCTGCTGTCAGTTAATAATTAATTGATGTTGATTTAGCTGTTAAGTTGTTGACTTGGATCAAAACATTGTCTTTTAAAAGCTTCAGGGTGTCGAAACATTACGTTTAATCGTCACAAATGATCATTCTAGCACTATAAATGTCGTTTAATAGTGCTAGAAAGACATCTGTTGTTGTAAATAGTTGTCTTTCTAGCACTATAAATGATCATTTCTGACCATTAAACGTAGCGTTTTAACACCCTCGAGCTTTTAAAAGGTAGCATTTTGATCTAAGTCAACAAATTAACAGCTACATCAACATCAGTTAAACAGAGACTGTTAACAGGGGTAACAGTGAAATAATTTATTAACTAAAAGGACCTATTTGAAACTTTTGAAACTTAAATGACTAACTTGAGAATTCTGTCAAACTAAAATGACCTAATTGAAACTTTCGAAACTAAAAGAAGGAAAAATGATATTTGGCCTGTCAAATCTTATCAAGCCATAACTTATTTAAATCAATACTTTTACAATATTACCATTCTTTTCTAACATTTAAGATGAGACAATGCTACAATCGCATAACATAATAAGAAATTAATATCTCTAGATCGAATTAAAGCTCTAATTACAAATGTTGAGAAAAACAACATATAGAGAAATTAAGAAACAAAACCCACAATTTAATATGAAAAATTTCAAAACCAGATAAATACCACAACTGTCTAACGAAAACTAAAGTATGACCCTGAATTTTTTTATAATTCATAGGCTTCTCTCAGACACACCATGGGCTCCACCACACGGTCCAAAGTAAATACATTTTTTTTTGAAGGAAGTCAAATACAACCCTTTAAGAAAATAGAAGAAAAGAACAATTCAATACAATTTTTTTTTTGATAAAAGTCAAATACAAATTTCCCTAAAAAAAGCCAAATACAAATTTAAAGTGTATGCTTAACGATATGATGCTTGTTCTAATATGTTTAGAATCAGATGATTGTGGAATATTAGGGGAAGATCTGGGAGGTGGAACGAATACGATCAATGTAGTTGAGGCTCATGAGAGGCTTGTTCAATGGATGAGGGAATCAGTCGTGGAGGTTGTGAAGACAGACGACGAGTTGTTGGGATGACACCACTTTAATGGTCGTTAACTCAATAAAATAAAATAAAATTAAATATTCCAAGTGTCGCAATTTTATTTGAGAACAGTAAAGCTAAAAACTAGACTTACGGAATTGTAGGTAAGTTTTGTCTTTGGTGTAATCTCTTTTTCTTTTTTTTACCAATGTTACTCATGTGAAGTATCTATCCGCTGAAAATCTAATTGGTCATTTTTAGTGAGATCTCCTCTCCTAACTATTTTTTATTTTATTTATAAGATTGGAACCCAAGATATTGTTTAAGGGTTCATAGTCTAGTTCTTTGCTGTTTTTTTTTTTTAATATATATTTCTTTCACCTTGTGGGGTAAAATAATTAAAATCAGGCCATAACTGTTCTTATTGCAAACCTACAAATGAAGAAAATAATGCGAAAGTGCTGAAGGCAGGCCGTGAGAAAAAATCTACTCATTTTCGATTATATATATTTGTTACCATACTCATTTTCTATTTTCCCTTTGACAAGTTCCACATGGCATATATTGAAGAACTCACCAATCCAAAACAAAGGACTAAGCATATTTCGTTTTCTCCAAATTTAAAGTATAACTCTGTTCTATTCGATAGGACCAAGTACTTACAATTATCCCCTTCATATGATTAATAAAAAAAAACTATATTAATGCAAATAAATAAACTAGTAAAAGTTCTACAATGCCATATCCATCATTGTAAAAAGCCGACCTAATCCGGTACCCTCCACTTGGTAGCTTCCAAATTTGTACAACGGCAAAATCAATATCCAAACCCTATATATATAGTGCAAGTTAGAATACAATCTAACAAATCATCTAAGCAATAACATTTAATTTGCATAACATTTGCTAACATTCAATTCTTAGCTTATATTATCTCTTAGAACAAATCAAATGGCTCTTAATCGCGTAGCAATCCTCGCAATTTCAATGGTTTTGCTTTCTTCAGTTGCAATGGCAGCTGATCACATTGTGGGTGATGACAAGGGCTGGACTGTTGATTTTAACTATACTCAGTGGACTCAGGACAAGGTTTTCCGTGTTGGTGACAACCTTGGTATGAAAATTTATATTAATAGCTATTAATTTAAATTTACATAAGATGAATCTCATTGTTTTTTTTAACAAATTAGTACATTGCTAGTTATTTTTGTTGAGGGTGAAAATTGAACTCATGACTTTCATTATCAACCCACTCTTCTATATTTGACTTATGCATATAAAATTCATCATTTATGACAATCCTGAACGCACTTCAAATTCTAAAAATATAATAATTTATATAGTTGTACACACAATATATAATGAAAAAGTATCACATAGTACACAATACGGAGTTTATGTTATTTTACTTTTTAAAGTATTTAAACTGTTCTAAAATGAATTTACTCTTCAATTATCTCTTATTTCAGTATTCAATTATGACAACACAAAGCACAACATCTTCAAAGTGAATGGTACACTTTTTAAAGACTGCACTTTTCCACCAAAAAATGAAGCACTTTCTACCGGAAAGGATATCATTCAACTAAAAACTGAAGGAAGAAAATGGTACGTTTGTGGCGTAGCTGATCACTGTTCTGCTCATCAAATGAAGTTTGTTATCACTGTACTAGCAGAAGGCGCACCTGCTCCTTCCCCTCCTCCATCTTCTAATGCTCACTCTATTGTATCATCTATGTTTGGAGTCGTCATGGTAGCCATAGTGGCCATGGCAACCATTTTTGCTTAAGAGACATCGTCACTTCTCGATCTTTGTTATGTTATTCAAATAAGAGTTTGCATTGGCAACCCGGCAAGATATTGCCATATTTGTTTGAATTTTTTTCTTCAATAAATTATATATGATGATTTATTTATAATATTATTGTAATTTGATCCTAAATGTACAAAGTTGGTTGGAACTACAAATCCAACAAGGCCATTCCAAAAAAGAAAACAAAAAACACCCGCGAACCACCATAAACTAAAACAAACACTTCAAAACTCCTTGCAAAAAGAAATCAACTGAAACAACTCCTGCACCTCTGAACCTCAACCAAAAGCCCGTTGCCAAGGAACAATGAATCAAACCTACTCCAAAAGGGACAAGGTATATAGCACAAGAAATAAATCCTAGGGATCCGGTTCAAAGGCACCCAAACAATTGCCACCACACAAATATACATTTCAAAACATTTTTTTTTGCAAACTTAATGTATTTTTTTCCTTGATGGATGTCAATGATAAGAGAAAAGTAAAATACACGACGATGAGCTTGATAGGTCTTTCACTGTGGATGAGTGTAATACACGACGATGTTCCACAAATATGATGCACCACCAACACCTTATACATCTCCTTTCTCCATCCCCTAGCTTTATCTCTCTTCTCATGTTTGAGTTTGCCCAGAATACTGTACTATGACAGGTTCTGTAGCAAGTTGCTTTCCCCTACTATAACAAGTTTTTTTGAAAGTAACCAAAAAAAAAAAAACTAAAAACCAAATACAACAAGCACTTACGGAAATACTATGTATACATATTTCAATGCCCAAATAAAATCCAACATTTGATGAAAGTGAGTTTTGTTTATATGGACTTAGTAAGCACTTATTGAAAAAATAGAGATACTTATCATGCTTCTGTTGATTAATTATTATTATTATTTTGCAAGTTATTCATTGATTTGTAGTTATTTATATTCTGAGGAGAAAATAGGGACGCCAGATCATAGATAGAAAATAGGGACGCCATATCATAATAGTTTTATTTGCAATGATTATTAATAAGAGTCAAGGTCGATCACCAAAAATATTGATATATACCTCTTAACGTCTATGTTTGCACATTTTCTATTATACGTAATGTCAAGGATTATTTTAAGAGCAGAGTTGAAGATATTAGTCATCAATAAAGACGATTAAGATACTAATGTAACGTCAAATGTAGTATTTAAAGAAGTATTCTATAATTTATGGTATTTAAAGGAGATATTAGTCATCAATAAAGACGATTAAGATACAAATGTAACGTTAAATGTGATATTTAAAAAAATATTCTATAATTTATAATAACTACGACTATGTATCGTATTATATATAAAAAAATGACCCCTAACATGTTATGATTGATGTGGATCAATTTTTGTTTTAATACAAGAAATGATGTGGATCAATGTTTATTATTTTATTACATTAAAGTGAATTTTGGGAAGGAATTAAAGTAAATATTTTATTATCTTTATATAATTATGTCGGTATTTAGTCGAAAGGACCCGTGCATCGCATGGGTCAGCGGTCTAGTAATATTAATAGTAAAGCATATTTGTTTATTGCCAAATGGCATAAAATAAATTTCTATTCAGACTCCCAGTACTTGCAGATTGTCCACTTCATGGTTAAGTAAAAAAAAAAAAAGTTTCTTTACATTAAAATAATAAAAAAAAGTTGTGCAACTATATATAGCCTCGTCTTTGTAAAAGCCGACCAAATCCGGTAGCCGTTTATAATAATACATACAGATATTCTATTATTGGCGTGTCGATAAAATCTATACACACACATGACAACTATATATATAGCCTAAGTTGAATTGCACAATTTATCAAATCAAATCGAAACAATAACATTTACACAGCATTTGCTAGCTAGCTATTCTTTTGATTGAGATTTTATATTCTAGGAAAAAGAATTCTTGACACTCATTTCTTTTTCAAACTTATAGAAATATTTTCCAAACTCAAATTTTGATCAAATGACTTCTTCTCGTGTAGTTTTGATCATTTCCATTTCCATGGTTTTACTTTCATCAGTTGCAATTGCAACTGATCACATTGTTGGTGATGACAAAGGTTGGACTGTTGATTTTGATTACACTCAGTGGGCTCAAGACAAAGTTTTTCGTGTTGGTGACAACCTAGGTATGTAATAGGGAAAGAACAATTGTCCATTTGGTTTCAAGTTTATTTAGTTCATACTAAATTGCATAACTACTTAGTGCGTATTATGATTATAATTAACTTTTGTTTAGATGAACTTGTATCAATCTAAGATGAACTAATTTTGTTTATCTTCTTTTTAGTTTTCAACTATGACCCTTCAAGACACAATGTTTTTAAAGTGAATGGCACACTCTTCCAGAGCTGCAGTTTTCCACCAAAAAACGAAGCACTTTCTACTGGAAAGGATATAATTCAACTAAGAACTGAAGGAAGAAAGTGGTATGTTTGTGGCATAGCTGATCATTGTTCTGCTCGTCAAATGAAGTTTGTCATCACTGTTTTAGCAGAAGGTGCACCTGCACCTTCTCCTCCACCTTCTTCTGATGCTCACTCTGTTGTTTCTGCTGTGTTTGGAGTTGTCATAGTAACCATGGTTGCAATTGTAGTTATCTTTTTGTGAGAAATTTAGGAAGATTTATATTGTTATTAATACAAGAGTTTGTGTTAACCTCTTGGCAAGATATATTGTTATATTTGTTTGAATTTTTTGAATGAATGAATTATACATGATTCTTTATGTTAGTGATATTGTAATTAGATCCTCAGTTTTATATCTTCTTATGCTTTGATTTGTTCTTGATTTCTTTCAAATCAGGTTGCAACTCTCACTTTAATTAATAATTGTTTTTAAAAATGGTTGCTTACTTCTTCTGCAAAAGACCCAAGAGAAAGCAATGTCATTTTTGAAATCAAGTCAATTGAGATCCATAACCAAATTTACTAATTTCATCATGTAAAGTATATATAAATAATAAATATGGAGGGTCCCTCCCTTATTACATTGGAATTTCATGTAAAATATACAGAAAGAAATCCTAGTCTACAAAAGAAAAGGAGAAGACAACAATGACCGAGACAGCTCATAGTTCTATTATCTTGAGCCTTAGAGATAAAGTTCAAAAGAGAAGACTAAGCATTAAGGGAATTTTGATAACAAGTTATCAAGGTGATGAAATAAAAAAGGTGAAAACTAAGCTGAACAGGGAATTTGAAATGAAAGACATGGGGACTACAAAAAGGATCTTAGGAATCTTGACGTACATGTTTTGAATGTCAAATTCAAAACTTGTAACAACACTTATACCTCAGATTCCCAGCAATTCAAGTTGGGTGTAAACAAGTATGTAAGAACCGAAGAAGATAGGATTTATATGCAAAACATTCCTTAATCAAGTATTGTAGGGTCATTGATGTATGCAATGGTTTGCACTAGACCAGATATATAGCTCATACAGTAAGCTTGGTTATTGGTTAGCATATTCATGTCAAATCCTTAAAGTTGACACTAGCAGGTATTGAAATGGATACTAAGATCAAAATATCTCTTGGCATGCATGATTCTAATTTATGGTGAAGCCTGAAACTTCACTTTCATACAGTCTGTCTAGACACTAGAAAGTCTCTCATTGGATCCTCTTTACTGCGTTTGGCACTAGTTCTATAGTTGGTTCAAAGTCACATTGAATCAAACTGTTGTAATTCACTTGTAATCTATAAAGACAAAGTGAAATGGTATGCAATAAAGATTTGATTAGAACGATGAAAGTTGAGTGTGCCTTGCTTAAAGCATAATCACCAAGAATATCTATGTGTTGAATTTTTCTTCTGTTACTAAATTATTTGTTAAGTCATAGTTTCAAATTTAATCATTGTTTAATCTATGAGCAAGAATCTCAACAGTCGTTGATTATTGGGGTGTTTTAGCTTCAAGTGAAGTATATTCTTTATGGTTTATCACTACAAGAATTTTGGTTTTTACCGGTGGAAATAATCCCCCAATAATGCAAAAAATCCCTCAGTAATACGCATTACTGGCGGATTCGAGTCCCTCAGTAATATGAGCGTCAGTAATGTTACTGGCGGAATTTTCCCTCAGTAATGTAGTGGGTGAACTGACAAAGCATTACTGAGGGATTTTTTCTTTAGTAATTACTGGCGGAATAATCGGCCAGTAAGTACTGACAGAAAAATCCGTCAGTAACGTAAATCAAGAAATTCAACCAAAAGTACTGGCCAATAAATCCGCCAGTAATCAAGTGACCAATAAAGCAAAAAGATTAAAATCCGCCACACTTCCCTTTTTTAAAAAAAAAAAAATGGAAAGCACTTCCCTATGTATTATTTATTATTAATGAAATAATTTTTTTTTGTTGGATCAGCAAAAAAAAAATTGCCAAGAAAACATCTCATTCATTCATAGAAGTTAAGTCAATACAAAAGATAGATGGTACAGGTTCAGGGACATTTCCCTACCACAAATTAGTTCCTACATTGCCTGCAAGGCCAAGAGCTACTCTATTCTTCTTCTAACAGCCACTACATAACTCACGGAAAAAGGAACACAAGAGACATAAAAACTCCAACAGATGGACTGTTATCGGAACGAAGGAAGAGTGATGGACTGTTATTTTAGGTCCTCTTCTAGTTGACCGTGGTGCATACCATGGCTGTGGTGGTTGTAGTGGCAGGGGTGGACGTGGTTGCTCTTCTTCCTCCATCTATATATAGCAAACGAAAGAAGAAAAGAAAATGAATTATAATTTTCAATAACATAAGAACAGAATTGAAATTGCAAAATCTAAATGAAAGGTTATGGAGATTATCATGCCTGCTTATAAGATCAAGCTTTGTGGCATATGTAGGGATGGGCAAACAATTTTTACTACAAGCAATCCAAACAGTTTTTCCTACAAGCAATCCAAACAATTTTTACTAAAATATCTTGACAAAAATCTCTAAAATGAATTAGAGTTTGAATAAGAACTATTTAAGATCAATGTTGCCAGCAGCATTACATATAAGCAAATCAACATCAAAAATTAAGATCAAATCACTATATAACCAAAAAAAAAGAAGCATATTTGATAAGCTGCAAGCATAATCAACAAACAGGTAATTCCTCTAAGTTTCTCTATGGTCTCTGCAATTTTACTAGGAATAGGACCAGACAATTCATTACTACTCAAATCAAAACAACAAGTTTCTCTGAGAACACAAGCCTTGAATATATTCTATACTTTAAATATGATTTCTATCACATATTCATACTTCATAGTTAGTACACATGAAAAACAGGAGTTACTTATTAGCAGCATATTTTACTAGAATAATATTATCAATCATTTTACTAGAATATTATCAATCATTTCGACTTGATACAAAACTGATCCTAATATTATCAATCATTTTACTTGGAGGCTTTCCAATTAACAAACAAACACAATGAACAAAGTAGCATATTTTACTAGAATATGAATATAATCCAGAAGTGAACGAAGTCATAAAAATGTAGCACCTTTTATAATGCTTACTTCATGCGAGAACGAATGGTTCATTAAATAAAAGCATAGAACAGAAACAATGCTTACTTCATGCGACAAGCTGTTCCATCCGGTGAAACTTGA
>Ga0315914_1008176_pt1 | contig 14117 bp, 10 predicted proteins | sample MpolenodulesMG_FD_203920 | JGI IMG/M metagenome (GOLD analysis project Ga0315914, IMG submission 203920) | Medicago polymorpha root nodule microbial communities from Los Angeles, California, United States - elongated nodules | ecosystem: Host-associated > Plants > Roots > Nodule | place: USA...
TATTTTAAATAATATCCCAACTTGGAGATATTATCAATACAAACTTATAGTAATATCTTAAGTATAAGAGATGAAAGATATTTTGCTTTGTTTGTTGTAGTTGAAGAGCTTTGAATATTTTTGGATGCTATTCACGTGAGAGAGAGAGATTGATTTTGCTTTGGAAGATTATGTATTCTTGTTGCAAGCTCTTGCAAATTATGTGGGATATATGCTTGTATTTATAGAAGCCTAATGCCTTGAGACTTCACAAACAAAGCCAGCTGTGGTGTCCTAGAAGGGAACAGCCCATGTGCCTTTGTCCTTTAAGCTTGGTGCGCAAGATTGCAAGAGAAAGAGGCCTTTGTGAGTTGCAGAACCTTCTTCAAACATTCTTTGTGTTTCAGCTGTTGTGAAAAGTACTTTTACGTGAGCTGTATACAACTGTGATATGGTGGCAATGGAATATCATCCTTATCTTGTTTGTAAGCTTTGATAGAACATTCTCAAGACTGTTCTTTTTTGTGTAAGCTTCAGCAGAATGTTCTCAAGAACATTCTTCCTTGTAAACTTGTATTCATTTTTCTTCTTTCTTTTTAAGACTCATGTGAGTCTTTGGCCTTTTGATGCTTATCATTCTTTTTGTTATTCTTTTTGTTGCAAAGCCTTGCCATGACATATAGATAACTTTCCTTTTTAGTGTCATTCATTAGATGTAGCTTTTTATCCTCTTTTGGTGAGACATAAAGAATATTTTGCTTCTTGATTTTATTCCAAAAAGTCCAATTGTGTCCTTTTGCTTGTTTGCTTTGATAGGGACGTTTTTAACTGGTCTTGTGAGCATAGAACCTTCTTTCTTTGTTAAGAACATTCTCATGAAACATTTCTCACAAAATTTATTAGTAGATAACAAGTTAAAAAACAAGTATTAAATGTTTGTAATCTTTAAAACATCAAATAAGGATTTTGTCCTCAACAATTGGATGCTTATTCGTTGGAGAGAGTTGAAAAAGGACAATTGTACGAAGTGTACAACCACTACCTCCACTACTCTGTTTTGTGTCTGCAACAGAACAAGAACAAGAACTATGCCTGCACCAGTGTTCCTTCAGACTTGGAATGGATTTGAAATTGATCCTTCATAGGACAATAACCAAATCATGCATAAGATCATTGGTAATTTGATCAAGCTTCAAACGACTCTATTTGATGTGCTGACAATTTCCAACGTATCTTTCACACCTCTATATAAAGGAGTGAAGACCTGCTGTTTGGATACTCGAGACTCATACAACAATTTACAAGTGCCAAAACTCTACTAAAATTGTTTCACATCAAAAGTTCACTTAGAATTTCTTATCAAAGTTCATATCTTAGAAATTCTAGAGTCTTAAGAGTCTGTATCCGATTTGCATTGTGAACACCACTGATTGTATATCAAGTGTTCAACCTCAAACAAATTTCTTTGTAATTCTGTTTGAATAGAAGTCTCTTGCAGTTGTGCTTGAACATAGGAAGTCTCTTGATTGTGTTCTTGAGCATATGAAATCTCTTGCAGCTGTGCTTGAGTAATTTGAAGTCTCTTGCTAGTTGTAGCAGTGAGCAGTTGTAATCAGATATTACATTTTTAGTGAACTCTCCTTGGAAGTGCAAGGGGGACATGACTACTTTCGGTTTGTGGAAGGAACCTGTATAATTGCTTTGTGTCTTTCCTCTCTCTCTCTCTGTTTTTATCCGCTGCATTTAGATTCTGATTATCACATCAGAAGCTGAATTCTATCAGCTTCTGATTAGTGACTTCAGTAGGAGAAAACGAAGAAAAAGTTAACACAATTCAACCCCCCTTCTTGTGTTTTTCTCACCTTCATATGTGTCATGCATGAAATCCTTGAATGTTTATGTTTGATTGTGATTGATGTGAAGCTAACCCCCAGTGGTCTGTGGTGGAATGCCTACCTATTTGTATGAATGGATGGACGGCGTGCAAGATTGATCTTTTAGCTTGCTTGGTGAGTTGCTTGAGGATAACAGGAGCTTCCTCTGTTTATCTGTTTAGAGTCTTAGTATAAGCTCTGGTGTAGGTTGTCGGTCTGTACCTTTATTTGGATTGATTATGTTGTTGAGACTTTATCCATATGTGGATGTTTGGAGTTTATTTGATGTTGTATTTGATATTTATACTATGACTACTTGCAGATGTATGCTATTTATCCGCTGCGACGTTTATGAGAAATTTTTATATGCATGTTTTTGAGGTTTATTGGAGACGTGACGTCTATTTATTGAATATTTGTATTATTCACGTGTTTTGTCGTTTTAATAAAAACAGGGCGTTTCACACCCCCCCTATGTCTTCTTTTACTACAAATTTAGCTCTACGTCTCGTAATTTCTTATTACTAGCATTATGTCAATGTAGATGTGCTGTGAAACTATTGATCAATTAATAAAACGTGTTAAATTATTGATATTTTATATCATGTCTTTTTACGTTCATGTTTTTTTTCCGTCTTCGATTATTTCCTCTTAATAATGTATGTTGCTTTCGTTTAGAAAAGTTGGTTGAAATTATGGTTAAAACACGTATTAGGATTATATAACTAAAAAATCCTCGTAAAAACGTTCAAATTATATAATCCAAAGAAAGTATTTTCAGAAATAAATAGGGCGCGTGAGAAGTCAACATGATGAAAAAAGAATTTGTCTAAATTGGGCAACAACACATGGATGAATTTCTTCCATCAAGACCTCGATGGGTTCAATTAAAGTGCGATGAGTTAACCAAATAGCCGCATCTTTTTCTTTTACGGAAATTACTTCCGTCACTTACAAAAAAATTGCAAAACACGTCGAAATTACCTATTTACGCCAAACAATAGTTGATTGTCGTTCATGATAATTTTTAAATTCGTTAAACAAATTTAAAAAGCGGTGGAACCGATCTTAGAAGTGTCGAACAATACTTAATTACCTTTGGAGAGTTGAACGGTAGTTAAGTGTCGCTCCACAAACAGTAGTTTAAAAAAAAGAGTTTTAAGAAGTGATAAGAGTAATTTATGCCTTTTACATCTACGTGTTTGAAACTGCAATGAGTAAAATGATTTTTTTAAGAAGAGTAAAATGTATATTAATGAGTAATGTATTAAGACTGCAAACAATACTTTATTTTCAACATTCAATTTAATATCAACTATTTAATTACGTGAAATACATATGAGTTGTACTACTTTATGTAGATCACATTTTTAAAGTATGTCTACGTTGATTTACCGGATAAGAGAGTGAATTTTAGCGTGAGTAACGAAATTTAAACTTAAGTGAGGATAATTAAGGAAAATTGGTGGTGGATATATATAATTAAAAAAAAGATATAATAAAAAGAAAGGAAAAGGAAAACCTGAGTGAGGGAGTTACTCCCGCCAACACATTTCATTGCCCTCTCTTATTTTCATTTTTGGTTCCCTGTCCCTCTTTTTGAATTGAATAAATAGAATAGAAGAAAGAGTGTTGCGAAGATTCGAGAAGAAGAAGAAGAATGAGCGCGGTGAACATCACGAACGTGACGGTCCTTGACAATCCAGCTTCGTTTCTCAATCCCTTTCAGTTCGAGATTTCCTATGAGTGTTTGGCTGCTCTCAAAGATGGTATCGTTTCTCTTCTCTTTACTTTACTACTCTCTCTCTGCTAACCTAATTCATTTCTTCATTTATCTTGCTTTAGATCTTCAATTTCGTTTTCGCTCTGGTAGTTTAGGTTCATACATAGGTTTAGGGTTTTTCTTTTCAGATCTTGTTTCTGTTCCCAAATTTGACCTAATTTTGTATATTAATTAGTTAGTTAGTGCACCAATCCTCTACTTTCTTGTTTTTTAAGGGTTTAGGCTGTTCTACTCTCCCCATGCAATATAATTTAACTATATTAAGTTGATCATTCTGTAAAGTAAAATGTGGATTAGCATGTCAATTTGGGTCAAAAGTGCATACAAATTATACTCCGTTCTCTTCTCTTGTCACAGATTTGGAATGGAAGCTGATTTATGTTGGATCTGCTGAGGATGAGACTTATGACCAGTTATTGGAGAGTGTTCTTGTTGGTCCTGTCAATGTTGGAAACTATCGCTTTGTTTTACAGGCAATCATCTAATCTAATTTATCAATTCTTGCATTTTCTTCTTATAAATACATATTCAACCTCATCATCAATTCTCTTTTTCATAACAGGCAGATCCACCAGACCCATCCAAGATTCGTGAAGAAGATATCATTGGTGTTACAGTGCTTCTACTCACCTGCTCTTATTTGGGTCAAGAGTTCATTCGTGTTGGCTACTATGTCAACAATGACTATGATGACGAGCAGCTCAGAGAGGAACCTCCAACCAAAGTTTTAACAGATAGAGTTCAAAGGAACATCTTATCTGATAAACCAAGGGTCACAAAGTTCCCCATCAATTTCCACCCTGAGAACAATGAAAATGAAGAACAACCCCCTCCCTCAGACCAACTACCCGAAACTGGAGAAGAAGATCCACTTGCTGCACCGGATACCATTCCCCCAAATGAGGGGGGTTCTTAACATTTTGTTGGTATACAGGCTTTTCAATTCCCCAATCTCCATCTTTACATTACCTCTATGGATTAATTAAGATACTTTTTGTGAATCTCTTATGGATAAAGTTGATGATATGATTCATGGGTTCTATTGGAAGTCTTTGAATGACTAGGTTCAAGATGCTTGTAATGTGCGAAAACCAGTTACTATCCACAAATCTTTGCAATACAAATCCAGTTTTGTTGGATCTTGCAATTCATATTATGAGCTAAGAAGCTCTGGAGTATTTTTTAGTTTTTATATTCGGTTTGCTCGAGTTATTTCTACTTTCTAGCTAATTTTTAATAAGCTTCTCAGAACAGGTTATCAAAATCGCTTTTGTAGACCTTAATATTCTCTTTTCAATTTCCTTGTATCTCCAAATTTTGTTTTTGAATGAAAATAAATGTTGAAACTGAAATACTTTTTTTTTTTGAGATACAAATGACTCGTTGAATTTTAGGGCTAATATCATACGCTTTCTAATGATTTTTTTTTTAGTAAGACGAGCTTTCTAATGATTACCATTAATTGAATAAACATTTAATTAAATTATTATCTGTTAGTCCCCGTTTAAGTATTGAGCTCAAACAGCTTAGCCAAACTGGGTTGTACAAGTAAAGAACAGGGGAATCCACTTCTTGTTAGTAAAGCTGGACTGAACCTAGGTAGCCTTATTTTTGTGCCAAGTCTTGTATCTGACAGATAGAGCAAAAATATTCTTTTTTTTGTCGGCTTGAGCTGCTTCTTTAATGATGGCTATTGAAATCAGAGTTGTTTAGTGTTAAGACCAAACTTACACGAGTCTTGTACCAATTGAACAATTCTTCACTGTATTTGCAATCATGTTCGGATTATCTACTCCATTTCTCTCTACCTGCCGGTTTTATTCTACCTCATTGAATTAGACGGTAGATAATTCTTGATAGGAGTGAGGAATTCACTTCTCACCAACACCAGAAAGAAATGTTCCCTGTTAAGACGCTAGAGCGATGGTTAGTTTTACACACATTTGATTTGGTTAAACTATTTTATTTTATTTTTAATTTCCTCCTTTCATTGACGGCTACATAAATATCCTTTTTATATGTTAAAAATAGAAGAAAAGACGTGAATTACATGAAAAATAATAAGTGTATATGGAAGTCAAAGACCCGCATGGAGAGACAGTAGAGTTGTCGTGGTGGGAAGAAACACCAAAACATAGATAGGAACGATATATGTTTTGTTGCATGGATGTCATCATCACAGCATAGGAATTTCTTGGAAGCTCCGACTAGAGACGGCACAAGTATAATAGTAATGAAATGTTATTGGTTGAATTGTAGAGAGAGAGAGATAGAGAAAGAAAGAAAGAGAGAGAATGAAAGTGCCTAGCCCGACTCGGAAGCAATCTGTTGGAGATCGTCACATGATCTCGCCTACTCGCCACAATATGTCTCGTTCCGCACGGAGGAGGAAGAACAGTGGTCATTGGTGGTTGTCATCAATATCATGGATGAAGAAAGAGGTTGACTCATATGACATGACTCATCACACTCACCTCTCTTCTGATAGTCCCTACTACAAGGGTCTCACCGATCAATCTCTTGCTATTCCTCACGAAGAATACCAAGAGGAGGACAACAACAATGTCTCTTCATCACTGCGACCTATCCTCCTTTCATCATCCCCCCACAGTAGTCCTTACTACAAAGGTCTTACCGATTATTCTCTTGTCATTGATGCCTCTTGGGCCACTCCTCATCCCCACCACCACCATCACAACTCATCCCTTTCTTGTTATCACGACTCAAGTCCATACTACAGGGGTCTTATTGCTCTTCCTGTTCCTACTTCCCCCTCCTCTCTCTTCTCCCTCAACATCAATTTCAATACCACCCCCACCACCCAACCACCAACTCATGATTTTGTTGTCTTTTTAAGTCCAGAAGATCAATCACTCATGGTAACAGAACCAGAAGCAACTTTGGAGGAGGCGATGGTGTTGATCCATCCCGATATCCAAGGGAAGCCTTTGAGGGTTAACAATCCGCCGTCATCACAAGCAACTTTGGAGGAGATGGACGACGGTGATGATGCTGAAGGCGGGAAGCCTTTGAGGGTTAATTATGAATCAGAAACTATTCCAGAGAAAACAATTTTGTGTGACGATGTTGTGTTGTTGGTTGAAGAGCATAAGAGAAAGCCTTTGAGGGAGAGAGTGACAACAAATTCAGAGACAGTATTGTCACAACAAGAAAATGCTGACAAAACAGATTTGGGTATGGAGGAGGAGATGGAATTGGTGATGATTGAACAAGAGAAGTCATTGAGAGAGAGTCGTGCATCACAAGTTGGGAATGAGAACGTACTAATAAATACAGAGACAACAGATTTGAAAGAGGAACTCAGAGACTTTTGGTTGGGTGGTCAAAAGACTGCTTCTGAACAAACAGTGTCATTGGAATTACCTTGTGAGCATAAGTTGAAGAACACCGCTGAGGAAGGAAATATGTATGAGTATCTGTGGGCAACCAAATACCAGCCCAAGATATTGGCAGACTTCATCTGCAACAGAGATAAAGCACTTCAGCTGAAAGCATTGGTAAGAAGAATATGATGCTTCATTCATTCATTCGTTTTTTTTTCCTTCTATTTATTACAAGATCACAACTGCATGCCCAACATAGGTAATATAATTTCTTTTATAATTGCTGCGTATATAGGTTAAAGGTGGGTGTGGCTGTAATCATTTTATATTTGAAGGACCCCCAAATGTAGGAAAGAGATCCATGATACGGGCTATGCTTCGGGAGGTATTTGGCGCTGACGGAGTGCAGGTATATTCATTCATCAATCATGTCCTTGTATTTTACTATTTTTAGCATGTTTATGTCTGTGTATATTGGATATGATAGAGAAAACTAGGATGATATTTTTCCTTTGCTTCTTAATGGCAGGTCACGGAAGAATATAAAGACTTCAGCTTGAAGGTAATGCATACTTTCACTGCCATTGCATCTTCTCTTTTTTAATCAATTTGCTTGATGGATTAATGATAAACAAATTGTTCCTAAAGTTCAACTAACAAGCAAACATTATGAAAAATAGCAAGTCGTAGATCATGTCGATTTATACTCGTTCAGTTATGATTTTTCACTATACGGTAATAGCTAGAGGATTTGCAAGAAGGTGTAAAATACTCTCACACAAAACAGCTCTCTCCTGCTCCCACTATACCATATGTAATGTGGTTAAGACTTAAGAGGCTGAATTTGGGTAACTTAATTCCATTTGTTTGTTTATTAGATACTAGTTTGGTTAAGAAATTAGCCTATCCGACACAATTGGTTACCCAAGTTACTTAGTTATGTCAATGTGCATACACTTTTCTCATTTAGCATATTTCAGATTTTTCTCTCCTCACGTTTCCCTAGAGTTTGTTGATTGAGATATAAACCATATTATCTACCCAAGTTAGGAATTGTAAGTAGGCATATAAGCTCTTAACAATATAATGAAAGAAGATGACTTTAAATATTGCCTGTCTCTCCTTTGACATGGATAGGGAGAAATGGTCGAAAATCTCAAACTGCGTGTGCAGAAATCACTCCATCATGTTGAGGTAAATCTCTCAGAAGCAAAGGGATATGAAAAGAATGTGATTGTTGAGTTATTCAAGGAAACATATGGTAAGGTGATCAATAGTTCACTGCCTTGTAGCCCAGAAAACTGTCAAGGTACGCACTCTAATGCTAAAGTCAATATAGTTGTTTTGTATGGACCAATCAAGTAATTAATATGTTTTAACTGTTTATTACATATCTCAACAAACAAACAAAAAAAGCAATAATTTTGTACGAGGCGGAGAAGCTATCGTTAGAATCGGTGTTGTATATAAAGTGGCTGGTAGAAAAGTATAAAGGGTGTAATAAGCTGTTCTTTTGTTGCTCTGATGAATCAAGGCTACAACCAATCCAATCATACTGCACCACTGTCCGCCTCTCATCACCATCAACCCATCAGGTCACTCAGCATTTCCAATTACTTACCTTTCCTCTAATCATTACAATTTCAGACTCAATTCTATTTCTGTTGTTATCCTAATCACTTATAATCTCGTCATCTAGTAATTGCACTTTTGCATCAACATCTTGCATATTATATGCAATTTATTGGAGGGATACAATTGATTTTTCAGTCATTTTCCAATTAAGGGACTAATTTGAGACAAAAAAGTCCAACAATGTTTTTAATAGAAGGACATTTTGGAGAGGTTTTGTTTCATCATATTATAAATGAAGTTTTTTTTTTGTTGGTAAAACTTGATCCTATCTAATGAGGAAAAACTTGATCATATATTTAAATCATATAATATATGAAGTTGGTCCTATGAGGAAATAAAAATTTGATTGTTGTTATCACTTAAGGAGACCAAATTAACTGTAACTAGAAATATTTGATGAAGTTTTAATGTTTCTCCTATCCTTTTGAATAAACAGATTGTCAAGATTTTGGAATATATTGTACAAGAAGAAGGAATAAAATTATCACACGAGTCAATCAAGAGTATAGTTTTAAGGTCCAAAAACAATCTCCGTCAAGCCATTCGTTCATTGGAGGCCACTTACCGAAACAAGTGAGTAATCATTTACCAATACTATTCTGAATGTTAATTTTTTTATTGTTACAAAGCTAAAAGTGACAAAACAAGAAAGGACAAAGCAAAAAGAAAGAAAAACTAAGCTCTACCGAACCTTAAAACAACTTTCGATAATTCTTTTTCCGTTGTCATCTAGAAAAAAAATATAGACGATTTTATTTACTTTGTTTCAATCAAGCTGTTTTTCACAGCAAAGGTGACTGCTTTTGTGCTAACTAATATTGCTTTTATTTTATCTCTTCAATCTGTTTGTTTCACACCAAACAGGAGAGGGGAACTGGTTACCTTTCAATCAATATAGCACAGTACGTGCCTTTGCAAGGGTCACATTCATCTCTTACTAAATTAATGATAATTTAATACTCAAATGTTTTTTTTTGACACACACATGCGCGCACGCGTATATACTCATTGTTTAATCTCTAAAAGAATGGAAGTTTATTTTACTTTCACTTCCTTCTCTTATCTCCTCTATTAAAAGTACTCATCTGTCTTGATATGAGCCAAACAGATTTTCAATATTAAAGAAAAATGTATGAGTTTAAAAGGAAAAATAATACCAACAGAATGAAAAAACAACAGTTTGAATAAGCTGGTCGTGAGGAAGAAATGTGCGGTGTCTAGAAGAATGTTTAGCCAATACACTGTCACTGTGATCTCATCTAATCTTTGTATAATGCAGGAATGCCCTCAACGAAGATGATTTAGTTTTAACTGGATGGGAGGATGATATTTTGAATATTGCTAGAAATATAATCAGAGAGCAGAGTCCTAGACAGTAAGTGAATTGTGCCCTTTTGACATTAGAGTAATACTAAATAAACTGTGCCTTCGTGTTCTATCTATCTCTTGAATGCTTCCGATGTAAAAGCATTTTTTTGACATTTATTTCTTCACATAAACAGTAATGATTCGTTGTAATTGTATTCTTATAACAATACAAAATGTATTGGAAATAAGTTATGACTTGATGGCCATTTGCCTTTGTTGTAATAGGTTGTACGCCATTCGAAAAAAGCTTCAAAGTCTTATGATTCATGATGTTCCTCCTGACTTTATTTACAAGGTATTATAGCTGTCTGTCTTGTTTATTTTTAAAGGCATTCCATTCCATTCCAGTTCCAATTAATATAAGACTTGTTTACGTACGCAGTCTTTGGTTGCAAACTTGACCAGTCTAGTTGATCACTCACTATGCTCAGGGGTTACCAAACTTGGCAAGGAGTACACTGTAAATTCTCAAACTTAATTTGTTTATTCTTCTTGTGTTTGATAGATTGACTTTTAAATTAAATGCCATATGATTGTAACATTTCAGAAAGGTAGTGAAATCAAATTTGAAGGCGTGAAGCATTATGCTCAAAACAAACAAGGAGGATCTGATGAAAAGAACAATAAACTAACAAAAAAGAATGCAATGAACTACTTAAAAGTTGAAGGTAATTAAAATACCTCCTATTTTAGTATTCACAATAGTTTGTCTTACAAATGACATCAATAATGCATGTAGTTGAGAATCAATATCATATTATTGTTTAGTCTTTTCTTTTGCATTTAAATATGGTTTAATATTATTAACTGAATTTCCACAAAATGTATGAGTTAAAATCTTATTCATTGAATCCCCGTGAGTTGGGTTTCGAATCCCAGATTTTTCACTTATTCAATTTGGGGTGAATTCCTAGTCACTATATTACTTGATAATTTTTTTTTATTCATTCAACAATTTAGTTCTCATTTTTGGGATCTAGGTGAATTTAATTATTTTTCATTTATTATCACAGAATTTATAGCAAAATTCATGAGCTGGTACAAGAATTCGTCTAAAAGTAATGATCACGTGTAACTTATTGCTGGAATGGAGCATAGATAAGTTGTTGTTCTCGAAGCCACTCTGACTACGTTATCTTATACAGACATGTCTCAAATATGAAGCTACTTTGTAAATAAAACCCTCAGATATTTTGTGTTTTTGAAACAGTCAAATAAGTTGTATGAGCATATACACTGCCAGCTGATGTTCTGAATTTATGTGTTTGGATTGCCATAGCTAATTACGATATGTGAGAATACTTTCTATATTCATGCATATTGCCTTAGAGTACATAAAATAAATAAAATAAAAAAAGAGGTTGGTTATGATATGAGTAAAGCGAAGAATTTTAGTCCCGTTAAATAGATTGAGTGTTACAATTTGAAGTATAGTAGATCGAAGTGATCAAACAAGGAACTAGGGACATGTTTGGTGTGCATGATATGGTTGAAATATGATATGATAAAGAGTTTGATAATTATAAGATATGACAGTGGAAGAATAAAAAATATGATAGTGGAAGGATAAATAAGGAACTAAGGCCCGTTTGGTGCACATGCTAAGGAGACAGAATATGATAAAATTATCCTATCCTATTTGAATATCTTGTTTGGTGCACCAATAAGAAAAGATAAAATAAACCAATTACTTATCCTATCCTACTTACGTTTATTTTTATCCTTAGTTTAGGCTGGGTTATCAACTTGATAGCATAAAACAACCCGCGCTCATGTTTTCTATTTCTCAAGTATGCTCTTCGATTCCCACTATCTGCACTTCTCAATTAACGCTGGTCTTCAATTTCTAAAATGATTCTATTCCACAATTTTGCTTCTTCTTCCTGTGTCTCTTGTTCCTCGGCTTTTCAATTGATTAATTTCGTGTCTCAGTTTATCACATAATCTTTTTCTAATTTTTGTGCTTACAACCGTTATTATAATATTATCATTGGAAAATCGAATTTCATATGATTTTGAGTTCTTTTGCTTCTTATCTTTCGAATGATTCAATTTCTTTCATTTCGTTAGTTTTGTGCTTCAATAATGGCATTTTTCCAGCTTTGATTTTCCCAACTTTTTCCCCTTCCTTTTTTCTCCTTTCTTCATGTGTGCTCCAAACACATGATAACATAAGTGACTATCCTATCATTATCATATCACATCCTTATCCAACTTCTTATCATATTCTATGTCTATCCTATCATGCGTATCAAACGGGCCCTATTCAGTGCACACATGATAAAAGAGATGATAATATTTTATCCTATAACATGTTTGGTGCACACTTACACAACCATCCAAATAACATTCAAATAAATCATAGAACACAACACTAAAAAAGGCTTAATTGCTAAAACAACATCTTCGCCAACACCATCGTAAACCTTCATCATTTTCTTCAAATAAATAAATAAAAAAAGAACAAAAAATTAGTAAAAAAAGACTTCCTCCATCATCATCATCAACACCACTCCATCATCATCAACACTCTTGTAACTCAGACCCTAATATTTTGAATTTCATATGTGAAGCTAATCCGATTTCCGCCCTCTAATATCCGAAAGAAAGAAAAAATAACCAACAAAATGGTTTGAGATCAATCACTAAGGCTATGCTTGTTTCAAGGGAAAGATAGTGAGGAAGAGAGAAAGGTTGAGGAAAGAAAGACTTTCCATTGTTTGAAACTCTCCAAAAAGGTGAAGGAAAGAAAGAATATATGTGAGACCCACCTTAAAAACCTTTCCCCACACATTTGGATGGAAAGTATGAGGAAACATGTGTTTTGTTTAAAATGTCTAAAATGCCCCAACTTTTATTATTTATTTTTAATTCATTTTACTACTTTAGTTGGTGTCTCTTTATTATTTTTTCAATTCACGCCTAACTTTTTTTTAAGTAATTCACCATTTAAATTTTTGTTAGTCTCTAGGCATACATGATTTGATTGTTGTATGACGTATTTTATTCTTCCACTAAAGTACATACAATGTTTATATATACTAACATATTATTTTTGTTTAAGGGTAATTATGTCAATTTTAAAATATAGATCTTTCTTTCCTCTAACTTTCTATTCCACTTTCCCTTGTACCAAACAACCAAAACAATCCTCTCACTTTCTACTATTTTTCTTTCCTTAGACAAACTTTCCCTTCTAGTTCTTTCCTTTCACTTTCTTAGATACATCCAAACAAAGCCTAAGAGACCTTTTAATGAGTTCATGATGATTCTTAAACCCAACAATTGTGAATTTAATCAATGTATGGACTTTAAATAATGAAGTAAAAAGGGAAAAGGAAAGGAAAAAAATGCACAAAGTATGCAGAAAGGGAAAATATATTAATATAGATAGCTTTGAGTTTAATACATCGTTTTTTCAACGTTCTTAATAAGAAGTTATCTAATGAGGGCAAACATTTCATCTGTTTAGGCGTAGTTTCATAGAACGAAAATGAACTCCTTTACATGAAATTTGATTTTACACTTTATGGACAAGAGATAAACTAAGTCCTATGTTGCATGGAGGTTGTGTATCTTCTAACTTTCATCAGCCTTCCTTTGCAAGTTTCCTTCTTGAATTTGAATCTTTGACCCTAAAAAACTTCTAACTAATTGTTTGAAAGACTCCTTAAACAAAATTGATATAGCAGTTTTTAGAAGTTGTATAACTTGAATAAGAGTGTTCGAACAACGTCCATAACTACATTTTTTTTAGAGAGAAACGTCCATAGCTACATGAAGAAGTTGTATATATATTTGTCATCAAATGTTCATTGTCATGTTATATTTTTGGGAAAATTAAATAGACCTCCCCTGAGTTTTGCTTGAATGACAGAAACCTCCCCTCTATTTCCACAAAAAACAAGAACCTCCCCTGCTATTAACTCTGTTTACCTTCCGTTAAAATATAATAAGCATTGCTTGACAAATATTTTACCTCACGTAACAAACAGTGATCTAGGAACGTTTCTTCCCTAATTTTCAAGCCATGTCAATCAGAATCTCACTAGTCAACAAACTCATCGTCACCATACAAACTACAAGATTTAATCAAAATCCAATATGAATAACTCCAAACAACTCATAGCATCA
>Ga0315914_1008178_pt1 | contig 14114 bp, 9 predicted proteins | sample MpolenodulesMG_FD_203920 | JGI IMG/M metagenome (GOLD analysis project Ga0315914, IMG submission 203920) | Medicago polymorpha root nodule microbial communities from Los Angeles, California, United States - elongated nodules | ecosystem: Host-associated > Plants > Roots > Nodule | place: USA...
ACAAAGCAATTATACAGGTTCCTTCCACAAACCGGAAGTAGTCCTGTCCCCCTTGCACTTCCAAGGAGAGTTCACTAAAATGTAATATCAAATTACAACTGCTCAATGCTACAACTAGCACGAGACTTCAAATTACTCAAGCACAACTACAAGAGATTTCCTATGCTCCTGAACACAATCAGGAGACTTCCAATGCTCAAGCACAACTGCAAGAGACTTCTATTGCTCAAGCACACATGCAAGAGACTTTCAATCAAACAGAATTACAATGAAGTTTGTTTGATTTTGAACACTTGATATACAATTAGTGGTGTTCACAATACAAATCAGATACAGACTCTTAAGACTTTAGAATTTCTAAGATATGAACTTTGATAAGAAATTCTAAGTAACTTTAGATGCAGAACAATAACAGAGTTTGGAACTTTGAATTGTTGTATGAGTCTTGCTTTTGTGTGTGTCTGTAGTTTCCACTGGTAAGTCTTCACTCCTTTATATAGAGGTGTGAAAGATACGTTGGAAAGTTGCCAGCACAAAAAGAGTCGTTTGATGCTTGTTAAAAAATCACCAATGATCTTTTGCCTGATATGGTTGTTGTCCTATGAAGGATCAACTTCAAATGCATTCCTAGTATGAAGGAACATTTCTGCAGGCAGAACTGTTATCTTTGTCTTGTTGCAGAGACACGAACAGAATAGTGGAGGAAGTGGTTGTACAATTCGTACAATTGTCCTTTGTCAACGCTCTTGATAGAACAAGCATCCAGTGCTTTCAAATTTCATCTCAAGCGTCGTTGTTACACTCTTTTAGTCTTTTGCAATGCTTAGGTGTGATTAAATCAATTTCCCAGCCTTTGAAGCTTTAAGTCTTTCATCTCCTGATGAACTTCAGGTTCTGGTGATCTTGCTTCTGATGAGGTGCTTCTAACGAACTTGCTTCTGATGACGTTATCACTTATGGAGCAATTATACTTCAGATGCACTTTTCTTCAGATGCTTCAAGATTCCTTTTTGTTGATTCCTTTACTCTCTTTTGTTCTTCCAGAACCTTATAAAGATGTCAAAATTTTGTCTATGGTCTTGTACACTTGAACAAATATTAACATATCCAATTGACAATTTTTAATACCTTGTTATCATTAAAACACTAAGGGTAACGTATGTTAAACATTTTTTGTTTCAACAATCTCCCCCACTCTAAGGGTAATGTTTGTTAAACGTATTTTGTTCCAACAGAATTCTCCACTTATGTACTTTAAAGATAAATTTGTAGTCACTAAACATAAGCGTCGTAATCCATTGTTGAGTTACAATTTAACTCTATAACAAACTTTACAACAAACTTTTCTAACTAACTTTACTGACATAAGCCCTGGACTAGACATCTCTCAATTCAACACATTCAATCACAACTCCATGTCTCAATTTTTTTAATTTCTTAATAATGTCAACTTTAATTTTCTATTTTATAAATTAATCATATTTCCAACATAAGCGATGATGAACTATACATCTTATCTTATTGATAATGAGATAGACTTATTTTTATTTATTTTTATCAAATAACGTAGTGACTATAATTCACTTGTTATTATAGAGTTAAAATATTTATGAGCAAATTAAGAAATTCTAAAAATATTTATGAATCAAAGTAATACTAGTTGTTAATTTTCGAAATTAATATTTAATTAACTTTTTAGTGAAGTCAAATAGTTCTTTTGTCCTTTAAATTTGACAAAAAAATCGAGTTAGTCCTTTAAGTTTTAAATAAGTCTTTTAAGTTGTTAATTGAATATCTCATTGCCTTTTTAGAGACCTACTTAAAACATAAAAAACATTAAATAGGTGTAATAAATTAATATTTTAAAAGACATATTTAAAACTTAAAAAAAAAACTTACACAGATATGTAACAAGTCGTAAGTCAATGTTATTATTTTTCTTTCTTTCTCTCTCGAGAACAAGTTCCCCGAACTTTCTTTCACTTTCTTTTCTCTCTACCTCTCTCTCAACAACTCTTAGAACCCCCACAATAGTTGTAAATCAATGTTACTCTTTGTTCTTTCTTTCTCTCTACATGAACTCTCACCCCTTTCTTTTCTCCGTCTCTCAACAAAATCCCACAATCATACATCATTAACCCTCTTCCTTTACTTCTTGACGAGAACTCCACAAGTCAGCTATCAACAACAAGTAAGTTAATTTTAATTTCTCGTTTTAACCATTCAATTCAAATTCATAACTTTGATTAATTATTGTCCTTATTTCTAAATTCATACACTACATGCAAACTTTCTTCAGTTTTTTAAATTTATTAGCTATGCAATCTAGGAACTTTCATATGACTTTATGTTGAATAAGTGTTTAGTCATAGCGATTTAGTATTCAACATAAATGCCGAAGTAATGTATCCTCATCATGTAATAATTTCCCATCAATAGGCTGCCCATAACCGTTTACTATTATTCATTTCTTAACAAATGCTGCATTTTTTTATATTCTTAAGTGATTAACATCATCATTTTAATTTATGATCAACATATATGTTAATTGTTCAATTAAACCACCGAAACAACTATCTCGCCTAATAATCATCCTAATCGGTTAATCTTATAGCTATTTAGGTACTTTACTATTATCTAATCGATTAATTACTGCACACACAAAAATCTAGAGATTTAAAGGTTATTCAAATCTTGAATATTTAGCACAAAGACAATAACAACAAATAATTAGAATTTAGGGTGTTACACCTACCAAGCAATATCGTTCATACAAAATTATTGTTCTATTACTAATGGGTTTTTTTGTGTCAGAGTTTCTCTAATATGTGTGTGGTATAGTATTGTCACCTCAAACATTCATATATTTGACCTTTGTGTATTTGGTCAACTTTTACCCAATGATCCATCGTTGTTGGTGGACAAAGTGGTATGTTTGTTGGGATGTCTTGGGAAGCACAAGAATAATAACGAACTAAACAATCAATTTTTTTGATTTCTTAACATCCATACCAACATTTCCTAACACCCGTATTTGATTTAGTTAATTTGTGAATAAATTTATTTATCTGAAAAACATATTTGAAATATAATTATTATGTTTTCTATATTAGATTTTATGGTGTGTAAAGTCTTTGATGCCACTTGTTGACAAGTTTGGAGAGCATCAAACATTGGGTATATAAGTCATACATTGTTATGAAACATGACATCCAAGTAAAAGGTGGATAGAAAGCTTGAAAATGATTTTTTTGCATATTAGTTTTTTCAGATTTAACATAAAAATGTTGGGGACCAATATGTAGGCTAAAAAATGTTGTTAGTTAGAATAATAATTGATCTTCCGGCCATTGGAAATGATAGTCGTAGTAGGTGTGACATGGTAAAATATAGCCGCAAGCAACATAGTGTGTTTGAATGTTGCAAAGCGCAGTTGTTGTTCGTCGAAGCTTGCAAAGATACTTCAATACTTATGTCAACGAGACTCTATAAGCTTTCAGTTTTTTTTTTCTTTTCAAAATGATAGTCTGATCCTATCTATATTGAGTTTCTTCTTTTATAAGTTGTTGCGATTGCATCCTTTGCGACGCATAGGTCGGGAAACCCTTGTATCCTGATCGTAGGGTCCAAAGTTACTCTGGATGATTTCTCAGTGCTTTGAGACTTTGTAACGATATAAGTAAATTTTATTTTGACTAGGTGTAACACTCTAAACCCTTAAAGCGATAAATCACGCAAATAATACAAATCATACAAAGGATTTAGATGCTACTTCTTATATAAGTCCAAACATGCATAAATAATTTTGCAAAACATCACAGCAGAATAATATCATAACATCTCATCAGCAGATAATAAAAAGTAGTTGTGCCACATATCTCATAATACATCATCAAAATAATCTCCAATCTCAACATATTGCGTGATAAATCTCACAAAGTCATAAAACATATAAACAACATACATACATCCTAATCAGAGCCCGACACTACGACTCCAAAAGCAAAAGACGAGGTAGCTCTAAAGCTAGCCTCAAGCATACTCACGAGCCAAGCAAAGCTACTAATCATGCACGTCGTTCATCCATCCATATGACTAAGGTAGCGGTCAACCATGAAGTAGATAAAATAGTCACAAGGAAGGGGGGTTTGAATTGTGACCCTTTAAAAATTATCCTGTAACTTAAAAAGTAATTCTCAAGTTGAAACTTGGAACGGTTAAGTTAATAACAGACTTCAGAATGTTCTGATGTCTGAGTGCAAAAACAGTTTAACAAAGTAAATGTGTTTATGTGTGTTTGTGTTTGCAGTAAGTAAAGAGTATATGGAAGAGAGAATTAACACACAGAGATTTATAATGGTTCACCCAATGTGGGTTAGTCCACTCCTCACAATCTTGTGAAAGATTCCACTATGATGCTTGAGATAATCTCTCAAATCCTGCACCTTACAATCTTTGTTCACCTGAACAATTACACAATCTATATTCTATAAGCCTCAGCAGGATTGCACCTTGTTGCTAAGTTAACCACTTAGACTTTTACACTCTTTGCTCAAACTAACACTTTAGTAGCCCTAAAGCTAGATGAGACTTGATTACAATTTGTGAGAAGTTTTGAATGTTTGAGAATCAAACAGAAGAGGAGGAAGAAGAAGTTATCTTTGAAAGAGATAACAAAGAGCATTGATGTACACTACAAGTAGGTAAAAAGAGATTTCAGTGATGATCAATTTCAATTTCAAGAGCTTCAAACAATTCAAGTTGTTTTCTTGTATGCTTTGCAATGGTGCAAGTTTTGTTGAGCCTTTGATCTCTATTTATAGAGTTTTTGGGCTCATATAGCCGTTGTAAGGTGACCAATGGTGTTATGCCACGTGCCCTGGGCCCCACAAGCTTTTACTTGAAAATCTGGGTGAACATTCTGACCATCAGAATGTTGTTGTGTTCCTAGGATGAACATCAGAATGTTGCTGTGTTCTTCATCTGGGTTCATCAATGATGAATGTCTGATGAGTTTATGGGTTTGTCCAAGGCGTGACATGAGATTTGTTGGGCTTTATCCACCAAAATGTAACTTCTCCATATGCATCAAAAGTTGCTGGATAAAGTAGGATAAAGTTGAACAACCTTGTAGTTTGCATGTTCTTCATGTTCTTGATGATTCTGGGTTTGCTTATGAACAACCTTCTGAACTCTCATCAGAACGTTCTGATCAACTCACTGATCAACATTCTGAACTAACTTTCTGAACTTCAGAATTAGTTCATGAATTCAATGTCCTATGATTTTTTATATCTTGGTATGATTTAAACCTTGTTCCTGTCTTAGTAAAACACTCAAGAGCACAAGTTAAACACTCAACAATTATTTATTTAAAAATTTTATATTTAATATTAAATGTACAAGTTTCAATACAAATTTTTTTAACATGTACATATTTGCACATGATAGAAAAATTCTTTTTATTTTTTCGATTGAATATAACGATGATATCTAAGATAATGATATTTTCTTTTGAAAGAATCTGAGATAATGATAGTTATTATGTTTTACAATTTTATCTTTTATTTTTTCCACTTAATTTTAGTTTTGTTTTCAATCTATACGTACGTAGTATGATTAAATTTAATTTTCTCTTGTCAATTTTAAAATATATACTGTATATAAAGAAAACTACCTTTTTTAGCACATTTTTGGGTATGACTTTTCTTTCCAAAAATACCATTAATTTTTAATTTTAATTTTAAATACAAATAACACATGTAACAAATAGATAAGAATAAATTTAATTTAAGGAAAAAACTTACACACAATTCCTTATGAATTGTTCTTACTATTAGCCAATTATAAAATAACACGAGGATTACTAATCCATGTCACTAATCGTCCATGTTAACCCTCTTTTACCTCCGTTAACCATAGATCAAACTCACAAAAAACTAGCACAAAACAAGAACTCATGTTGCTTTTTTATCAGCCGATTTTATGTTCTACATCCGTGTTGTTCCCCCCAATACAACCGGCAAAGATTGCCAAGTATTTTAGGTACCGTTTGACCGGTTTTTTTTTCCAACTTCTCTACGTTTTTAAGGAGAAGCTAGGCCAAACACAACATCAATTAAGTTACTTATTAAAAAAGTACTTTTTTTAGAATGCATAAAATTGAATGGAATGAGCTTTTGCCAAAAGTTGTTGAATTCTACTTCAAAAAAATACTTCTCGACAATTTATTTCACAAGCACCTCTCTTCAACTCACGTTGGGAACTTTTTTTTTTGGGTAAATTAAGTTTTTAGTCCCCATAAATATTCACAGTTTTGTTTTTAGTCCCTACAAAATAAAATCACATTTTTTAGTCCCTATAAAATTTTCCATCAGCACTTTTAGTCCCGGTCAAAAATTTCCATCAACAGTTTTAGTCCCTAAAATGCTTAAGGAAAATGTCACAGGGACTAAAAAGTGTGATTTTATTTTATAGGGACCAAAAACAAAACTGTGAATATTTATAGGGACTAAAAACTTAATTAACCTTTTTTTTTTAATATTTACATTTCAATATGCTTTTTTCTTCCATTTAATTTTTTTTAACCGGTCCATTTAATTATTTTTTTTGAAGGAGGGTCCATGTAATTTTATCATCTTTTTTAAAAGGAATTATATTATCTTTTTATCACTTATATATTTAATTACAATATCTTTTAATTATCACAACTTCGCTAATATTTTTATTCACGCTGTCATTGAATGACACAATATATTTTTATTCCCTTTCTTCAACCTCGCAAATGTATACACACACATTAGAGTTTAGAATAATACTTTATGTTCGTCTGTCAATTTTTTTATTACGCTAATGCGTATAATTTTTTTTAGTGTTGCATAATATGTTCGTCTGCCTCAGTAAAAGAATTGTGGAGCTGAAGAATATATCTGTAATATGTATATGATGTGTGTATATATAAAGAGAATAGTTGATTTTTTCTTTTCCAATTATACTCTACAACAAATTTTGTTATAAGAATACCATATTTTTGGTGTCATTCAAAAATATAAGAATTCATATTATATGATATTATATTTGTTACATTGCTGGTGTCATTGAAAAAGATATGTTTAGTTTTTTTAATAAGAAAAAGATATGCATAGTTTGTTACAATATAAATTTGCAAAATATATATAAGTATAATTTTTTTAGGCATCTATACTTGTACTTTTAATTAAAATCAAAATTTTATAAAAATAATTATACGTATTACACAACACTAAAAAAAATTATATGCAATTGCGTAACAAAAAAAAAAGATAGACGGACATAAAATATTACTCTAATCGCTAATATCTGTGTATATATTTTCGAGGTTGAAGAAAGAGAATAAAAATATTTGGTGTCTTCAATGACAACGTGAATAAAAATATTTGCTAGGTTGTGATAATTAAACGATATTGAAATTAAATATATAAGTGATAAAAAGATAATAAATTCCTTAAAAAATAGATAATAAAATTAAATGGACCCTCCTTCAAAAAAATAATTAAATGGACCGGTTAAAAAAAATTTAAATGGAAGAAAAAAACATATTGAAATATAAATATTAAAAAAAAAAAAAAAAGGTTGCCAGCGTGATTTGAAGAGAGGTGCTTGTGAAATAAATTGTCGAGAAGTAACTTTTGTACAATATTTTGCCAAACAACTTTTAACTTAAAAATAACTTTAAAACTAAAAAAAATAACGAAACCAAACAACTTTAACTTCTTTCTTAAAGGGCTTTATTTTAACTTTGTTTTCAAGGAGCGTTTAGATCGTAAAAAAGTCTGGCCAAACGGTACCTTAATATCTCTTCCACAAAAAACAATATTTCCATATTATATTATTACTTCCACAAAAAAAACAGTATTTTCATATTATTTTATTATTTTATTAAGTTATTCCTTAGCCTTTATCAATTGTAACAAAAGTGAGCAAAAAATAATTGTAAAGATTGAACTTTAAATCCTCTAAAAAAAATTAGTAACAAACGTGACCAAAAATAATGTTAAAGATTAGACTTTAAATCCTCTAAAAAAATATTAGTAACAAACATGAGCAAAAAAAAATGTTAAAGATTGGACTTTAAATCCTCTAAAAAAAAATTAGTAACAAACGTGACTAAAAAATCATGTTAAAGATTAGTCTTTAAATCCTCTAAAAAAAAGATTAGAAACAAACTTGAGCAAAAAATAATATAATGTTAAAGATTGGACTTTAAATACTCTAATAAAAAGATTAGTAACAAATGTGAGCAAAATATAATGTTAAATATTGGAATTTAAATCTTCTGGAAAAAAAAGATTAGTAACAAACGTGAGCAAAATATAATGTTAAAGATTGGACTTTAAATCCTTTCATGTTACAACTAATCCAAGTTGATTAATTTTATGGATTATATTTGACTTTGTTGGATTATAAGTGATTATGATTCATATTGTTTATGATTACTTTTAAAGATTATTTGACTTTGTTGGTTTATAATTGCTTATACAAACTATGATAACGTGTCTTTTTTTTTTTATATATATAAAGATAACCATGTTTTTTTTTTAATTATTAGTAAATAAAGAGAAAATAAGCAATAACATCCCCTGCCGTTCTACATGTATACAATTGATAAACTGCTCCCATGATCCCCATCCAATATCCAACAAAATACAGTAAAATCAAAGTGTTAAAACCATTTACACAATTCAAAATTGCTAAACCATAATCACACTCATGTTACCAACAACTAAAAACAGAAACACTAGAAAGCTTCAGACCACCATCTTTTGTTTTTGGTTACATTCAAACCACTATCTGAGAGGGCATTAAAAGAGAGGACCGCTAATTAAGAAGTATGGATACGAACACCGACACCAGATACAACACGAATACTGACACGCCAATAACATTATAATTTGAGAAAATCACATAATTTAGGGTAATTATATTTGTGGATGTGGATGCAACACGTGTTCAAATGCATCTAATATGAGGAGTGTATGTGATTCATAGGCGAGGGGTAATATCATAATTCGTAGTCACAATATAAAAGAAAAAAAAATCAAATAGAAGTGGAAATAGAACCGGTGGATTAAAGATAGATAAATATTGTAGAAAGAAATAAATGGTTACACTACCATATCAACACGAATTCCTATACTCAATTGCTCAAGGAAGTATCCCACCACATATTTTAAAGGTGAAAAAGGTGCACCTTTGGTGTTGTTGCGAAACATAGACCCTAGATATGGCCTGTGTAATGGGACACAATTGTTATGTCGTGGTTTATTCAATAATATGTTGGATGTGGAAATCCTAACAGGAAGCAATGCTGGAAAAAGAGCATTCTTGTCCAAAATTAAATTAAAAACAAATGCAAGTTCAAGACTTCCCTTTGTACTTAGTAGAAAACAGTTTCCCATTAGACTAAGTTTTGCTATTACCATAAATGAGTCACAAGGGCAGACCATTCCCAATGTCGAAATTTATATTCCACGAATGGTCAATTATATTTAGCTTTATCAAGAGGAGTTTCTCAAAATTCAACAAAAGTTCTCATTAAAGAAGGAAAAATAGAAGGAGAAGAAGAAGACTTTACGAAAAATGTAGTTTTTAAAGATATTCTTTTATTGCAATCATAACAATGTTTCTTTTACATAACATGTCATTTATACATTTATGTTATGATGTTACTAATTACTATTAGAATAAATAATAAATGATCATTACTTTATCTTAATTTTATATGCAGGCAAACTAAAATATGTTGAGTTCAAAAATAATTTTGTTATATGCATTGACAATATTTTGTTTATAAATCAATATATCAATAATTTCCATTAATATTTTGAAATTTAAAAATTTTAATAAAAATTATACAAACAAACATGATAAAATAATCACATACATTAACGCAGTAGAAATAACAGACAGACAAGCACGATAGTGCTCGTCAATAATAATAATAATAGTCATGTGCATATATAAGCTAAAGATTATCGAAATAATTATGTAACAGTATACTTTTTTCTCTTAGACATTAAAATTTAAAGATAAAACTACTCTCGTTAAGTAATAATTTTTTCCTTTATATTTTTTACGTTAAATTTAGTGCTTTTGATCTTACATATGAATTTTTAAGTTTCAAGTAAATGTACATGAATGTTAGATTTGAGGATTGAAGATCCATATACAAATGGACCAAAAAGACCAAAATAACATAATTAAAAGATAACTGACAAGATTATTGTCAGCAACTAAGTTAAGAGAACAAGAATAATTTTGCAAAATATAAAATATCTGGAGAATATATGAAAAAAGGTTTAATTAATTGGGCATACACTGTCTTCGTAGATATTCCAACGGATGAAAATATGAGTAATAGAGGTTGCATTATGGTATCAGATTGTGTTCTTTGTTACAAGGACTTTGAATCTTCAAATCACCTTTTTCTGCATTGTAATCTTGCATCAGCTCTTTGGCAATTGTTTGGTGAGGTAACTTGTTCCAATAATGATAATTCCAGCTTTTTATATTTGCTTCATTGTTGGAAATCATATATATAGAAGCCCTCAAATACTGAATTTATTGGTTGCTGGTATTATTCATATTCTGCATGCTATATGGATCACCCGTAATGGTATTAGATTTAACAATGCTGGGGCTACTTTCTATACAATTAAAATGAAAATTATGGCTGATATTTCTCTTAGTGCGAAGCTTGTGTCAGGTTGTAAGTTTGGTCAACAGCATGATTTATGATACGCCGCAGGTGTATGAGTACGTCAGTTTTGGTAGAAAGAGTTGTCGAATTCATAAGAGACCAATTTATAAATACTGCTATCTGTCGTTTTTATATTTATCTAAGGCTATTCGAAACAGTTGGTTTCGTGAGGAGTAATAAAAGTAGAGAATTTAGTTCAATAATAATAACGGGAGATCAAAATTATGGCTGATATATATGGTCAGTTTATGAACGTGACTTCTCTTTAGATCTTCATCATGTTCTCAAAAATCTCTCCACTGAACATTACGTTAAAGATGTCCATTTACACTCTAAAAATCTTCCAAAAGATATGAACACATAGATAGAAAATATACCAAGATATATAGGGTGCAAGTAATGTTTGGAGTATATAATTCAAACCAGTTCAGCACATGTTTTTTCTGTAGCCCACATTACACTGACAGTTTAAGTGGTCCACAACGCACAAAAACCACTATAAATAAGTGTGTAGGGTTCATTTGTTGTAAAACACAACAACAAACTCTGAAAAATCTTCCGAACGATATGAACACCAAGAGATTGTTATGAGCTAGATCTTGTTGCATTGGCAACATAAATATGTCAGTTGACAAGACAACATCATTCAACTCAAAACAATCCTCTTGAAACACCTTGTATTTCATCATTATGTTGTAGATCTAATTTCGAAGATTTTTTGTGAATTTGATCCAGTTGATCTGTCGATCTAAATATGTCAGTTGGTAGGTCAGCTAGATCATATACAAAAGTACCTCCTCGAACACATTCCCAGAAGATTCATCACTTATGTTATTGTGTTGTTTTAAGCTGCTTAATTATTTTTGTACCTTTTAAAAAAAAATTATGTCATTTTCGCATTTGTAAAATCGGAAACCTCCCAGACTAGTTGGATCGTGGCGTTCCACCCAAGGTTTGGATGATTTGTGGTGTGTTTGATGTACTTTTGGTAGGTGGGAGCATGAAAAACGTTTCCTTTGAGTGTAGTTATAGTCTAGGTCAGGTTTAAGGCTATAAATAGCCTTGCATGCTTCAACAAATTCATTCATTCTCCATTTCTCATCCTTTCTTCCTTTTTCTTAAACTTTTTTTAGGAGTGTTTATGATGTCATGGTCACTGTTGACCGTTCATAGAATTATATAAATACTTTGCAGCTTATGCGAGGATTCTACGACGGTCAGCAAAGACCGTTGATATCAAGACAACACATAAAATGTAGTTTGTTTTCTTTCAGATTCTAAAATCGAAAAAATCCTACCAATCTCTTTCGGATTCTAAAATCCGAACAAAGGGTATTTTCGGAAAAAAAATAGGGCACGCGAGTAGATGATAGGGTGAGAAAAGTAAAAGTCTTTTTTAAAAGAGTTGGGCCTTTTTAATTTCATAAAAATGTTTTTTTTTTTTTCTGTTTTTAAGAGTTGGGCCAAGATAAGGATTTTAATTTGGGCCCCTAATATGATTTGCTATACTCCCCACATATAACGTTATCTTTGCTATATACCCCTCTTTCTATGAAATTTATTTTAGGGCTCCTACGGAGCCCTAGGCCCTTACACCCTCCACCTATACTCAGGGAAGACCCTGAATGTCAACCTAGTAAGGATGTCTATTACCATTTTGATACAAGTTCATACTCATGTTTATCTAAAAAAAACATCTTCGTAGATATTACACTAACATTCAATGTAACGAAAATGTTATATAATCAACACATTTATGCAATAACGAGAATGTTATATAATCAACGCATTTATGCAATGCATGTAGAGAAATAGAGTAAAGTCACCAAGGAGTGGATTTTCATTGATTTGAAGTATAAAATCGGTTCACACCAACCAACGGTACACATTCTAATACAGCCGAAAGTGTAGTTTAACAAACTCTAAACCTAGATTGAAAATAAACAAGTTTGCAAGCGACAAACCTGTTAAAAAAAAAAAAGGCTCTAGAATCCACCAGAAAATGAGACAAACTCTATAAAATTTTATTGAATGAAAATGTCTCTTAACTACAATTAAAGTGTTTAAATACTAGAAAAACCCTAATGGGCCGAAAATCCAAAACAAAAATTATTAAAATTGGACTGAAAAAAGCTAATTTTCAGGCTTCAGATGAACTCAAATGGCTTAAAAAATCTATATAACATGGTGAAACAATGGTTCAACTCGTGGAGCGATTCCCTTTTCGAAAATGCATAATAATAGTCATTCTGACATCGAATGTCAAATTTTACCACTCCCGTAGTATCTTTCTTAGGCGTCACTTCATCTTGGATACTTGCAGCCAACCTTGATACATCATATTCTTTATATTACCTATACGAAACTTCATGCATATCATCATGTACTTCATGCATATCATCATGGGGAGAATACTCTACTATCGTAAGAAATGAGAACAATTATTTAACACATACTCAAATGAATGGTCTTGATTATATTTTCGATAAAAATACCCACGTGTTTTTGTAACCAATTACAATGTTGACTCTAAATACTTGCCGCACAAGTTTAGCGATTTGAGTACATAATGACAATGTTTGACTACGTTTTTGATTTGAGTAGTACTATCGTATAGGGAAATACTTCAAAGAAAGTAGTGGTTGAAACAAAGGTGCAATTGAAAATTTGAATGTCATCATTATACCAAATTACGTAGAACTTTTAACATTAAAAGGCCACTTCTGATATGTAATGACAACGAAGTTAGTAAATAAAAGTCATTATTATTCGTTGATTTGTTTTCATCTAGAACTAGAACACCGTTAATTCGAAATATTCCAATTGGAAGTGTCATTTTCATCAGAATTTCCAGCATCATTAGCCATGCGGGAATGTTTTCTGTGGCGGTGCGCCCATTAGGTCAAATCGTGGTAGTTAAAGAAAAAATTAAAACAAATAATAATAATCTTTATATATCTAAATGTTAAACAGTGTTGCAAGCAACCCTAATTAACCCTAATCCCGCCCTTTTTGGCGGGTCTAAATATTTTTTTTGAAAAAAAAGGTTTTCCAAGGATTCAAACCAGGTACTATATGGCTACACTTTACATCTTTTACCACTAAGCCACTTCCATTTTGATTGAAATATTGTTGCTTCCAAAATTGATATACCGTACTAAAGTATTTTTTTTAAAGCCACAAATGCCCTAACAATTTCATTTCTGATAGCAATTTCTTTTCAATATTAACGGTTCCTTTATTGACGGTCATTCTTTTTCATTATTATTATTATTATTTTCCTTTTCATTTTCATTTTTATAAATTTAATAGGCCTTGCGGTTAGGATCAGTTTTTTGGTGTATGCTTACTACGTGTTACGATATTTAAAATTGTT
>Ga0315914_1008179_pt1 | contig 14114 bp, 10 predicted proteins | sample MpolenodulesMG_FD_203920 | JGI IMG/M metagenome (GOLD analysis project Ga0315914, IMG submission 203920) | Medicago polymorpha root nodule microbial communities from Los Angeles, California, United States - elongated nodules | ecosystem: Host-associated > Plants > Roots > Nodule | place: USA...
CATTCAAAACTTACAATGTTCCAACAATTCGAATTGTTGAAATAAGTCAAGACGAGGGAAGTACAAATAGAATTGTTGGAACATTGTAAGTTTTGAATGTTGACCCCTCTGTTATCTTTTTCTACTTTTTTTTATACAAATCTTTTCCCACTTATTCTTAATTAAAATACATTTAATTTATTTTGTAGTGGTTATATGTCTCCGGAATATGCAATGGTCGGACAATTTTCTGAAAAATCCGACATTTATAGTTTTGGAGTTATGCTTTTAGAGATTATTGCTGGAAAGAAGAATAAAAGTTCATTTACTCCACACCATGTTGCTTATGACCTCTTGAAGTATGTAAGTATAATGATCTAACAATAGTGCCCTTTCATTTTTCTATTATGATAAATATATATATGCTCTAGTCGGAACCTGGAACAATCTTTAGACAGATTTTATATATTTTTTGATCGAATTTCAGGTTACTTGAGTCTTTTTTCCATAGTAATCGAAGAGTTAAGAAAAAAATATTCTTTGCTCTTAAATATATCACATATGACCGGGATAATAATTGAGAAATTTAATTTCACACATTAATTCAGACATGGAGACAGTGGATGGATCAAACACCTATCAGTATTTTGGACCCAAATATTAAAGAAGATTATTCTACAAATGAAGTCATTAAGTGCATTCAGATTGGTCTATTATGCGTTCAACATGATCCGGATGCTAGACCTTCAATCACGACAGTTTCTTCTTACCTTAGCAGTTATGCAGTTGAATTACCAACTCCACAAGAACCTGCGTTTTTCTTGCATAATAGAACGAATTCAAACGTTCTTGCACAAGAATCAAGTTCTACTCAATCTGCCAATAGCTCTGCACTATTCTCAAACAATCAAATGTCCGCAACCGCAAGTACTTTTATTCCTCAATAGTTTATTAAATTTTATATTAGTTGTATAATTGTTATCAACACTCAACAATCTATGTTTTCTAGTATCAATTAATATAACTTTGAAAAGGAGTGAGGAAATGGAGATTTGTAATTTGAATCATGTATGGACTTTGTCAGAATTAATGTAATTTTCCCTTTGATGATGTATAAGCAAATGCTCTATAAGGGCATTGTGCCCAATAACCTCATTTACCCTTTGATGATGAAATGGTTTTTAGAGATGGAGTCACTTGGAATACCCTTTGATGATTGAATTTGTTTGGAAAGATGAATAGAAGAAATGTAAATGATTCATTGAAAACTTTTAATGAAATGCAGTTTTGAGTGTTGGTTTGTTTAAACCCGATAAGATACGATAGCTACTGTTCTCCCAGCTTTGTTTTGAGATTGTAATTTGGTTGGGCAATATCTGGCCTTTTGAGTTGTTTGATTATTCTTTTGTATCCATACTTTTTTAAGATTATTACAGTACTGTCAAAAAATATGCAAGAAAACTATCAACTACATCGTCCTCAGGACAAAACAAACAATGTACAAATTGTATCAGAGTTCCACGACAATGTATGATCCGTTCTAAAAATACAACCTCAAAATGGTACTATGATCATTCTAAATTTCGAAGGGATAAACTATGAATTCCGAAGGATTCTAGAAAGAATTGGCTCCAAAGTGTATCTAGTAGAAGAAATAGAAGAGAAAGCTAAAAAATTCCTAAAGCTTTGGTCCCCTTTTCTCAAAAGGTTTGGTATCATTTATATGGTGTTGAAAGCTATACAATGTGTGTAAACTCCAATGTGGAAATTGGTTATTTTCCAAATCACACATATTATCCAATACAACATTAAGTATCAGGGTTTTTTCTCTGCTTAATTCCAATACAGCATTAGTTGTTCTTTTTTGATACATGGTTTAAAAAAGAAAAAAAAGAGAGTAGTAAACAATAAATAAAAAATACAAGTTCATGATTCAATCTTTTCGAATAATATTGTTCAAATGACATTTTATTATACAATTAAAACATTCTTGGATGTCAATAACAAAAGGAAATAACATACATTTAAGATAGTTCCGTTGGTGACCTAAGTATATTCTAAGAGTTTAAAGCACGAGATTGTGGATTTGATCCTAGAAACTAACATAACTTCAAACTACTATCGAGGAAGAACTTCGGTTATAGATAAGTCGTTGATCGTCAAAGGCGTGGAAGTATTTATTGACCGACTTGAACTTGAATCTTGTGGAATCTCTTTTGCATTCATTTGACGATGGAACACGATTGCAGATTCTTGTGGAGTTGGCAACTCAATGAAGTCATTGGTAAGATATGAAACAATTGAAACAATTGTTGGTCTTGCATCAGGGAACTGCTGAACACATAATAAACCAATCTGTATGCATTTAATCACTTCAATTTCAGAATATCTTCCTTTAATATTAGGGTCTAATATGCTTAGTGGTATTTCATCCCTCCATTGTTTCCAAACCTGTAATAATTGTATAAATCAATCTAGAAAACATTGAATATATGTTACTTATATACATTAATGAAAGGAAAGAAATTGCTATAGAATGATAGATATAGATATAGATACATATATATACTCACATAACTCAAGAGGCCATCACCAACATGTGATTCATAAGACCTAATATTCTTCTTTCCGGTAATAATTTCTAAGACCATGACTCCAAAACTATAAACATCAGATTTCTCAGAAAATTGCCCGAGCATCGCATATTCCGGAGACATATAACCTCTATAAAAACAAAATTTTGAAACAAATCAACATGAGCTTGGCTTTGAAGAAAGGAATCCAGCGGAAATTGATGATAATTAAAAACTTACAATGTTCCCACGATCCTATTTGTACTTCCTTTGTCTTGGTTTAGTTCTACAATTCTAGCAAGACCAAAATCTGATATTTTTGGAATCATGTTTTCATCTAATAAAATATTACTAGGTTTGAGGTCACGATGAATAACTTTGAGTCGAGAATGTTCATGTAAATAGAGAATTCCTTGGGCAATCCCCCTTATAATATTGTAACGTTCAGACCAACTTAAGAACTTTGCTCGTTGAAAATCTGCAAAAATATTCAAGTGAGAAATGTACGAATAAAGCATGTTTTGTAATCAATCAATTGAATAACACCAAATTCATAAAAAAAATAAACATATGCATCAAATATATGATAAATTCTAAGGAGTTTAATGTGGTTAAGTTGCAAACCAAATAAAAACTGATCAAGGCCCTTGTTCGGCACATATTCATAAATAAGTATTTTCTCTTGTTCTGCGAGGCAAAAACCAATGAACGTGACTAGATTTCGATGTTGAAGCTTGGCGATCAACAAAACCTCATTCTTGAACTCTTTTGCACCTTGCGTAGAGGTTCTTGAGAGTCTTTTTACTGCTATTTGTCGTCCATCCGAAAGAACGCCCTAAAAATATAGTTCATTATTTATGGGAAAATTGAGAGCTAAATAATAAATTTTATGATGTTTACCAACCTTGTAAACTTCTCCAAATCCACCTTTGCCAATGAAATTTTCATTTGAAAAGTTGTTGGTTGCTTCTTCAATTACAGCTAATTCAAATTGCAATGGCTCTAAAATTGCACTTTCATGACCAACTAGATCAAAAAGATTAAATTGTTAAACCAAGTTTTCAAACATTAATATTTGAAAGCAATGGTTTGATATATTTTTTCCTGTTTCCAATACTTACAGTTTTCTCTGAGAATAGTTTGAAAACTCTTTCTTGCTCTTCTCTTTAGCAAATAGCATCCAACAAACAAGAGTATCACCGGAACAATTGCGAGCACAACAATCATGGTAATTGTTTGCGGCAATTTTCTTCGTTTTTCTACATAGAATAATCAAAACATCTCATTCAAATGGAGTAGCTATAGTTCATAGTTATGTTACAAAATGCTCTAATAGTAGTAAAACAGAGAATTTTGAATACTAATAAGGATGCATTTTGAATTATAGAGTACTATAAATATAGATTAATGGAATATAAAGACTTCACCTGATGGAGAATGTTTAATTATTGGTTTGGGAACTGTCTCATTGTCCCTATAAAATTGGAACAATTCAAACCTCAAATTACAACTAGGATATAAAACTCTTCCACCTACACTTCCCAAATAAGGCCAAGGAATTCCATTTCCAATAACATCTCCTAAACAACCTTTGCAATCATCACTTGACAAATCTTGTGTGCATTGACCAAGTGTGTAAAGTGTTTGCAAATCATTCACTTTCAATGATTTTGTTCCAAATCTCTCATCACTATCTCCTGCCACAATTGCCACATTTGATAAGGTAGTTGATACAACAAAATTGAACAAATTTCTCTCCTTGTTGGGACTAGAATCACTAGTAATATTTATCTCATAATACACATGAGTTTTGTCCACTGTAGAGAAGAAATTCCAATTGGAAAACCGAATCATGCATTGAGTATACCAAATTATACCCTCTTGAAAAATGTTACACTCTTTGGTTATTCTTTGCGTTGCATTTCTCACACACTCCTCACATAAGGAAAAGGGAACATCGCCACGGCACATGAAGAGTCCAAAAGTTGTATTTGCAACTTCAGCTTTGTGAAATAGACTTTTAGTGGCATTAGAAGACAAGTAAGAAAAAAGGGTTGTAAGGTGTTTTTTGAAAGTGTTACTAAAAGTGAAGGTTTTGTTACTAGAACAATTGTGTGAAAGGTAAAAAGGGTGTTCCGAAATCATTGAATCAGCATCTAAATTTTTTGTTTGGGGAAGTATAATTTGTTGTGATGAAGGATTTGATGAACCATTAGAAGAGATATAGAAAGGGTAGAACTCATACCTAATATTACAACTTGGATTTAGAACTCTTCCTCCAACTCTCCCTTCACAACACACTGGAAGTTGTTCTATCAATCCACTTAGACAACTTCTACATTGATGTGGTGACAAATTTGGTGTGCATTGAACTAAACAATAAAGGGTCTGAAATTTTGATATAGTTATTGCATTTGATGCAAATTTTTTGTCACCAAAAGCCGCTTCATCTGCACTTCTGTTCATTGTAGAAAACAATAAACTCATGAAACTTTTCGGGTTTGCGACTTCGTCAGTGTTCAACAAGTTAAAAGTAGGTGTTGTCCTTGCAATAGTGGAGAAAATAAAGGTTGTGGAGTACCAAACCATACATTCATTGTACCAAACAATACCTTCTTTAGACAAAGAACATTGTGATGAAAGTCTTTGTGTTGCATTTACTATACATTGTTGACAAAGTTGAGAGGGAACATCACTCCTACATAAGAACATGCCATAGATTGTGTCTGAAGGATTGTTTCCAGTGAATGTTGTGTTGTAGAATTGTGTATTTGTGTCTTTTGTGGCTTTGGTTGATAAGGAAGAGAGGAGGGTGGTGAGATCAAATTGGAATGAAGTATAGGCTGATGTTCGGTTGCTTGAGCAATATTGGTTTAGGTAAAAAGGGTCATCCCATGAATTAGTAGATGTGAAAAAAGTGAGGAAGATAACAAAGGTGAAGAAGTGATGAAGGTTATGGAAATTAGCCATGGATGTATTGAGTTTTTGAGAGTACTCATTACTACCATTAATGTGCTTTTGAGTCTGTTTATAGGTAGAATGGATTTGGTGTAAACAAGTCAATGATAAGGTATGGTTAGTCAATAAAGAATAGTTAATTTATTGGACAAATCTTTGACAATCCACACATTAACAAAAAAAAGTACATTTGTGGTGGGTGTTTGATCCAAGATTTACGTTTCAAATTGCAAGGTTCATATTAAAGAGTTAAAAAAGACTAATCAATCAACATTTGTTGTTTTCTCAATTTCGATCAAGCAAGTGCTGATTGTGTGAATGTATTGAATTGTGACTATAGGAAATTCAAATATCAATAGCGGGCCATTTCATATTCTATTTTTTTGTTGGGTGTTTGAATATATCTAGTAATACCCGATTTAACAATATTAAATTTCCTCCTTTCCAAACCTTTCTATTTTTTTATGGTGAATCCTAGACCTTGCATGTATTATGCATTGTCCATACCAACTGAGTTAAGCTCACAAGAAATAATCTATTGAATATAGATGATTTAAGGTTAATTTTGATCTAAAATCACTCCTAAATTAATTTTCTTTCTCTTATAGTGAAATAAATGATTTCCACATATTTCGTTTGTTTTTGTGACTTCGTCGTCACAACACGACTTTGTTTGCATTTATTTTCTATTTTTATGCGGTGTATTTTTTATTTTTTGTCTTTGTGCAGTGTTTATTTGACTTGGGTTGGAATATTAGTTTTGATCAAATGATTTTTGCATCATCAACATTGTAGATCCGGAGACATGAGTATTTCAGAGACTTAATGTAGTCATATTTATAGACATATGCATTATCTCGTTTTATGTTATTAACATAGATGTTGTGAGTTTGTTTACAAATTCATCATTTTTTGTTTTTAGCTACTTTAAATTCGTACTATATTGTATTCTATCAATATAAATTAATTCCCTGAAAAACAATTTAAATGAACGAATATCGATTATTTTTGTCAAATTTTAAGGTTGGTATTAAAAGAGTTAAAAGAAAAAAAGAATCAAACATTTGTTGTTTTCTCAATTTCAATCAAACATGTGCTGATTGTGTGAAGGGGTTGAATTGTGAGAATATTTTATATTCTATGGTCTCTCAAATTCTTGGAATGTAATAACCTGTAATTCCCTATATTAACAATATTTATAATCGTTTTTTATTAGTTTTCCGGGAATTCGTTTCTGAAATACTCCCTAATGATAGTGGGATTGGTATTTTCGATTAGTAGGTTCATAGATCGGTTATTGCATTTTTAAAAAACAAAAACGATAGTTTTTTTGAAGATACACTAGTAATTAAGTAAATAAATGTCAAAGATGCATTTGATAATAGATCTCAACAAAGAGATTAAACTGATTGAGATTTTACAGTTCTAGAGATTAATATGAATTAATCATGATATGAAAGACTATCTTAATACAATCGAACACAAATTAGACATTCTTTCTCAAAATTTTACATTTACATTTTGGGTAGGGTTAGTAGTGGAAAATAGAAAGATGAAAGCAAGTCAATGGTTAAGTAATAAGAACAAAGATTAGTCAATGGTCAATGACGAAAATAAGTAATAAGAACAAAACAAGGGCTGGAAAAAGATTGGCTGTGACGAAGAAAGGACCGGACTAATGGCCAAAAGAAAAATAAACATGATACCCCACACAAATTCTATGAAGCTCGACTTGGATGTCGGTATAAAAAAAGTAATATATATGAATAGAATTAAGATCTGTTGACACCAGGTATTAATGAATTCGTTGAAACCAAATCACAACCATCCATTTAAATTGATCTAAAGTTCATAATTATTTACTTAAACCTTATTGTGATCTCTCTTTAATTGACTCCCATAATTAAAGAGTGATTTTCTCTCTTTCATATATTTTGTTGCCGAAAAATAAGTGGTTATCCTTCGTCTTCTTTAACTGACCGTTGTACCCTCTCCAACTCTGGACCTGTGATTCCTTAATCAAGCAGCCGATCAAAGCCTTATAGGAATTATGGATCATCATCGTCTCTTATCCCCCCTTTAATGTCGATTCCCTTTCTAAATATTAAATTCAATCAGAAGGGGAAGCTTATTGAAGAGAATGAGGTAAACGACTCCTAAAAGTGAAATTTGGAAAAAGAGGAACTTTCTCGACATCCACAAATTAAAAATTACACCATTTCTTTGGACAAATAAAAACCCATGGCAACATTGAAGCACGTGATATTGTTTATTTTATGATAGGGAATAATTATTCACTATCAATATGAAATAAACAATTATAAAAGTGAAATTCTGAAGGAAAAAAAAGGCATTTACAATGTGCATATGAACGTTCTTGACATAACAAAACTAATTCAGAAATAGATAAGAGAAAGAATTATGATATTTGTTCATTATTGGCACGGTATTCCAGTTTTTAATTCAATGAATTAATTAATTAATTTATTTGTTATCGATGGTGATATGAAATAGGTTATGAATGAAAATAGAACTTGGTTTGTTGTGAAGAAAACATGTTTGACTATGGAATCACGAGTCCAGAGTTGGAGCAGGTACAACCAAATCAGTTAAAGAAGACAAAGGATAACCACTTATTTTTGGCAACAAAAGATATGAAAGAGAGAAAATCACTCATTAATTATGCGAGTCAATTAAAAAGAGATCACAATAAGGTTTAAGTAAATAATTATGAACCTTTAGATCAATTTGAATGAATGGTTGTGATTTGGTGTCAACGAATTCGTTGACACCTGCTGTCAACGGATCTTGACTCATTAATTAAATATTTAATTAATTGATATGGACTCAATGAGTGGATGTCTGGATGACCCATTAACGGAATAATTGAAAACCCTAATGGTCATCCAATATAAAAGAGGTCATGATCCCCAATATACCGGACACAGCAATACACTCTCTTCTCCCCATCTGAAGAGAACTTGAGGCAAAAAGGTACCGGTTGAGGAAGAATCAAATCAGCCGCCACTAACTTTGTTGTTTGTTTTAGATCACCTCCTCTCTGTTTACCGTGCTTCCGCTATTGTTTCTTAATTGTTGAACATGTTTTATGAAATCTATTTTATTAAGACCAGAATTTCCAACATGACGAAGTAATAATCTCCAAGATCTGAAACAAGTTTGATCCAAAGTTGAAGAACGCGGATGGACATCGTACATGGTTTAATACAAGGTTGAAGAAGGTGAGTGGATATGAAAGTTCATGGGAGATCGAAGAGAGAAACAAGTTGATAGAGAGAGGAGGAGTGTAGGAGAAGACATTGAAATGGTATGGGAGTTTTGGTAGAACGAAACAGATCCTGTTAAGGGTTTACTTGCAAAAAAGTCGAAAGACTTTTTTTTTTCTTCTCTAGAGACAAAACCACATGTCAGATTCTTATTCGATTGGACTGCCCAACCCAAAACCATAACCGGCCAGGAGAATTTCTCATATTTTATTGTCTCATCAAAAACTAAATTGAGAGAAGATATATTATACAGTTAATTTATCCAGTCTCTTATCACGATTACTATAATGAGTTTTCTATTCTATGGAAGTGTTGAAACAGAGAAGAAGCACGATGGCTATCAAGTTTCGAGAATGAACGAATACGAGCATACAACCCTCGAGGTCCTCTGGATTATCCTACCAAGTTCCAATATTGGTGAATTTGTTGCATATATCAAAACTTGGCAGCTTACTATTAGCTAGTATACGTTGTTGTGATATAGACTAGATTATATCAATGACATTGAGAGAAAACAAGTGTCTCATTTTATTTAAATATAAAGATAAAAAAAATTAGCAGTGAAATGAAATTGAGAAACACTAAATACCGGAGTTTAAACCGACTCCTTATCTATGACATTATATAAAGGACGGATTTCGATACCTGGCACAACACTAATACATGCACATTGACACTGTTAATATAAAAAATATAAGACACCGACATTGTCACATATATAGTAATTTATTAATAGAGGGTCTAAAATGAAAATCAATATACATACGTAAGCATATAAATTGAGCAATTTATTTCATTGTAAAAAGTTATTAAACAAGATATTGGAGTATTTGATCTTTATTTATTCATCTACCATCAAAAAGCTAAAAATGTTGTAATTAACTTTAATTTCTATAAACACCTAATTGATCAACATTTCTCAACACATATTTAACTCTTGTATCTACGGTGTGTGGAACCAAGAGACAAAAAAATATTTCAGACATTTGTATGAGTTGTCCAACACGGCTCATATGAATTGTGTATAGCTGTCGGACACCATTCTAGGAGTGTCGAAGTAAAGAAAAAATAATTTTATTTAGGACATTGTTCTTGGTTGTCCGACATGTGTCGTACGGATGTCATAGAAGTGTTGGACACCGACGCATGTCGGACACTGCGACATGCCTATACCTAAAGGTGTCCGTGCTTCATAGATGAAATGAAAATGTTGAAGGATGTCATACTATTTATAACCATAAAACGCTCCTAGACTATAACTATAGTTAAAGGAAATATCTTTAACCTTTAAAAATTTATTAACACACCACAAACCGTCTAAGCATTGCTTGTAACGCCACAGTCTACACTCTGACCTTGTTCAGATTATATAATCTGATGAATCAAGCGAATACAAAAAAATATGGTCAATCACTGATGACCAGTCAAGGGGAAACACGTGATAAATGAGGATCAAAGAAAAGTTTACATTGTTATTTATATCTTAAATAAGTTTGTAGAATAAACTGTCACTTTAGTAATATAAAAATAAAGAATCTTAGCGGTGAAATGAAATTGAGAAACACTAAATACCGAAGTTTAAACCAACCCCTTATTCTCTCAAAAAAACCGACCCTTTATCTGCAGTGAAATTAAAGTTATATTGCTAAACCAAGTTTATTGGTCATGTGTATGAGAACATATATGATGATAACCAGCAAAATAGTTGGTTATCACGTTGCACTTAACTCCCATAATCAATAAGAAATTGAGTGAATGTATGACCTAAAACATGTAATCAGTGTTTATTAGGAATTTATAGTTTTAATTAGTGTTTAGTATTAATTGCTCATTTTGAATGCTCGTTGTGAATGTTTGATGGGGAATGACTCTGGAGATCTAGGAAGTTGCATCACTGATTAGGATTTCTTCGCTGAATATATGGAAACATGCAAGCTTTTAATAGCATTTAATTTTGCCTTCAATAGCATTTTTCAAGTGCTATTAAATCCCCCGCTATTGTAGCTAGAATCCTTATAATGGCGTTTTGTAAGCGCTATAAAAAGGTCATGTTTTAATAGCGATTTTAAAAAAGAGTTAATATAAACTGATTTTCGCGCTATTAAATATGGTTTTTATACAGGGTTTTAATAGCTTTCTTAAGAAAGCGCTATTATATGACAATATTTATTTTTAAAAAATCCAGCTTACAAAAGTTCAGAGCAGCAAATACTAAACATAGAACAAAATGAGAATATTAAATTGGTAACAAATCTCATTGTTTTAGTTGATAAAAAAATAAACACCAGTAAAATGTTCATCATAAACTTAGTTACAAACTAAATCTCATAATATTAATCAATCCTAGTGGACATCTAATTTACAAAAGTATACAAATGTAACGCTGCTACACATATCACAAAAGTAGTCGCAACAAAAAAAAAACACCCAATTGTCGGGGGACTCATGATAAGTGATCCAAAGTCTAGGGAGTTAAAGCTACCACTAACAAGATTTCTTGTGTCATATGGAAGGAAATCTTAATTATGTATTGTTCAATTTCCAGCACAGAACCCAGATGCCCAAGATTTTATCTACTATCATGATAAACCCAACGGAGTGAACTAACTTGATTCGGGAGAGATGAGGATAGTCAATGCAAATGCTCAGTAAATAATTGACAGTATAAATCAAAAGCTCGAGAAGAGTTTGAACCCAAAAACTGGAAATCTTGTTCCTAAAATAAAAAATTAAAGTATAAATCAATTTCAAGTTTTTGTTATCGAAATATAGGTTAGTAAATGGAAATGACAAGGAAAAAAGAAATTAAGACAACCATCAATTATTACTAGTAACAAAAACACCCTCTGTTTATAGTGATATTAACATGATCTTAAACATTGACAAACGATAAAATCAAATTTACACATTTGCAAGGTAGTTAAAAATATATTCTATCTCTGGTAACACTTCATATTAAATGTCTTAAAACAATATATGCAAAGGTGGTCATCAAAATTACAACACAAGCAGAACCTATATACGACATTAAAAAAAAAAAAGGAGAACTTATATATAGCCAACTAATCAAACAATAGTTGTCAATGTTTCTATATAGATCGCAGACATTCTTAATATCATGAAATCTAAAAAATTGTATTGATATTTAATAAATACTTCTCAGCGAAATAGAGAACCAAATTGACTAGAAAAAACTATATTTGATGACATTTTTCAAAATTTCAAACAAATTCTCAAATTTTTTGTTAATAATTTTATCGATCAAATGGACTAGAAAAAAATTATATTTGGATATCCAAATTAACTAATTAAAAACACTTCTAAAAATAGTACAATAATTGAAACATCAGAGTCTAGAGAAGCACAAAGTTTCCTACAAAACCTATCGGCCATTCAGCACTTGTTTCCTAATAAATTTGCTTACTTGCTAAATGTATTAAGATATGTCTTAACATGCTTATGACAGAAGCGGTCAAATGAAGTGGGAAGAAATATGAATATGTAACCAAAGAAAAGGGGAACCTTTGCCCACAATACCACAAACAAAAATCAATAACATTTATTTTTCTCTTCAAAAGGAATGGGAAAATTCAAGTATAGAGAAAATAAAAAACTTACAAAATCCAAGAGCATAGACTTTCATCATCTTGATTTTAACCAATAATGATTCCTTTTAAAAAAAAATTGTGTTTTATTCATTATTAATTGGGTAGGGCTCATCTCCCAACATTTTTTTTCTCATTCCCAGCAAAATAGTCTAGCGTGAGTTAACTCACGTATGTGCAATTTGTGTGTGAATTAACTCATGCAGGAGTATTTTGTGTTGAAGATGAGCAAAAAATGTTGTGAGAAGAGCAATTCTCTTATTAATTTCTGAATACGGCCTCCAGTTTGATTGGGCCAACCCTATCCATGAGAATGCTGGATGGCTTGGTACCTGTCTTAGTAATCAACCTCATACAATATTGCTTTTGACACCGAATACATGAGATCATTTGAGGATCCCTAAATCCTTGATGTCAAATGCATCTTGCAGGCATGCTTTGACAGCTTGTAACTCTCGCAAACTGTCTCTAGTTAGTACTACGCCATCTGATTTTTTTTTTTATGAATCAAGAGAGCAAGGAAGACATCAAGGAGAAGTCATACATATCAACTAGATTGACACCTCGTAGCTGCTTCCATGTTCTACCACCTGCTCTGAAAATATAGAATAGGAATGGAGAAAGAAAAATGTTGCTGCGTTTTGACGGGCATCATGCTTCCAATTCGCAACTCTTACAACCAGGGCACTGATATTTTTGATGACATGTGATTGCTTCAATGTTAGGTATTCAACACAAATCTTGGGTCCTATTTCTTTCAATCTTGCAATCCCTAAATCATTTCTCACCGTCATGCAATTGAACCTAATAATCATAACCTCACCCATTTTGACGGACCTAATTGGTTTTTATGAAAAAAAAGGTCTGCAAGGAATTGAATCAGGTAGCACATGAAAAATTTATTTTTTTTAAAGTCACTAACACCATTGCAATTCCATTTTTTAATAGCAGTTCTTTTACATTATTATTTTTCTTTCAATTACCACATAACAATTCCTTTTTATTATTTATTTTTCTTTTGGTTACCACATAGCAATTTCTTTTCATTATTATTTTTTTCTTTTAATTACCGTGTAACAGTTTCAATTCCCTTTCATTTTTATAGATTTAACAACCTTTACGGTTATGACCAATTTTTTTGTGCAAACCTTTGTGTATATTTTTTCTTTTGATTTGTCTTTTTTATTGCAGTCCATCTTTTGCTTTTGTTGCTTTTTGAGGTAGTTTGATAACATAATATTGAATATAACTATAAAAGTAATAATATAGTCAATTTCATAGTTATATGTGAAGCTCTACAATTCATTTAGTCTTCTAATTTCAATGCACAAGAATTTTAGTAGATATTATTTTTTCTACCAAAAATGACTTAATTTTACCTAGGGCATATGCTATTACAGCACAACGAGCTCAATTATCTCATTCATGCATATATCCAATTATCCCACTAACCAAATATTTTATAGATCATAATGTGCCTCTAATTTGCAAGTAGAAACTGAAATTTGAAGAAAAAGATGGATGAGAAACAAACCAAAGACATAAAAAAAAATTATCCTCAAATCCTAACTCTCTAAGAACAAATATTTGGAGATGTGTAGAAATGAAAAATAGTGGATGAAGAGTGGAAGCAAAACAAATGATCAAAAATGGAATGGAGAAAGAAAGATAAGAAAGAGGCAAAAATAAGGGAAGAAAAATAAATCAGAGAG
>Ga0315914_1008181_pt1 | contig 14111 bp, 10 predicted proteins | sample MpolenodulesMG_FD_203920 | JGI IMG/M metagenome (GOLD analysis project Ga0315914, IMG submission 203920) | Medicago polymorpha root nodule microbial communities from Los Angeles, California, United States - elongated nodules | ecosystem: Host-associated > Plants > Roots > Nodule | place: USA...
GCAATGCAAGTTATCTTGATGATTTTCCTCCTAGTTCATCAACAAAGCAACTTAGCCAACCTCGTGCTTTTGACGATCGGTTAAAACAATTAGATGATGGTGTTGGTCAGTTTGCCTCGAAAGATCTTTCTTTTTCGTCTCAAAGTGAAGAGGGCAATCCAAGTTATCTTATTGATTTGCATCCTAGTTCGTCAACAAAGCAACTTAGTCAACCTAATGATTTTGGCTATTTGTTAAATGATGGTGATTTGAACTGGGCTAGTCAACCTAATCAGTTTGCATGGAAAGATCTTTCTTTTTCATCTCAAAGTGAAGAGGGCAATGCAAGTTATCTTGGTGATTTTCCTCCTAGTTCATCAACAAAGCAACTTAGCCAACCTCGTGCTTTTGACGATCGGTTAAAACAACTAGATGATGGTGTCGGTCAGTTTGCCTCAAAAGATCTTTCTTTTCCATCTCAAAGTGAAGAGGGCAATGCAAATTCGGATGACTTGATCCAATGGAAAGACAAATTTTAAAGATATTTAGCATTAACACTTTACATTAATGTCACTGCCATTTTAATGCTTCGTAGTTTTAAAGCTTTTAGCTTGGTTATTCAAAGACACAGCTAGATTTTAAGTTTTTTTTTAGCGTTTTATTTGATTTCAAGTTTTTAAATTTCCAGCTTTCTATTTTTCTCTATTGTTGGGTGTTTTTAGAGCATCATATCTTTCATGATTTCGTTTTGTTTGCCTAAAATATTGTTTTAGTTTTGTTAGTTTTTACTTGTCTTCTACTCGTGCAATTTTGCACTTTTGTGAATCTTCCTGTTCAAACAAACCCTTTGCACGTTGAGAAGCTGTGGTGAAAAGATGTTGTGATTAACACACAACATCTGCGCCAACTGCAATGGCTTCCATGTGTTACAGACCAACAAAAATTCAATAATTTAGAAAGAAATGTTCTCTTTATGAAGAATCTAGAATCTTTTTGCATACTAAAATTTCTGTTGAGAAATTTTACTGTAGTACAGACAGGAGTGTTTATATCCAATTCAAATGATGCAAACTTCTGTTAAAAAATCTTTATGAGACATAAGTGAATAATTTCAGCTATCAGAATAGAACCTGATCCTCGACAACGGGCTGTATGGCATAACCGGTTGTAGAAAATCCAATTCATTATTCAGGTACGCGACCGAACAAATGAATTATATAAAATTGTATTGAACGTGTGAATTAATTGAGTATAACTCGATACAACAAAAGATACAATAAATACATTATGCAAAACCAATATCATGAAAGTGCCCCATTCTGATATCAGTTTCCCACAACGAACAAAAGGTGAGTCGAGGAAACCAAATTTTTATCTGGCGATCATGTTAGAAAACTGCTCTTGTCCCAAACATTTTGAAATGGCCTCATTAGCCTTTTGTGGTTCAGCCCTTTCTTCTACTTTCTTCTTCTCCCTGAAGTAAGAGATCATTCCAAAGAATCAAAATCCAGCCGCAAAACCAAGCAAGTTATAATCATAACATGTCGAAAATTTAGGTCAAGGAATCAAATGATTTTGAAGCAGTTAAAATAACCTTGACTATAACCTGCCAAGTTCTCAGTATATCACTAGAGCGTTTGTACTATTATATTTTCTTAAAAAGTTTATTTAGAAAATAATGCTTCAAGGGCTAATGACTTTGTAGATTTGACACTGAAAACTAAAATGTAGCATATGGAAAAAATAAATTCAACAAATTTTACATTCAAATGTTATATATCATATGTGAAAACCCAAAAGAAGTGAGAACAACTTAATAGCATTGCAAGGTTTATGTTACCTATCAATGTATTCCTTTAGCAGCTCTTTAGCTTGTACCAACTTAGAAAGCAGATTGCGATACACGTCCAAATCTCGATCAACACTTTTCTTGTTGATATTCAAAGCCGAACAAAGCTGTTGAATTGACACAGAGGTTAATTGATAAATAATCCCAGCCACACACAAAAATTATTAGTGGTAGAATAGTCACTTTCACAATCTTGGCATTCAGAGAATCTTATGCAACGCCATAGTCTGATCATAGTCATATCATCTGTATACTCAATATTAGTAGTTTTAACCTTTACCAACGATTTTTGTGCATCCTAAATGTTTATTACCGATGAAGGCAGCATTCTCCTTCAAAGTTACTGAGTAATGCAATAGTTTCAGCAGAAGTAAAATAGTGAAATCAATTTTCTATAAGATATCAAAGCAATTTAATCACTTCAGCTAACAAAATAAGCTGGCAATAGGACTTGGACTGTCGTGAATGATTAGTTTTCTAGAACTGGTGAACACAACTTGACTTGATAGATTAAACTTTGAATTGTAAAAACAAAATATATAATAAAATAAGTATTGGACTAAGTTGGGATCAATATATCATGACAACTTAAATGAATTGGGTAACCTTTTCCAAAATTGTTGGTTCCATTGCATTTGCTAACTCAAGAAGACGAAAAAGTCCTACTGCAAAGAAACGACTATAACTGAAATCCCCATTTCCACCCGCTCTTTCTGCAATATCCTTTAAAGTCCCCTCAACTTCTCCTTCTCTAGATGAAAACTCAATCAGGGAAGTCGCATTTTGAGCACGAGCCCACTCTTCTAACTTCTGTGCATCTACTCTGCAGAGGGCAATGTTAAAGATCTTTTGATGTAAGACAAAGAATTCATAGGTGACATTTATTCAAAATCTAATCTAGATATAACATAAAAATCCAAAGACAACGATACTTGCACTAATGCTACTTGATTCTTTATAACTTAATGTATGTTTCATATGTTTCATGAAATGCAAATTTGTCTCTCAAAAATTAGTTCACTCTACTATTTTGTCGACATATATACTAAAAAGTAGTTTATGTTTTTCATTTAACAATAATCATCGAGGTCATAAATGATGCTTTCATGGTCTGTTATACTTCCAGTTACAACATTATCAGGAACTACAGAAGAATCAACATGAACTAATAATTTAAGCAGGAAGTGATTTAATTCTACCATCATCCTCTATAAAATATTTTGAGAAACTAGTACAAGTAACTATATAGTAGAACAAACCAAGTGATTCACAAATCACAAAATCATGTGGCAGACAGATAATACAATTTGTAGCTCTGATTGAGTGGAATTTGGGGTTTCGAAATCATGTTTGGAAATCTCACAATTCTCCCCGAAACCCGGAATTAGATTATTGGTGAGATGATTTAACACAGTCTACGGTGACTTACAGCCATTATATTCAATCAGTGAGTTGAACATTTGGTGTAGGAACCACTTAAAAACAAAAACCACACAGACATACAAACACACATTCTAACCTGTATTGGGCTGGATCTTCCTTCAATGCGTTAATGTATGCTTGGAAGATGGCATCTCTATCCTCATCACTAGGATACCCTTCCATGAGTTGGTCATATACAGTGACAAAGCCAAGAGCAAATACAGGATCATAACGGTATGACTTCTTGTATCTCATCAAATGTTGCTGGACAATGAGCTCCTGTAGCACGGAGTTATAGATACTAGGTATCGGTCGCTTATATGCCTTGAGAAAATTTAACTTTGTCTCAGAAACAGTTGGAGGGTCTGCAGATCAAGTATGTAGACATCCATGACTAAGTATTGATAACAAAGTTTATTTTCTATTTTTATTTCTTTTCCCTTTTGGAAGTATTGATAACACATAGAAGCATACACACATTTCTAAGAACGTTTTATTTTTAAAACCACATCGCCTGCTGATTATATTTAAACCACACTCTGTCATGTATGAAAGAGAATCAAAGATTTCAGATTGATATTTACAGGAAAATTTCTCAGGGACGCAACAAAAGTTGGTATCAATCCACAGAATTTTGGGGTCAAATAATAAGTTGCTTACATTCTACGCAAGACTAAAAGCAATTACATACACTGATAACAGTGAAACTGTAGAATAAGGTTCAAACATCTAACTTTTAAAGTAGTTCACGAACAACTTTTTTAAACAAAAAGTAGGGCAAGGGGGAAATTTTTTTATTAATTAATTGAAGTGACAAAGGCCATTTTACAACCGTCCCCGAGGTTGTTTGAACTCGGTACCTTGAGGTTACAAGGCTAAACTCTTACTGTTGAGCTAGCACCTAAAAGATAGTTCAAGAACAACTTCAATGCTATCAATTGCAATAATTTGTGTACATTAAAAAGCCACTTTTATAAGCTTTGCTGCTGAAGAAAGTTATTTTCCTTGCCCTATATAGGCCAGTGTATTTTATTGGAGCATCTTAAAATGTGGCAAACAAAGTTCCACTCGCACAAATAGCAAGTCGCCAAGTCCCTCTTGTGCATTTTAGGAACCAATTCAAAAATATCAAGTAAATGCAGAGATAAAATTTCAGAGAAAACGAAATGTATTTTCATCTGAGATGTGTGTGTGTTCTGTTTTCAATAGTGTTGGCTTTATGTCTGTGTTGTCTCCTTATTTAGCCACATCAACTATTATTTATGTGCAGTCCATATTGGTGCTGTCTTGTATTTTGGAGCATCAGTGTTTATAATATAGAGCATGCTAATTCAGAATAAGGGGCATGGCCAGGCTACTATCTGTTATCTCGCTAAGTGTTCTTGTTGTCGGTTGCTACCCTTCGTTGTTTGAGATTGATAACACTACTATCTACCGCAAAGCTCAAGAATAAAAGGGAGCAATTTGGATTCAAATATCATTGGAAAAACTCATGCACAATCAAACAAATAGAATAATCTTATGTATTATGTGTATGTTTGGTTCCACTTGTAGAGGGGCAAAAATTGATTCTGACATGTTTGGTTGCTTTCGAGTGGAAATGATTTTGCCTCCTGAATTGATTCTACTTGTTGAAGCTAGGACTTGTAGCTTTTGATTATAGAATTGATTTTTACGTACAAAACATTTATAGTTCAACTCACTTGTATCCAAACATAAATCACTTTTACATTCAACTCACTTTTAGTCGGCACCAATTTTACAGAATCAATTCAATCAAAATCAATTTTTGTCACTTCATAACTAAACAAAATCAAAGTGTTTTGCAGGTTGCAAGAAGTCCAACGACAAAGTTCAATTGAGAACGTTCCGCGTCAATGTGCCAGTTCTTAATTTTAAGTCAAACCAAGCATCAAACACATGATCCTCATAAAATAAATTCTATATAATCCAACCCATTCCACTCTAAATTCATAATCTCATAAACAAAACTTCAAAATCCGAGGTGAAAATTTCACAACCATATACTTCCAATTAAAACATCAAATTCTAAAGACAAAATATGAATTAAAAAAACCCAATTCTCAAATTCCCAAACCTGACACAGAAGAGGAACACCGAACAACCAATTTGGAAACGGAATTGGAAGTTCGAACACCAACATAACGCAACGATATGCTCAAACGAAACCGACCCGCATCTGAATCGGAACCAAAGAAGCGAGAGGAAGAGAGCGTTGTTAATTTCCTCTGAGAAGATTGAGTGAGTGTTGAGAATGAGAAAGAAGAAGTTACGGCGGCCATCGGAATTTAGACGGTGGTGGCCGGAATCAGAAATTTTCCGGCATAGAATGAGATTTATTTAGGGAGAAAAATGAATGAAAATTCAGAGGGAGAGTTGCTTATGTGACTGAGTGTTGTCATTAGGAAAGTGAGGTTTATGTGGATTACATGGAAAATCAAAATCATAAGCTTATCCATTTCTTGTCATATTCAATTTTTTGTCAATTTTTCTATCGAACCAATGGTAATGTTACATGTGTGCCCATCTTTCAGCTAATAATAATAATAATAATAATAATAATAATAATAATAATAATAATATGTAATTGAATAAAATTGCATCTAAAAAAATGTCTCATGATACTCGTTATTATTTCTCTTAAAGATTCAATAAATATAAAATAGAATGTTCATTTTGTCAAAAATAAAATCTCCTACATATCATTCGTGAGAAGAAAAGAACTCTCCTACATTTGACCAAAAATATAACTAAAGTTATATTAATAAGCTCGTCAATGCTTACCTACACCCACAAATCTTACATGAGAGGCATTCTATGTGACAGATTTGTGTGTTATGTGTGAATCACTGGCTGAAATTCATATGCATTTTTTCTTTTGTTCTAGGCTATGAAACGTTGGGATCATATTGGTATTGGTATGGGAAATAAAATCAGTGAGCTGCTCCAACAGGCTAACGATTTCACTTCTATGTTGTTTGATGTTCTTAGCATGTTATCTCTATACCAACAACAAATGTTGGAGTTTATGGAAGAGACGAAACACAACATTTTGGGAGGCTTCAGACACAACTTTGACCTTCACTGTTTCGTGACAAAAGACACATTTCACAAATGGAGTTGTATGCGAAGAGTAAAACCCCATGCTCAGAATGTGGAGTATCCTACCTCTTGGGAAACACTACCAGCTGGTGTGATCCAGAGTAACGTAGACACTGCAATATTCCACAATAACTCGGTAGGATTTGGAATGTGTTTCCAGAACTCTAAGGACCACTTCTTAATGGGGAAATCTGCCACCTACACTCCTTCGTATCTGTCCTAGAAGCAGAAGCTATCACAATGTTGGAAGCAATCAACACGACTATTTCATTAGGTTTCCACAATGTTATGTTTGAAACGGATATCAAGTCGCTTGCTGAAGCCATAAACTCTTCTTCAACCTTCCATAATGAGCTCGGGGACCATATGGTTCAGTGTAGGGGTCTCTTGACTACCAATTTTGACTCTGTAGTGTTGTTCATTCCGAGACAAGCAAATAAGATTGCACATGGCATAGCTAGAGTATCCTTATTTCATCCAAGCCCCCATATCTATTATATTGTACCACATGATTTGTACTATATAATTATTAATGAAATGTATTAATTTTGCTTTTGCTACAAAAAATTGAATTAAAAGATTAAAAGAGTTAAAAAGTTAAAAATTATCAATTCGAATTTTAGCACATCCATAATGGAGACATCTATTTTTTGATAGGCTTAATTGCAGTTTTAGCCCCCTAACTTTCTCAAAGTTGCGATTTTGGCCCCCTAAGGAAAAAAAACTACAAAACAGCCCCCTAAGTTTTGCACCTGTGACAGTTTTGGCCCCAAAGGCTGATATTGACTCGGTCTAAGCTGACTTGGCACCCTAAGTGAGGTGCCACGTGTTATTTTTTTTATTTTTTATTTGCTTTGGGGGGACAAAACTGCTACATTTGCAAAACTTAGGGGGTTGTTTTGTAGTTTTTTTCTTAGGGGGCCAAAATCGCAACTTTGGAAAAGTTAGGGGGCTAAAACTGCAATTAAGCCTTTTTGATACTTAAAAGGTTTCACGTGTATACATCACTTATTTATAATTTTTTAATAGTGATACCTAATAAACACTCAATCCCTCCGACTCAACATCTCATACAAAATTCTTAAATATGATACACTAATCGACTATCGATAACTTTATATCATTATATTTTAATTTTTTAATATTAAAAAAGTGTGGATCTCAATTAAAATTGAGGTTTTAAGTGAGACATTAGGTTTTATAAAGCAAAATTTCTCTCCATTGAGAATACTTAATAGGTACCAAGTCTTCAAATTTTAAAACCCCCTTAAGAATGTTCTTAGCAAGAGAGAAAATATTAACCTAACAACTAAATTTTCTTTTTGTCAAAAAAAAAAAACTAAATTTTCTTATTTCCTTAAAATAAAAAAAAACTAAAGTGGTATTGATATTGTCATTTTCTTGCCCACACCAACACAGTACACTTTTTATGTTGTTTTATTTCTGAAACCGCCAATAAATCATATATCAAGACATGGAGGAGCCGTGCAAGGTATTCGTTGGTTGTTTCACCCAAACAAGCAAGGTGGAGGTGAGCTGCATGGTTACACTCATATTCTACTCATCGAAGATTAAAGACAAAAATGTTCTTCTCCACAAATCACTATCCGTTCAAATTTTAACATCCAGGGCATATTTTTCTATCATTTTAAAATACTTTTTTCATGAAGTTTGCACATCCAAATTTTAAAATGTGGAAAGAAAAAAACACATGATGCAGGGAACACACGTAATGGCTTAAACCAAAAACCATACCGCTATGGCAGTGGCTGCCTATGCTGTGGTGGCGGTGGCTGGAAGGACTTCGGAGGAATTTGAGAGCATGCTTGATTTAGCTCACACATTAATATTGCTTTAATGACGAAAAATAATTATGCAGGGCTGGTCTTAGAATATTTAGTGCTAATCAATAAAATTGTGTCTCTTTAATTATTTGAATGTTTTTCTTCTTGCATCCTTGCAAAAGATTCATTCACAATCAAGGTTCTTTGAAATTATATTTTCAATAGAATTAATTAAAGCATATTAAAAATAAATATATCTATATAGTACTAACTACTAACTGAAAATAATAATTTTGATCCTAAAAAAATAGTGCTCTTGCGGTTACCGCCCCTCCCACCCACCCTCCCTCAAGACGACCTCTGCAACCATGTAAATATCATATAAAGGTCGTCAACGGAACCATGATGGAAGAGGATGTTAGAAAAATATAGTTGGATGATTTCTTGTTTAAGCCATTTCTTTGGTTCCATGCATCATATGTGCATTTCTACGTCTGGATTCAGTTTTAGAAATGAGTCTTTTGGGATGGGGGATGTGGAGGTTTGGAAGTGGTGTAGGCATTTATTAGCATGGGAGGAGGAGTAGGTTGGGGAGTGTTGTGCGTTATTGAATGATATTGTGATACAAGTTAAAGTGGATGAAGGTGACAATGGCGCATACATTCATCCAAGAAATATACAGTTAGCTCAGCTTATCACAATTTATGACAACTTCTGAACACGTTATAACAACAGATTCTTAACACAACATTTGGCACAAGTCAGTTCCTTTAAAAACAACCTATTTGCTTGGCGTTTGCTACAGAATCGCATTTCTACTTTCGATAACTTATTGCGGCGAGTAATTTTTCAAAATCGTCAACAACTTTGTGTGGGTGGTTGTGGCTCTAATGAGGATATTAATCATTTAATTTTGCATTGTAACTTCTTTGGAACAATTTGGTCTTTGATTTCTCATTAGCTAGTGATGGTCGGATTAGGCAAGTGTACCAAATCGTTTACCATGTAATAAAGTGATAAGTAGAGTATCTTATCCAAAAGGATTGTCGTTAAATCTAAACAATTTATGTTACTTATTTGGGAACAATAAAATAAATAAAGCGATAAGGGTTTAGAGTTTTGCAATTTAATCTGTTTGCAACAGAGAAAAGTATCCTATTTTGATTGCAGAATGTTATAAGCGGTTAGAATTCTTTGAATCCCCTTTATTTGTTTGTTGGAAGTAATTAACAGTCAAGTCATATTCAGTATTCTAAGTAGACTATCTAAGTGATGAGTTCGTTGGGACATGATAACCTAATCAATTTATCAAGTTGCACCTACCGATCGCATGATGATCCATACGTGTGGGGTCTTACTCTCTTGGTCGATTTCAGTTTATCCCCTTGCCTGTTCAGTTGCACCTGCTGGTCACACGATGATCCTTACATGTGGGGTCTTACTCCCTTAGGAGTAATTAAGACATAAACTTAAATTAGAGTTCCTAAAATTCCAAAGATATGGTGGCCAGTGTTCCTAAAGGTTCTCTCATCTATGAGTCTTAAAAGTACATAACACACTCTCCTTTTCGGTAGTTCTACAAACAGGCAGCCCTATCAGCATCTACCTTACCAAGGTACGAGGAGAATGAAGTTACTGAGCAGATTTAAGTCTTGAAGTCAAATGTTTCCTTAATTACTAACTAATTACTACCTGATTTCAGCAGATGTTCATCAATATTAGGTATGTCACCTCCCTAAGTACTTACTAGCAGGGTTACGCTCGCTTTCAGTTTGTTTTGCTAGTTACTAACTAATTACTTCTTGGTTAGACATATATGAATATTAGTATTAGGCCTTGTCACCATCTAAGTGCCTAAATCAAGGTCATGTTTCACAGGAGACAAATCTTACGCACTATAGTAAAACTGAATAGCTAACATAAAATAACTGAATAAAAGACTTTAAATTAAATAATTATCCAACAAACACAATATAGGTTCATCTTAGAACCCTAACCTAAAAAGATTTAGTTACCTATTATAACTAAAAACAAATTACAAAAGAAATAAAACATACCCTAGAAAACCGAGTGAGAAGAGAGACTACTCCCATGAAGCTCTTAATGCTTGACTTCCTCTTGAACCGCTTCGTTATGAATGAGAAATTATGAATGAGGAATGTGGTATTTATAGGGAGAGTTTCTACCTGAACTTGGGCTAAAATCGTGGGTTTTCTTCACCAAAAAGTCATAAAACAGTGCCTTGGGCCGCAAGAAACATGCGCCAGGCGCCTAGGATCATGTGTCAGGCGCCTAGGATAATGCGTCAGGCACATGTGAATTATGAGTTAGACGTCAGGCGCCTACTTTCATGTGTTAGGCGCCCCAATGTAAATTTCTAAGGTCATGGCGCCCCCATCTGTGTGCTTGGGCGCATGTGAGTGTCAACACCAATGTAATAAAAACCAGACCGACCGGCTCAATTGGTTCAATCGTGAACCGGACCAATGTCCCGTCCGAAATGGCTTGTAAACCGCCCTACCTAAAAACCGGGAGACGAACCAAAAAATCGTTGAAACCAGACAACACCGGTGGTTCAGGAGGTTTGATGAGTTGGACCGTGTTTAGGTTATTTTCTTCATAAAAAACAAGAACCATGGCCTAAATCCCATTTTCTCTTTTACGTTTCTTTACAAGTTACACACAGCACAACACTTGAAGAAACCTTCATTCACATAATCGAAGAAACCTTCATTCACAAAATCACAATATTCACTATTAATTAATGCAAGATTGCGAGAAAACGAAGAGAAAATGGAACAGTCATTTGGTTCAAAAAGAAGAAGCATAGTTTCAGACGAGAGAAGGTGAAGAATCGTAATTAAAAATAAGAAGAAAAAAATGAACTATAGAGAAATGAGAGGATGGTGGTGGCTCTTTGCTTATACTACTAGTTAGCAACAACATTAGAAACACTAGGGTTACAAAGTATAGATAGAAGTGGGCTTGTACTGTCCTTAAAAAATTGTGGGCTTGTACTGTCCTTAAAAAATTGTGGGCTTGGGCCGCCATATGAAGTCACACACAAGCCTAATCACCATAAAAAATTATTTATTTATTTTATTTTATTATTAATATAGTAACAAAAATGATTTTATTTATTTCAATGATATCTATTTTATATATAATTGAATTATTTTATTAATAATTATTCAACCTCGGTTGAACCTTTAAACCTCAAACCCTTGTCTTTACAGGTTTGATGCTTGGTCCGGTTCTGATTACCTTGGTCGACAATACTAAAATCGCCTGTTTCTTCGCATTTTCAGGTGTTTGCTTCTATGTAAAGTGTCTTGGAACTTGAGAAAAAAATTCCTCCCTTTGTAACATCTTCAGAGGCCTCTTGAATCATCATTCTTCATCTTCCCAAATATTCATATGTCTTGCTTTGCCGATATGCATGATTTCTTCATGAATTTACAATAAAACATCCTAAAATTGCTATGCTTCGGTAAGAATATAATTACAGACTCAAATATAGAAAACATTACTAATGTCTCGAAATCATAAGCAATTATTCTAATACTTCTCTCTTCTTTTTGTAAAACATACTGAAATTGACTGAAAAACATGCTGAGAATAATGTAAGATGGCCTATCAGGAGTGTATTCTTGGTTTGTGTTTCCAAGGTGTCATCAGTATCGTTGATCTGACTCTGTCGTTTGAGGAACCGTTGTCTTTAATCAGGGCCCTTGGAGGGATGATTTGATCTAATCTGAACCGTGGGTAGGCCACTTTGAGTGGAGAGTTATGTGTGAAGGGCTGTATCAGATTGCAACATCTTTGGTACTTGAAAGGTTTGTGAAGCGGGTATAAATAGTTCAAACGCTTTGTTTGGAACATGTTTATCACATCATTCTCAGAAACTTAGAAATTTCCAAGAGTTCTTTCAAAGACGAAGCCTTTCCGAACCTTCAACTCCTCACTTCAGATTCAGTTTTTCGTCATAACAGGTAATGTTCTGACGATCCTTCCTCCCCTTATTTTTATGCTTGATTTCTTTAGTCTCTTTTTTTAGAAACAGTAGAGATTGCATGTTTTTAGGGTAGAAGTTACTCTGACGCGGTGGTTTCTGCCGTTTGTTACGGTGGTTTCCACTTCGTGTAAGGAGTCTTAGGGATTTTGCTGTCTGTTTTCTGCGTTTAAAGAGAAACAATGGCGACATGATGTAGTTTGACCCATAAGCTTCAGTCCTGCTTGCTCATGATTGAGTTCTTCGACGTGGTAGGAGTGATCTTCGATGTCAGCTTCTTTTTCTATTTCAGCAGTGATGTCTGATCCCTACCTCGCCGTGGTCGATCTGATGGGTGAACGAAGGGTAGATCTGAATATTGGATTCAGTTTTTCCTTGCTCTTTCAGGTTTTCCATGGCAGAAGAAGAGATCGCCGCACCAGCTCTTACTTTGCTGTGGGAGGAACCCCTTGAGACAGAATCGTCGTTTGCTTTGGACGGAACGGGAGAAATCCCTTTTACTTCTGTTGGTAAAATTGAAGATTGGGAGGTCGTACTTCCGAGCACTTCTGATAGAGTGTGTTCGGAATATAACAACTATGTCTTTCCCATGTATGAAGTGGTTTTCAAGGACATGGGTTTTCAACTCCCCTTCTCTGATTGCCAACGAGAGGTGCTCCGTTGGACTAAGTTGTCTCCGTCATAAATTCACCCTAACTTCCATGCTTTTATGAGGGCGTTTGAACTGGTGTGCTAGCATTTGAGGGCTCCTCCTCTCAAGAATATCTTTTTCACCATTTTCACTGTCCAACGGGGGGCCGACTGGGTCTCCTTTCGTCAAACCAAGAAGATGTTCGAAATCTTTGCGGGAAAGGTACGGAGTTTCAAAGAGTGCTTCTTTTTGGTATGACCAAAAAGTGAGGCTGCATTGGATACTCTTTTGGAGGTGGCGAAGGAAGGAGCCCCTGAGCGCCGTACTCTTTTCCCTTTATATTGGTCCCAAGACCATTTTGGTTACGAACCGAAGGATTTCTGTCGGACCGTTCCTAGTTCGACGGAAGAGGAAACATATGTGCACCAGAGACTTTAGGCGTTTGTTTAGTCTTTCTCGCGGAAGATTAAAACTGACAAACAGGTAGACCCATTGATGAATGCGGATGGGACACCAGTAACAGAGCCCCGCTTCATCAATACAAATGAGTTAGTGGTATCTCAAGACCTAGATGATTGTCTTGGTAGTTTCATTCTTCTTTGTTTTCTTTTTATTCTTGTTGTCGTGTGTTATCTCCCATGTCTAACAAGTTTTTCCTGCTTTTTGTGTTTTGCAAGAAAGGTGAAAGATCTACAGGCCCTTGTGAATGAAGCAAACAAGAAGGTCGCCGCAAAGAAACGGCGTAAGAACTTTCAGTCCCTGGACCATCTCATAGCAGGATTTGGCCCTGCTTCAACCTCTAGTCCTGTTGTAACGCCCGTTTATTTTATTTTATTTTTGGTAGAGTTTAGAGTCCTATTTAATTGATTTATGTGATTATGTGATTTGTTTATTTAATTAAATGGTTTTATTAATAGTTAGTAAGAATAAGATAGGAATTAGAATATTTTAGAATTAAGGGGGTGGAGGTGTAATTAAGAGGAAACAAAGGAATTAGTGGGAATTAATTAAAATTAATTACAATGAAGGAGGTTAAGAAAAGGATAGTCAGAGAAAACAAAATCATTTTACGTGAAAACAGAGAAGTTTGAGAAAAAGGGGAAAAACCAAGAGCAAGAGAGAAGAGACAAGAGAAGCTAGGACCTTTGTAATTCAATCAAACCAGGTAACGGTGGGGTTTCACTCCTCTAATTAAGGGCTTAATTCTTCATGTTTGATTAGTGGTTCATGAGAAAATGGGTAGAAATGAGTTTAGGGTTTAATTTGTGAATTCCCATGAAAACTGATGAATTATGTGTTGTTACTGTTAAT
>Ga0315914_1008183_pt1 | contig 14110 bp, 13 predicted proteins | sample MpolenodulesMG_FD_203920 | JGI IMG/M metagenome (GOLD analysis project Ga0315914, IMG submission 203920) | Medicago polymorpha root nodule microbial communities from Los Angeles, California, United States - elongated nodules | ecosystem: Host-associated > Plants > Roots > Nodule | place: USA...
GATTTATTTTGGTCCCTTAACTTCTCTCCGTTACACATTTTAGTCCTTTTCGTTAGTTTTAATTCAAACACGTTAGGTTTTCTTCATTTTCTTCTGAAATTTTTCTAGTATTCTTGTTGTTGAAGGTTGATGGAGATGATATGAAGATGAAAAAGAGGAGAATAAGATGAAGAAAACCTAACATTTTTGAATTAAAACTAACAGAAATGACCAAAATGTGTAATAGAGAGAAGTTAAGGGACCAAAATAAATCGAATTTTAATTAAGGGACCAAAGCGATACTACCTAAATAGTTAAAGTACCAAAAATGTAATTTAGCCAACTTATTTTATCTCATAATAACTCATGTAAATTTTATATAAAAAATTATAGCTTATGATACCTTACGTGTGGAAATTTCTGACTGTGTCCCTCCTTGCAACAGTAGATTCTTAGTATTATATAAGAGAAGCTATAGGAAGCAAGAACAGCACAACCAAATCATACAATATTTCCTTCACTATACTTAAGCACATATCTAGTAAGAAATATGGTTGTGTCAGTGTTGTCATACTCACAAAAGCCTCATGTAGTTTGTGTACCATTTCCAGCACAAGGTCACGTAAACCCTTTCATGCAATTAGCCAAAATCCTTAATAAACTTGGTTTCCACATAACCTTTGTGAACAATGAGTTCAACCACAAACGTTTGGTAAAATCTCTTGGACATGACTTTTTAAAGGGTCAATCAGATTTTAGGTTTGAGACTATACCAGATGGTTTGCCACCATCAGATGAGAATGCAACACAAAGCATTGGTGGACTTGTTGAAGGTTGTAGGAAACATAGTTATGGTCCATTGAAAGAACTTGTGAAGAATCTTAACAATTCTTCAGAAGTTCCTCAAGTTACTTCCATTATATATGATGGACTTATGGGATTTGCTGTAGATGTTGCAAAGGATTTGGGCATTGCAGAGCAACAATTTTGGACTGCCTCTGCTTGTGGGTTGATGGGATATTTGCAATTTGATGAGCTTATCAAACGAAATATGCTTCCATACAAAGGTTATAGTTTGATTTTTTTTATATCCTTAATTTATACTAAAAATTGAGAGTTGAGACATCAAGTTAATTAGTACATGAATTTGAAAATTTTCACTTACATGCATGCTTAACAAATAATTTTAGGAACTAAATTAACTGGTGTTAAAGTAATATAAATGATTAAAAAAATTATTTCAATGACTATTTTAACTTTTTTGAGGTGGATTAATATTTTAAAATAAATATGAATAATTCTAATACCAACTTATGGTGTCATTCCGTTTTAAAGACTAAATTAATAATTCACTTATTCCAAGTCAAACTATCACATCAATATAACTAAGAAAAAACGTCTAAAATACATGTTTAATGACATAAAATTAGAAAAAGATTGAAATATGAGTCAACTAAATTAAACTAAACTCTTTTCAATAAGGCCATCAATCATTGGATCTATTCTAAATCTTCCAACAAAAACAAAAATTCTTAACTTCCATGAATAATGATAATAAAAATAAATATCAAACGTGGCCTCATAAAAGCATTATTGCATCGTATTCCATCAGAAGTTATTAAAAAAAAAAATCTCATCAGATCTTTATAGCTATATGTGCTTGGAGCCTTGCATATGACTAAGACAAGTGACCTTTTGTTAGGTCATCGTGTTGAGCCCTCTTGAACAGTATTCTTTACAAAAAATGTATACAGGTTCACATATGTTTAAATTTATTTATTATTCTGGATTTTTGTCAAATGTTTTACAATCATTTTTAAAAAATCACTTTTTACTTTTTTATTGTTAAAAAAAAATTCTTTCACCATCTAATTTTCGAATGTTTTTTCAAGATAGTTATTGCTTAAAATAATTAGAAGGTGTTTTGAATTAGTTTGATTTTTTATGGAAACAATTTTAAGATAGTCATTCACCTTAGATGGAACCAATTTTACTTAGTTCTATTAAGAAAAAAGTGTTAGTGTAACTAATGGATATATTTTGTGCACAGCTACTATTTTAAATGAATTTAATTTTTATGCATTTATTAAATTATACTTTTCTGTATAAATCTGTCCAATATTGATTTTTTTACTTTCAAAATAAATTAGTATTAGTATTACTTATGATATATATTAGAAAGAAAAAAAAAATAAATGTATCTAGTAATTTGAATTGAAACTTAGGGCAAATTTTTTCCAATTGGAACTTATAATAATCAGATAAAGAGGTAGTAATGAGTTATATAAATTATTATTTTTTTATGAATCTCAATTATGATTAAAAAAATGAATTATTTTTATCTTCTCTAATGAAGTTAATGTTTTTCTTTTCAGATGAAAGTTATATTACTGATGGCTCCTTGGATGTCCATCTAGATTGGACCCCAGGAATGAAAAATATCCGAATGAGAGACCTTCCAAGCTTCGTTAGAACAACCACATTAGATGAAATCAGTTTTGTTGGTTTTGGCTTGGAAGCTCAACAATGTATGAAATCATCAGCAATTATAATTAACACAGTCAAAGAATTAGAAAGTGAAGTCCTTGATGCTCTTATGGCCATAAATCCCAACATATATAACATTGGTCCACTTCAATTTCTAGCTGACAATTTTCCTGAAAAGGAAAATGGGTTCAAATCCAATGGTTCAAGTCTTTGGAAAAATGATTTAACATGTATTAAATGGTTAGACCAATGGGAACCTTCTTCAGTGATATATATTAATTATGGAAGTATAGCTGTGATGAGTGAGAAACATTTTAATGAATTTGCTTGGGGGTTAGCAAATAGTAAATTACCATTTTTGTGGATAAATAGGCCAGATTTGGTAAAGGGAAAATCTCCTTCATTGTCACAAGAATTTTTAGATGAAATTAAGGATAGAGGTTATATAATAACTTGGTGTCCTCAAAGCCAAGTACTTGCACATCCATCAGTTGGGGCATTTTTAACTCATTGTGGTTGGAATTCATCACTTGAGAGTATTTCTGAAGGTAAGCCTATGATTGGTTGGCCTTTCTTTGCTGAGCAACAAACAAATTGTAGGTATATAAGCACAACTTGGGGAATAGGGATGGATATTAAGGATGATGTGAAAAGAGAAGAGGTAACTGAACTTGTGAAGGAAATAATCAAGGGTGAAAAGGGGAAGAAAATGAGAGAAAAGTGTGTTGAATGGAAAAAGAAAGTAGTAGAAGCTGCTAAACCAGGAGGTTCTTCTTACAATGATTTCTTTAGGTTACTAAAGGATGCTTATCATTGTGATGCTAGTGTTTGAGATGTCTAGCATTTTTAATGATAAGGTTGTGAAATGCCTCTCTATATGATGTGGATTATTTGGAGTAATGGAACAAATAATATGTCTACTACAAAGGCATGTGATCCTTTGCTAAATAAAAAAAAAAGAAAAAAAAAAGACATGTGATATATTTGCTTGTATTTCTAATTAGAGGCTATATGTTTGTATCTTGTGTTGATTGTGTGGTGTAAATGTTCCTATTGGTTTGTTGTGGCATATCTTTTTCTATATGATATGATGTATTGGGTTTGTTTTATCCAACCATTGTAAGTAACCCGTGCATGGGTTTGTTTTTATTCATAATAAAAATGTAGATTATTATATACTATGATGCGGAATTATATTATTATTTCGGTAATAATTATATTGTGTTGTAAAAATATAATAAAAGTATTTTTTATTTTAAGTATTGAATGACACACAAAAAAATGAAATTAATGACACAAATTTAACAACTTAGAATTATATTATTTAGTATCAAAAAACAACTTGGAATTATATTATTTAGTATCAAATTGTGTACTATTTTGGTTCGGATCTTTATGCATTTTTTTGATTGGGGGTTATCATATCTTGTGGTTGTTGCTCGGTTCACTAACGGCGGTAGCTTGAAGTTGCATCGCCGTAGCTTAGTTCATATGATTCTATTGCAAGACGGATGTGGTTCACATCTCTACGTAGCTTGGTCGTTGTTCTGTGTTTGTATGTTGCAATGTAGATGGATGTTGGTTCTTCAGAAACGTTTTGATTGGAGATCTTCGTTTGGTTTCTCTAGCCCATCTATCTGGTGTTTGGTGTTTCACTTTTTTTTCCTTTGTTTTCCTGATTTCATTTTAGATTTGTTGAGACCGACATATTTCAAGTTTTTGAGATTGTGTCCGTCACGCATGAGAAGATGGGGATGGTCTTAAATCTGTGTTCAATTCTCTCTAATTGAATTTGAACATATCAAGACTAGAAATGACTTTTATTTTGTTGTTGTGTTGTCATGGGAAATTGTTGACGTATGAACTTGTTACCGTATTAGCGATCAGTTCAGTTGCCATTAACAAAAATCCAATTATGGTGCTAGTCAACTCGCACTTTTTTTTTTTTTGCAAATTTGATTTGGATTCGCTGGATTGCGCTGATGGTGTAGTGACTTAACCCAATAGGGTTGTTGTTTGTTTTGACTAATTGGATTAGATTTTATGTCCTCTAGTTTTTTTTACTTTTCTTTTTCTATATCAATCTACTTAGCGTGCTGTAAATACTTATGCACCCCATTTGTTTAAAAAATGTGTATTATTTGATTTAATTTAACTTTTCTTTGGTGAAATTTAATTTAACTGACTGTAATAATTATACTTATCATAATTTGATTACTTATAAATCTTGTGTACTATATATAATTTCCTAACATGAAATTTTACTGTCTCAATTAGAAAAACAATATTAAGTCCCCTCTCACCTAAAAATAACTCACTTAAACACTTGCGTTTCCGATAGAAAGATCTATTAACACGAGGTGACCATTTTGAAACATAAGCAAAAATATTCTTAAGGGCTTTCTTATTATATTACACCTAAAAATATTTTGGGTATTGTTAACGAGTGTCCCCAAGACACTCTTTAAGGATTCCAAAAGAAGAAAATATTTTATAAAAAAGTCAAAACATTTCGATTTTCGGTGCATTGATGATTACACATATTTTCATGATAAATTACCTTTTAAAGACCTTAACTAGTGCCCCGGAGGCACTGGTTAACATTTCCCAAATATTTTAAGTTCTTAGTTGAATACACCAAATAGCCAAAAACGAACTCTATATAATAACCTAATGAAGGACATACGATCTAAAATCAGTCGAATATGAGATAGACGAATCTTTTTGTAGTATAAGGTAACACATGAATAGATGTATCTCCCATATGTCTTTGGATTTCTCCATGGACTAGGAAGAACATTAATGTTCAATTGATTGTTCACAGTTACGGTGCATAGTTTTAGCATTAATTAAAACAGCTTGAGATTGAGTGTAACCAACGTTTATCCAGCAAGGGACAAAACCAAATTCTTCTTAGAGCAGACTATAGAGTATCCTTCGGTTATCTTGCCATGCAGCCCATGGTCAGGGATGGATGGAGAGGGTGGCCGGCAAGCATGGGTTCTAGCCCCTCCCTCCCATTCCACCTTATTATAATACTAATACATACACACACTATACATGTGTTTTCTTTGGTTAAATCTCTCATATAATCTCTTCAACTAGGAAAATGTTGTATATCACGAAAGTTAATATCACGAAAGCATCCCAATTAACTATATTTCACTAGAGCCGTCAATCTGATGGAGCTTAAAATTTTGAGCCCGGCCCACACATCAAATGGGGCCGAAAAATATTAAGGCCAAACAAGCCCCAATTCACACAGGCCCCAGATGCAATAAGCCCCATAAATATAAAGTTGGCCCCAAAGCCCCAATATTTGGAAAGATTTTATTTAATTGGTTATGGATTTTTCCATCAGAAAATAAATTTTTTTCCAATAAATTTTTTTAAACCAATTAAACAAGTATCTGATTTTTTTTTCACTAAATAAAAAACTCTGATGTCAAACTTCGCCGACAACACTCACGACGGCGATGGCCGCAAAGCCAATAGAATCTCACCGCCACCGGAATCTCAAAAACGCTTATGCCATCATATCAAAACCAACGGAATCTCACACCTTCCTCTGACGCCGTCGAAGTTTATGCTTCTGAATCTGCGGTGGTTGCAGACCGCCGGAAAGTTGCGATTCCGAAGGAGCTATCGAGAAACATGACCGTGTTGTCTTGTAAGGCCTTTACTGAGGGCGGTGTATGTGGTGTTTACTTGATCAGAATCCTTCATGGCTGTGACGTTGTCGGCGGTTATGGAGGTCAAACGGAGATACGAAAGTTTAGCGGAAGCAGAGAAGAGGAAGTATTCTTTACTGTTGAGCAGTGAAAACATTAACAAGTATGTTTCTTCCATCAACAATGAAATGGGCCCCTAAGCCCCCTCAGTTAGGCCCAACAAAAAAATGTGACATAGAGGGCTAGCTGGGGCCAAAAATTAACTTATGGAATAAAGGGCCATAAAGTTTGGGGCTTTAATAGGGCTTAATTTACGGGGGCTTTGTATTTAGGGCTTTTTTGACGGTTCTATATTTCACTGACACTTGCGTTTTCTTTTCTTTCTTGTGTCTTTTAGTCCTGTCCAATAAACAAAGGTTTCTCTGTCCTGTGTTTTTTCACTGGTATCTTCTCTTTTTTATTACACAACCCTCATGCCAGCTTCCCACCTCTTCTCTAACATTCAGTGTTGTGTGTTTTAACACCTGTCCATTTTTGGAATTAACTCTCCAGTGCCTTAGAGGATATTAATTTGTGAGCGGTGGTGGTTCAATTCTATTATCTAAACTTTAAAGAAAGGCATTTGCCACTTGAGAAATAAGCTTATCGTGAAATATTCGCGAGCATATGTCTCGCGACATATAGAGCATCGCTCCTTCAACTAATGTATATACTTCTTGCATTAAATACAAGCAATGTATTTCGTCTAATTTTATAAAGGCAAAATTACTCTCGTCGTCCCTTAACTTAATTTTAGAGAATAATTTTGTCTTTTATCTTTTTTTTCATGTCGTTTTTGTTATCTTAAATTAAGTTAATGAATGACGAGTGTAATTTTAGCGTTTATATATATTTTTTGCTTATATTAAAAATTGGAGTGAATACTATATGTATTATTTAGAATTAAATATTGTTAGTCTCGTCTAGCGCATTTCTGGATTCGTCTCTGCTCATGTTATTGGTATCATTCTTCTTTCTTGTATTCTCTTCAGCCTATTTGGAAAGTGTACATGGATCCTCTTCGTTTCTAAAATAAAATAAAAAAATGTAGAGCTCTAGAACTAAAGTTTTTGGTGTATACCTATTTTTGAGAACCTCTTATCGAGTATTGTGTTTTTAAGTTTTATTGTTACTTTGTATGACAAGTTATAACTAGAACTGATATTGAAAAAAGTGATGATTCTACTTCTGATGCAAGTGATGATTCTACTTCTTATATTAAAACTCATAATTAATCAAACTAATTACGCTTTTTTTAGATTTTCTTATAGGCAACATCAGAGTTGTGTTAGTTATTTTGCGGATGATTGTTTTTGTTTGCTTATTTGATGTTTATGTTATCAACATTTTTCATTTTATTTTGTGACTAAGTTCTACATTTAACTATAGTACTTTAAAAAATATATTTATTTCGTATCTAAAACTGTTTTTGAAAATTGTATTACCAAATGAATTTTCTAATTTTTTTCATTTCTAAAACAGTTTTGAAAAGTCACATTAACAAACAAGTTTTTTCTTTTTCTCTTCTTGATATCACTTTTCTAAAATTGATTTTTAAAACATATTTTAAAAACTAAAAACAAAAAGTGTTCCAAAAAGCCCTAATTAAGCCTATACTCAATTCAATAGACTGATTTTCACCCGGTGCCTGCCTGTATGTGCTAATTAGTTCAACAACCTTTCAACAACTTTTATTCAAACTAAACTGTATACATAGAATGGTATAAAAAAAGTGTATACATGCAAATGAATAGTTATTTTTTTATAAAAACATATAAATGAGCTTAATTCAAACATTCTAGTAAAGAATATCATAGGATATATGATCTGTATAGACCTTACATATAGATAGGATCTTGAAAATATGGATCCGAATATAAAAAAGTGTGATATGCATGCAATTGGGAAAAACTTTGAATGTATCGTGTAAACACAACTCATATTGTAGATATATTTTATATATGTTCTGGCTCATAAGTTTAAATTCGCAATACCCTATTTTTTTGTCTAATAGACTAGTAGTTAGTACTCACACATTTAAGGTGTGTAGAGTTTGAACTCCGACTTCTGAATATAATATACAATATCCTTATCGACTGAGTTAAATTCACGGGAATATAATACCTACTTTTCTACACTTATGTAGGCTTCTACGTTTGAAGCCGACAAAATTAATTTTAAAGGTGTAAGTTATTTTTGACATGTTTGATTGCTTCGAGTAAAATTGAATATAATATGAAGCATGTGTAGTTCTCAAGTCTAAACCTAAATTTTACATTGATATTTATTGTGCAAATTACTTTTATGTAAACACATTTAAACATAATATAATTTACATTCAACTTTTTTAAGTAAAATTGCAAAATCAATTTATCCAAGATTATTACTTTTTTAGTAGCCACTATGTTAGAAATTCACTTCATAAAGGTGAATAAGTGGGGTGTCTGGAGTTCAAACCCCAACCCTTGTATATAATATACTACGTTCCTGCCAACTGAGCCAAGCTCACGGGGACATCTAAAATTAATTTTAATCACCGCATAATCAAAAAGTACACTAAATGAGATTCACCTAGGCTTTTTGGAAAGGGGCTGAGTTATTAGTATATGCAATCAAAGTGGCAAAGAGAAAAGACACGTTAGTTCTTTTTCTTTTTGAAGTGAAAAGGTACAGGTTAGTTTATGAAAAATTAATTTGTTTTAGAAATGACAACGTGTAAAAATCTCAAACCTCAAACTAGCAAAGCACCCAGCATTGGCCTTACTTAAGAAATTAAATGTGAATCCTTAATGTGTAAGAATAATTTTCCTATAAGAAAACTCCTATCAAATATGACAATAAGACTTCACCTAATTATGCTTGCTTTTCAACATTATTGTTTGCCATTGGCAAAAACGTCAAACAATTTAATTGAATAGCTCCCTTAAGAATTACTCTATCTCTTGTTGCTCAATATAGGCCACGATTATTGAGTCCTCCTTGGCAGGTCTCCAACCCTAATAAATGCACTATATATCGTGGCACCAAGATGCATAATTTGGACTTACATCAAAATGATTTATAAGATAAACTTAAATTTGCTCTTTCATACCAAATTTTAATCTATGTAATGTATTTTGTGCCAACTAGCCAGCATAAAAAATGTCAAAAAATTGAAACAACTCCCTTCAAACTATGGCACGGTGTGATAGCTATTAATTGTATAACCAACCCATAAGATATCTTGGGATATTGGAATACCAACTATGACGCTTTTGTTGAAGAAGCCACATGTTCAATATCGACCATTCATCATTAACAATGCATCTTCACCTTCCTATATAAGGAGAAAATATTCTCATAGTTTCTACAACAAAAGTAACTGGTTCTTAAAATCTTCTTTGTCTATAATAATTAGTAATAGTACAAGTAAAAAGGTTGTTTATCCTTGCATTGTGATGGCAACAAAAAGTAGCAATGAGACCAAATCTCATAATGTGAAAGCTTTAGTGACGGTGAAGCAAAGTGATGGTGGTCTCATAAAGAATATTGTTACTGGTATTGTTGGTAACAAACACTTGGTTTTGGAGCTGGTTAGTGCTGAACTTGATCCAAGTAAGTTTCATTTTATTGCTTCTTTTTTTTTTTTTTTACTGAATCAAGAGTAAGGAAGACATCAAGGAGCCGCTGGACATCCCGACTAGGTCGGCACCTCTAGGGAACTCCAATCCTGTGCCGCTCACCCATATATTATTGCTTCCACACACATGTGCATGATATCCATTGTCCTTTACAGTAACATCTAAACTATGGTTTATTTATGTTTTAATAACATTTTGTTTATAAAAACCTGAATCATGAATATGTATGTATACAAAACTTTGGAGCACCATTCATTGTTACTAATAAATTGGCAAATCATGTTAAAACTTAAATTGTCACTTATAAACACAATTTTTCGAAGACAACCTAGACCTCACAATTATTTTATATAAAAGAAGGAACAAACTCGAAGAAAGAGACAATAAAAGGAAAAGCGCACGAAACTGAGAAAAAAGAGAATGAGGTGCAATATGAGGCAACATTTGAGTTACCAGCAGATTTTGGAAATGTGGGTGCTGTTTTGGTTGAGAATGAACATGACAAAGAGATATTTCTAAAGAACATAGTCCTTGATGGTTTCCCTGATGGTCCTGTCCACCTTAGTTGTCAATCATGGATTCAGCCCAAGCATGATACTCCTACAAAGAGAGTTTTCTTCACTAACAAGGTAATAATGATGATCAAATAGTATAATCATTATGTTATATATAAGTTAATTTAAGTTTTATTCATACATGGAAGAATTAATAATCCAATTTTATTTACATACCAAGTTTAATTTGTATGCTATTTTCATGTATGCATGAAATTAATTAACAGATGTATTTACCATCACAAACACCAAGTGGCTTAAGAAAGCTGAGAGAAGACGAGCTAATAGAATTAAGAGGTGATGGAGAAGGAGAAAGAAACAGCTCAGATAGAATTTATGACTATGATGTCTACAATGATCTTGGAGATCCTGAGACTAACATTAAACTCAAAAGACCTGTTCTTGGTGGCACCAAACAATATCCGTATCCAAGACGTTGTCGTACCGGTCGAAAGCATTCTAATACAGGTTATCTATTCCATGTAACCTATTTCATTCTAGTTGTCCAACATATATAGATAATTTTGATAAATTAATTTCTCATGATGCTTTCTCTAATTTATAACACATCTTCTTTTTCCAAATAAATAAGTATTCTCGTGAAAAAAAGTTATCATATAGTTTGTACATTCTTTGATTTTGAACATGTAAGCTACTTAGCATGTATATATAACACAAAATTTTATTTTATTTGGTATATAGATCCATCGTATGAAAAGAGAGATTCAGATTTCTATGTTCCTCGCGATGAGGCTTTTGCTGAGATAAAGGAGATACAATTCAACACAACTGCGGTGTCCTCAGGACTAAAAACAATTTTGGAATCCTTGGACACAATTCTCACTGACATAAATCTTGGATTTGACAGCTTTGAAGACATAGACGAACTTTACAAAGAAGGATTTCATTTACCATCATCTCTTGGATCCAATAATTTAACATTGCTCCAAAAAGCCATTCCCAGGTTGATTAAAGTTGCTAATGATAGCCAAAACCTTTTGCGCTTTGATACCCCAGAAGCACTTAAAAGTAAGCACATTTATAATTATATGATATAAGTGCTTCTTTTTAATCTTCTTAATAATAATCAACCAAATATTTATTATATTACTTGTTTTACAAGTTATTTGGGTTGGGAACTTCTGAATTGCAGGAGACAAATTTTTTTGGCTATCAGATGAGGAATTTGCTAGGGAGACTTTGGCAGGGGCCAACCCAAATAGCATCCAATTAGTCAAGGCAATAATTGTTACAAATATTTTGTATTACTTTTATAATTATATCATCCATGCTAATTAGGAAATCTTTTGTTTTTTTCTTGGTTTTATCATTATGTTATGTAGGAATGGCCTCTGAGAAGTAAATTAGAATCCCAAATTTATGGTCCACCAGAATCAGCTATCACAAGAGAAGTCATCGAGTCGCAGATAATTGGTTATACCACAGTTGAAGAGGTACTAAGCATCAATGATTTTATTACATTTAGAATCTTAAATTATGTTATGATTAATAATTGTTTAATTTGAGTATATGCAGGCCATGCAAGAGAAGAAATTGTTTGTACTAGACTACCATGATTTATATTTACCATATGTAAGCAAAGTGAGGGAAATGAAGAATACTACACTGTATGGATCAAGAACATTGTTCTTCCTCACCAAACAAGGCACATTGAAGCCACTAGTCATTGAGCTCACTAGACCAATCATTGGTGACAAACCACAATGGAAACAAATCTTCACTCCTGCTTCTGATTCTACCAATCTTTGGCTTTGGAGGCTTGCAAAAGCTCATGTCCTTGCTCATGATACTGGTTACCATGAACTTATAAGCCACTGGTGAGTACATTCATATCATTTTTTACCTTGATTCTGGTGAGTATATGAATTAGTGCTAACTTTGTATATGTTGTTGATTCTTATAGGTTAAGGACTCACTGTGTTGTAGAATCATTTGTGATTGCAACAAATAGGCAACTTAGCACCATGCATCCAATCTACAAGTTACTAAATCCACATCTCAGATATACCTTGCAGGTAAATGCACTTGGACGTGAGATTCTTATTAGTTCATATGGAGTCATTGAAAGCACATTCTTTACTAAAAAGTATTCAATGGAATTGAGTTCTGTGGCATATGATAAGCTTTGGCAATTCGATTTGCAGGGACTACCAAATGATCTTCTCCATAGGTAAAGTCTATACATATCATATACACTAGGAAAAAATAAAACTCGTGACTCATTTCTTCGTCACTAATTATAGACGGCTTTCAAATTTTCTGATGCAAATTGTTATTCTTTTAGAGGAATGGCTATGGAAGATCCTAGTGCACAACATGGACTAAAGCTAGCAATTGAAGACTACCCTTTTGCCAATGATGGTCTTCTCATATGGGATGCTATAAAACAATGGGTGACAGATTATGTCAACCATTACTATCCAAATCCAAGCATCATAGAATCTGATCAAGAGCTTCAAGCATGGTGGACAGAAGTTCGAACAAAAGGTCATGGCGACAAATCAGAAGAACCATGGTGGCCAAATCTAAAAACACAAAAAGACCTCATTGACATCATCACCACTATAGCTTGGGTAGCATCTGCACATCATTCAGCTACAAACTTTGCACAATATGCTTATGGAGGCTATTTTCCTAATAGACCAACAATTGCTAGAAACAAAATTCCTACAGAAGACCCTACAAAGGAAGAATGGGAGAAATTTATGAACAAGCCTGAGCAAACACTTTTGGAGTGTTTCCCTTCACAAATACAAGCAACCTTAGTGATGACCATTTTGAACTTATTATCATATCATTCACCAGATGAAGAGTACTTGGGACAACTCATTGAGCCATCATGGGCTGAGAATCCAGCTATAAAGGTAGCATTTGAAAGGTTTAATGGGAGATTGAAGGAAATTGAAGCTATAATAGACTCAAGAAATGCAAATAGTAATTTGAAAAATAGGAATGGAGCTGGGATAGTGCCTTATGAGCTAATGAAACCATTTTCAGGACCTGGAGTCACTGGAAAGGGAGTTCCATATAGCATATCTATTTAGTAATCATGAATCACACATGTTGCATTAATTGTACTACAACAATAAGTCCTATATATCATGTTGCATTAGTTTGATGAATGATTTGTTAATAACTGTGGATGGAAATAAAAGTGACAGCAATCTCTTCCTAGAATGTTGATAAGTGTGGATGGGGATAACTACCAAGACAGAAGTGTGTGTGTCTATGTTTTTTTTAAGCCCACATCGACTAGTGTATAACTAAAAATAAGCTGCTGCTATTATAAAAAGAAATAACTTGTGTAGTTTGCAAATCACGGAGCCGTGTGATAAGCACATAGCGAACTATGCTTTCGCCTTTTACTAAAAATATCGTGTGCGCGTCACTCAAGGCGGCATACGCTAATTTTTGAAAGAGCTCTCTCTTGTAGAGAGCTCAGCAATATATATCAGTTAAAATTTTGATTATTATATAATATTTTTTTAGAAAGTTAAAAAAATTATTATTATAAATATTTTTTTGAGAAAGTTAAAAAAATATTATAAAGTTAAAAAATCATGGACGAACTGTATTTAATTACCACGTTTCTAGCTGTGTTTTATTTTATTTTTATTTTTTTTTGTAAATTCTAGCTATATTTATTTACCTAACAAAAAATTACCAAATGGTAAATGTATATAACTTGCACCTTTATTCTTTATCAAATGAACAAAGTAAATCAGTGATATGAACTTAT
>Ga0315914_1008184_pt1 | contig 14108 bp, 9 predicted proteins | sample MpolenodulesMG_FD_203920 | JGI IMG/M metagenome (GOLD analysis project Ga0315914, IMG submission 203920) | Medicago polymorpha root nodule microbial communities from Los Angeles, California, United States - elongated nodules | ecosystem: Host-associated > Plants > Roots > Nodule | place: USA...
CCGTTGGCTTGATGCAAATCAACATCTCAACATACAATAAAACTGATTCGCAAAATAGAGTTTATAAGACATGGTCTCATAACCAAACTAGAGTTTATAAGGTATGGTCTCGTAAGTATCAATCATACAATTAACTTTAGATGTCTAAAGAATGAACCTTCAAGTCCATTTTTATGAGCATATGCTACCAACTGTTCAATGTCTGTTTCAATTGACGAATGATACTTATCAAATGCTTTCTGAAAAGTTCAAAAAATAAACTCTTAGTCAAATAGTTGACATAATAATCTCACAAACTTCTGGTTGTGAATATAGATGTGATCATTTAGTGGATGCATCGATTCAAATCATATAATATTCAAGTGATTCACATGATGAATAAATTAATTTAAATATCACCTTATATACGTGAGAGACTCATTCTTTTAAATTGTCAACTTTTTCTGGGAGCTAGTAACACACGATAGTTACTAGATTGAAGAATTTTCTGACTCTTCAATATATATCCATTTTTTTTCAACTAAATTTTGTATCATAATAAATCTGGGATAACCCAACCGGTCTTGCCGACGATATATTTAATATAATTTGTAAACTTCTGGTTTACAATAATACGTGCTTCCATTGCACTAATAATATAATATGTAAACTTCAGTTTTACAATAATATATGCTTCCATTGCACTAATATAAGTGTAGTATAAATCAGAGATAATATTTTTTCACTGCACTTATTTTATCTAGAGTATATCTCGTAATATAGAGATATTTAACATTTTTTTCTTTTCAATATGATATCAATTTAGAATGATATCCTTGAAACATAATAAACTTCTATGAGACCTGGAGGAATATAACGCATTCTCAGTGCGTAATTTTATTACTCCATATAACAATATATTTGCTCTTCTAGAGCCTTCAATATTTTTCATTTAATTTTTTACCATCAAATATAATAATAAAATTAGTTTCTTTATATCCCTCATCTAAACATTTTTATAGTCTTTTGCATAAGAAATCTTTCATTTACAAACAATATCCAACAAAATATTTCTTATTAAAGATTTTTTATAGTCAAGACCATAAAGTAAGACGTAGGTGTCGTGTCTTTCCGTTATCCACGCCAAGGGGGATACGAAAGGTTCTCACAAGGGGAACGGGATACGCTCCGCAAGGTAGGCCCGCACATCACTGAGGGAGTCTGATGTACCTTAGCTAGGTTTTCATCGGTTAAGTAAGGGATTAACCTCCGAGGTTACTCCACTCGGGAATAATCCGTAAAATGAACTCAGATAATATTGTTTGTTCAATGCTAACCGCTAACTTAATGAATGAACATGGAATGATATGCTTACGTTTATGATAAGATGCAAGTTATGTATAAGTTTCTGAATCAAGATAAGACCAAGAAGTTATACGTAAGACGATCTTAGGATTCCCCGATCGTCCGGTCTAGGGTCATGTCATGAATGGCTTATGTTTAGGTCAGGATGCGTTTATCGTATCGCGACATAGCGATTCTAGGTTCCCTTGACCGCCATGACATGTAGAGTAAGACAAGACCTATGAGTTGTGAAACGAAGAACCTACAACGGATCTAGTATGCACGACCGTCTAGGCAAGCAAGCCCACACACGTATAATCAACCGACAGGTTGTATTGTAGACACGTGGTGACCATAGGTTTTCCCCGAGGTTACCTATAGCCTAGTATTAGGTAGAACTCACTAAGACATTATGTCTCATTCCAATCCTTATTTGTTTCAGATCAACAGGTTGGTTTAGCAAGCTTGTAGTCGGACGGATAATCAGCAAGTGCTCGTTCGTACCCGCTGCAGGATGTTATAGACTTTAAGGATGTATTTTCTATGTTTTGGACGAGTTATATTGTATTGTTGATTGTACGAACGCGTATTGTCGTATAAAATATTCATTAGAAGAAATTTATGTTGTAAATTTTAATGTATCCAGTGCTAAAGATAATGCACATGCTAAACTTTCTAGATACGTTTAGTATCGGTGTTACATTTGGTATCAGAACAGGTCGATTCAGATCATGCCATGGGTCATTAAGTTTCAACTAAGGTAGTGGGACCATTGGGTTGCAGGTAAATGTTCTGGTTGTTGTTGTTAGTTGAGCCTGATCAACTCAATATAACACTCGACGATTAGAACGGATGCCTGAGAGCTGAATAGGACCCAATAGGAGCGAAGTATGTGATGAGGATGAACTGGGAAGTAGGAATTCGGATCGAGTAACAGTGAGTATGTAACTAAGTCAGAAGGTGGCCAGTGAACCCAGTGGATGAAATTAAACTCCACTAGGAGCACGAGGCGTTGATAGAAACAAGGTGGAGTATTTCTATGGCATTAGACACGTTGTGTGATGGTATTTCGTATATGTGGTGAGTAGAGACTCGGAATGAAGAAGCCGACATACTTCGATGAGATCGGGAAGCTCTCAGGGATAGTGATATGTGAATGAAGCCAAGGACTTGAATGCCCAAAGTGGGCAAGGTTCTAACGTTTGGAGTGTTGAATGAGTCAGTAGAGAAACAAGTTAAGCCATTCGTAGCGAACGGAGTTCATGTTTCTTTTGTGGAAGCTATATGTTAAGTGTTAGAACGATTAAGACATTAGTTTCCAATGTACTGTGAATTGTATCGATTGATGTTAATGCTTGACATGCAAATGTTATGAATTGTTTTATGAGGTTAGGGATGACTAATGTGCATTGGGTTACTTGCAAAACAAGATTTTTATGTAAAATACATTTTCCAGAAAACAGGGCTGAAGAAACTCGCTAATAGCCAAAATTTCGCTAATAGCCAACCTGGGGCGAAATTTTCAACTTTTCCCGAAAAGCTGTTAGTTCGTCCCTAGGGTCCATAATGGCTATTGGGGGTCATCTTCGCAGTCTTTTACACAGTAAAGATCCTTTATAATAACAAGCATCGAATGCACCTTACATCCTAAGATTTCCAAAGAAAAATTCTTGGACGATCATTAACAGAATCAATTCGGTTCAAGGTAACATTATAAGTTAATATGTTAAGAGATAAGAAGGAGTTTGGGCCAAGAGTTTTGGAGGTTCTGTCGTACGGAATAGATGTTGCGGATGTAAAGACATGAGGCAAAAGGTTAAGTGGAGGAAAGTTATGTGAGGTCACAGGATTCCCGGATTTCGTAAAGTTACAATCGTTCCTCAAATCTATGTTTTGCTTGATTAACTTTCTCAGGCTCGTTGAAATGATGGAATATAATGTTCACGAAGTTTGAAAATGAATACCTGCGCATGGGTGATTGGATTTGGCGTTCTTGAACTAAATAGGGGTTCTGCAGGTCCTGGTCTGTCACGACTCGCGTAGAGTGGGCTAGACTCACTTGGAGCGAGATTTGATGGCACAATTATGTTTTCAACTCGTTCCGTGATTTTATGATGACGTCTAGGACCCAAATTCACTATAGGATGAATAATCATCGACGCCAATGACCCGTGTGCTAGTATTACAAGTTTTCTTTAAGAGGGAAATCAACGAGCAAGCATCGGTATGATTAAGCAAAACATAGTATGCGAGAATACGAAGATGCAATGTTGGATGTTCAAGGAAGGCATGTACGAGTACATGATGAGTCTACCATGTGAATTTGTAAGAATGATTCATGGAATTGGTAACCATGTAGTAAGAAGGATGTGAAGTTTCACTCATCTCGACGGGTTAACGTTTATGGCTAAAGTCGAATGAGGAATCAGAGTAGCGCAGCCGAGGTTTGACCAGTAAGAGTTTTAATAAAGTCCATAAAGTCTTGGACGTTGGAGTGAGAATCACTACAAGATGAGTAAGAAGTTTGAAGTAACAGTTCCGGAGTAGCAAGACTCAGATAGTCAACGAAAGGCGTAGTAAGAGTATGATAACTATGTCCTCGTCGGAATAAGTCAAGAGAGGTATACGTAAGGTCCAAAAGGATTATGATCAAAGATGCAATGAAGCTAGAAGAGTGGTAAAAATCATGTTTAAAGTGCCATGCATTTCCTTTCCCTTGATTATTATTCATCTCAGACGATTAGGATCCATATGCATGCTTAGGTTTGAGGTCCATGTGTCCAAAAAATGAAAATTCTGCATTTTTTGATCTGATGAAATTCGCTAATAGCAAATTTATTTAGCTAATGGCGAGATTCAGGTGATGGCATCAAGTTAGTTTCGCTAATAGCAAAATTCTCAGGAATTTCCAGAGACATTTCGCCATTAGCGAAATCAGTGCAGGCCTTTCACTTGTTTAATTGAAACGTACCGTTTCTTTATTAAAAAAAAAAAAAAAAAACAAATAAAATTAAATTAAAATAAAAATGTAAATTTAAGTAAACCCAACCCCACCCAAGTTTCTCCCACTCTCTCTCGAACATTCCTTTTCTTTCTTCCAACTTCTATTTCCATTTCCAACTCCTTTCCTTTCTTCCCACACCGCAACCCATTCTTTTCTCTCTCAATCACCAAATATCTTCCATAAGCCATGAACTCTTGAGGTCAATAGCACATCCAAGCAAATCAATCTCATGATGCAAGTACTTTTGAGTAAAATTTTGGAATTGGGGATAATGCTCCAAGGAAGAGAGGATTACCCATCTCTTGAAAGTTGCTCATCGATGCCCCTTAAGGTAAAAGCTTTATGGTTCATGAAATTTAGAGATGATATCTAGCTTGGATGATTAGTGGAACTAAAATTTTAGATTTTCATGAATCCCTTTCAACCCGTAAGTCTAACAAATTGGGGGTTATTTGCCAAATTGATGTATCTATTGGTAGTGTGATCTTAGATAAGTTTTAACAAGAGTTGAATTCATTGTATGATGTTCAGATGTGGTGAAAATTGCTTCAGTGGTCATTTCGGAAGACATTGCTAGGAACGGAGTTGACTCGTCATAGTTGTGAGTTGATAACGATCATTATCATATATTTTCACTATTAATATTATTGATATTTTGATAATTTTCTATGTTAAAGTGTTTTATAAAATGGGGAGCACACCCTTTGAACATTTTTCTTCTCATTGATACTTATGTTTAAAGTCATCGATATTATTATGGTCTCTATTGGATTTATCCATGACTTATTGAGCAAATGATTTGAAATAGAGGTTTGATTGCATATACTATGACATGAGTTTTGAGATATGGAGAAATACGGTTTTGAGATATATGTTTTTGGGAATTTTCGATATTAATATATACTCACTTTGACGCTACTTATGATTTATAAAGTTTTGGAATTAAAATGGAGATTTGATTGCATATATTTTGTGCACTAGTTTTGATATGTTCTAAAGCATGGTTTTGGAATTGTGTTTTTTTCGAAGATTTTGGTATTGATATGTACTCGATGTGGATTTGATTTGGATTTACTTATTATTACAAGTGGTAGATTTTCAATTGAGTTTTGATGGTACATATTTTGATCCGATATGTTGAAAAATATGGTTTGCGAGACGTTTTGTGAATTTGTTTTGAAAATTATGGTTTTAGTGACGACGACCTAGGTGCACCTAGTATGTGATTTCAATTAGGTATAGTTACCCCGTTAGATGGAGCCGCCCCTATGGAAAGGCCGCCATTAGGAGGAGAGGGCTATCAATGAGAGGTAAACTCCCTAATTGAAAATGTTTTACACTTGTTTTGAGTCGAGAGAAAAGAGCTATCCGTTAGATGGAGCTGCCCCATTGGAAAGGCCACCATTAGGAGGAGAGGGCTATCAATGAGATGGAGCTAGTTCTCGATTCACCCATTTGATTAGTTTCACTAAAAATTGAAGTTCTATACTTTCTTTGAAGTTGATTATTTTGGTATTATTATATGGAATTTGATTTTTATATTCTATTTGGATTTGATTATTTCGGTTCCTTTTTCATTATACGCGATTTCTATATTTTCTTTAAAGTTGTGGATTTGGGTTCACTTCTTTACGACATTGAAATTTTGGTATAGTCTTATTTGTTTGATAAGTTTATAAAGATTTCTGAATTTTCACGGTATACTTGATTGTAAGTTTATTATATTTTTATACGGTTTGTAACTTTGTAAATTAAAATTTGATTTGAGAAAAGTAAATAATCGTGCCTTTGTGTGTTTCCCTTCTAGTGGTGGTGGTTGTTGTCTCTCACTAAGTCCTTGTGACTTACTCTTTTATTTTCTTATTTTTTTCAGATTTCCAAGCAGCTAGGTAGAAAGCTGCTAGTAGTCTCAAAGTTCAGCCGTCTCTTGTTTGGTAGGTTTCCTTGAAGAATGTCTCTTTTGTTTATGCATATGTGGAGTCATAGTATCTGCAGCTATTTAGAGTCTGAATGTTTTATTTTGAGATGTACAGTTATGCAAATATGTCATTTTGAAACTCTGGATGATAATACAGGTTGACATACAGGATTAAAATCTTGGAAAATATTGAAATACTAAGGATACTCTGTTGAAATTCTAGTGGATATTATTTTGAACTGAAAGTCAAATTGAAAATAGTCTAAATTTTAGTTTGTCAAGTGTCGTCAATAGGCTTGCTGAACTAGAATGTTCTAGTTCATGCGCTGGTCACGATTTTGAATTTTGGGTCGTGACATTAATGCTTGTTTGTCCTGAAGCCTTGTGCCGTCACTCATGATCATCTATGCAATCTTGTGTAATTCGAAGGAAATCCTCAATCCTTAAGAATGCAATGTGTAACCCCAAACCTAAACTTAGAAGGATAATACATGGCACACATAAACTTCATGTAACAAAGAATGACACGAAAAGAGTGTTGCTATGAAGGAAGACACGACCATCACGTTTTACACGATAAGATTCATACCCTCTTGTGCCATGCTTGGTAAATGATGACGATACTTGCTCTAATAATGTCGGATCACGATTTTTTAACTCCTAAGGTTAGAGTATGTATTAAGGGACTTGGAAACGAAGTTTATTTTCAAAACGTGCTATTATTTATATTACTGAAACTGATGACACATGCCGTAAGCGAGTAAGCTCACTTAAGACGTGAAAACTCCAGAGCCAACTCGTCATTGGCGAGCTTGGGCGAGTTGCGCGACTTTTTTGAAATGTAGTAACTCGTCATGTGGTTCTGCAGTGCCGTTTCAGACTCAGTTTCACAAAATTCTTTTAAAAGACTATGCACCTATTCGTTCCAAGGACCCGTATACCGATGTTTAAAATTTCTCGAAGAAAAATGTCAGAACAAGTATCGTTATTATCTAACAAAACACGGCACTCGAGAAGTGTGTAACCCTAAGGGAAGGCTTTTAGGAGTTACCCCTCTTAATTCACCTAAGGATTGAAATTCGTTTGAAGGAAACGAAGGTTTGATAAGGTGGACGACAATGTTCATTTAGAGATCGTACGGAACGTACGGGTCTCTTCTAAGAGCATTCAAGTGCAAGTAGTCTAAGTCAGAAGTTTCAAGAGTATGTGGACTAAAAGACTGGTTAATAAATGCCAAGTGTATCGGCGTATTTGATTTCGCTTTTTCATGTCAAGATATATGAGTTACCCATGAATTCGGTTGCATTAAGATTGAAATGAGATTAGAAAGTTTCCTAAGGCTTTGAGAGAAGACAAGAATTTCGCAGAATCGTCAGATAAGCGACTCAAGCGGGAGGCAGACACCTCAAGGTTCGGTAAGAAAGATCATGTGTCCTTGTAAGTTGCACACAAAGTGAGAATCTTAGAGATTCTAGTCATTATTAGGGAGTTGTGTGAATCTGTTCAAACACCAAAGTATCGAACCAACAAGCTATCAGTTAGAAGAACATGGTTTTTACAGAGATGTATCGAGTATGCGTATGGATAGAAAGATACTTCAGACGCCAGTAAGCACTGCAGGGCAAACCTGGATTCCACTAGGACTCCAGTAAAAAGGCAAATCCTGAGTGTTCTTATCGCTGACAAGATAGTGTGTGAATAATTACTGTCAAACAGATGGGCTAAGGATCTGAGGTAACTAGTTCGGCACACAGCAAGGGTAAGTTTCAATCACGATGTTTCAAGATAATTCTAGATTTTTAAGGGGATTTCAGGCTAAGAGGATTACATTCAATTATATGTGGATTAAGTCAGGGTGTGTTACTTGTTCTTGGTACTTCAAAATCATAAGGTTACGCGTAATTAGATGCCAAAGGATTAAATCGGGAATGTCAAGCATTGATCGCCACAATTATTAAGGAATCTCTAAATTTCGAGGACGAAATTTCTTTTAAGGGGGGTAGAGTGTAATATCCCACTCGACGATTATTGGAATATTACCAATCAAACGTGTCAGAGAACAAATGCTCACGGAAAACAAGTACGACGGAGAATGTTTATCAAATGATATCAGTTAAGCTTAGGCTGAATTATCAGTGTCAGTATAAACACGTTTAAGACAGAGGGCATTTTAGTACTTTCACCAATGGGGTATTTAAGTGTGTTGGGAGCCAAAACCCTCATAATCTTATGTTGGTTCTCTCTCTAAAACACCAAGAACAAGAATTCTCTCCTCCTTTTCTCTAGAACCGCCCCCATCCTTCTCTCTTCAAACAAACAAGTTCCAAGTGCATGTAATTGAGATTAAGCAGGAATCATGGCAGCTTCATGAACAAGAAACAATTAGAGGAATGGTTTGAAGCTTGATTTGGTTTGGTGAGCTAAGAATCATGGATGCATCAAAGATTTCAAGAGCTAGGGTTTTGAATTGGAGAAGGGATAGATGTTGAAGCTTGAGGAATGCAGTAATCAACATGTGAGTTCTTAGATAGTTAAACCTTCTTTTGGTTTGAGCATTTCTAGTGAGAAAGACAAGAATTTATGCTAAGTTAGAATGTTGTATTTTAGAACCCCAAATGCCAGTTTCTTGTTATGTTTATGTTAAAATGGCCATGCAATATGTTTATTACTATCTATATATGTTGCTGGATGTATATGGTGCATTGCAGGATCAAATTGGACGAGTTTTGGGTCAAAATTGCAAAATCTGTACCACAGACCCGAAGAAACTCGCTATTAGCGAAATATTTCGCTAATAGTGAAATTCCCCAAGATGAATTTCGCTAATAGCGAAACCCCTCTGCCCATGCCAACTTCCTTTTGGCTTGTTGGCTTGTCTTGGGGCCTGTAGTGCAGTCCGAGGCTTTCCTCGTGATGTTTTCCAACTTTATAACCCCTAAACAACATCTAAGCAATGCACATAACATCAAACGATTCTTGAAATGAAAATCAAGGCCAAACTAACATATGCATCAAGAATGGCATAAGAGAGTTTAAGCATGATTGTTCGGGTAGCAATGAGCCAAGAATGGGAATGAAACATAGAGCCTCGACATAGGTCGTCGAGAAACTAGAAAGTTAGCAAGAACCCTAAGCAAGTGAAGTCGTGAATTTATGGGCATAGTCTTTTCACTATGAACAAGAATGACTAAGTAAGCAAGTACTAAGACAAATTATAATATATGGTCAAGACCATAAAGTAAGATGTAGGTGTCGTGTGTTTTCGTTATCCACGCCAAGGGGGATACGAAAGGTTCTCACAAGGGGAACGGGATACGCTCCGCAAGGTAGGCCCTCACGTCACTAAGGGAGTCCGATGTACCTTAGCTAGGTTTTCATCGGTTAAGTAAGGGATTAACCTCCGGGGTTACTCCACTCGGGAATAATCCGTAAAATAAACTCAAATAATATTGTTTGTTCAATGCTAACCGCTAACTTAATGAATGAACATGGAATGATATGCTTACGTTTATGATAAGATGAAAGTTATGTATAAGTTTCTGAATCAAGATAAGACCAAGAAGTTATACCGAAGATGATCTTAGGATTCCCCGATCGTCCGGTCTAGGGTCATGTCATGAATGGCTTATGTTTAGGTCTGGATGCGTTTATCGTATCTCGACATAGCGGTTCTAGGTTCCCTTGAGCGCCATGACATGTAGAGTAAGACAAGACCTATGAATTGTGAAACGGAGAACTTACGACGGATCTAGTATGCACGACCGTCTAGTCAAGCCAGCCCACACACGTATAATCAACCGGCAGGTTGTATTGTAGACACGTGGTGCCAAAGGTTTTCCCCGAGGTTACCTATAGCCTAGTATTAGGTAGAACTCACTAAGACATTATGTCTCATCCCAATCCTTATTTGTTTCAGATCAACATGTTGGTTTAGCAAGCTTGTAGCCGGATGGATAATCAGCAAGTGCTCGTTTGTACCCGCTGCAGGATATTATAGACTTTAAGGATGTATTTTCTATGTTTTGGACGAGTTATATTGTATTGTTGATTGTACGAACGCGTTTGGGTGTTACAATTTTCTTCATATTGTTTTCTCAATGTTGCTACTTCAAGAGAACATTCAAGAGGCATAAATAAATTTTCTTTTTTAATAATTTTGATAGAACTTAAGCTAAGATCAAATAGATCTTATATATTTGAATTGTGATCAAGAACTCCACAAAACTCTATGAATAATAAGAAAGTAAAATCACAATTTTGCAATCCTTCAAGGATGATTTAATATTAAATATTATTTCTTTAGGAACTATATTTCAAATCTTCATAAACAATGATTAAGAAAATTCTTTATTTGAGCAATCCTTAGGGATCTTTAAAAAAAAAACAAATTAATTCTTCAAGAATTAGATTACATTCTCAACGTGTAACTCTTCAATCCTTTTTAATAAATAATACAATGATAAAATAGATATTCTTTTCAACCTTAAATCTATCAACAACAAAGAAGATCATAATTTTTGCTATCATTTAATGATGCTTGAAATTAAATAGGCTTAAATGCACTTTTGGCCCCCAAGTTTGCATAACTTGCGATTTTGGCCCCCATATTTTGAAAATAGCACATTTGGACCCCAAATTTCAGCCCCTTTTCAAAACCCTTACCCCCCTTGATTTTGACTCGATCAAAGCTGACATGTCACTTTTTTTTGGTTTTTTTTGCCACATAGACATCCTACGTGGATTTTAGAAAGAAAAAAAAATCCTCCCTCACGTGACCATTATACAACCGTTTTATTCTTCTTCCCCATAAGTCAATTCCTCTTCCAACTCCATAACCATTTCTCCTTCATCCTCCTTCTTCAAACACAAATCGACATCCTCTTTCCTCACTCATAAATCTTGTTCTATTCTTCATCTCCATAATGATTTTTATTCTTCACACACAAATATGCATTCATCCTCCTTGTTCACTCGATTTTCACTCGATTCAAACCAATCTTCTTACCATTCTTACGGTGTCTCTGCCATTCAAACCCTTTTCACTCGATTCCCACCCTTTTCCTAACTATCGGTATTCTTCGCAACCCCGACCTTTGCATCCGTCTTCTTCGTTTTTTATTCTCTGACTTCGAAACTCGTTCTTGCTTTCAATTTTCCCTTTGGAGAACGTTTCATCAACTTATTCTGTTAACCTTAGTAGTTCGATTGAGATGAGAGTGAGATTTGGAGTTTGTAGTTAACCCTAATTCCCAATTCAATTTTGGTTTCTAATATGGAATGGAATGGGTCATGTGATAAATCTCACCATTTATGGAATTTTCTTTTAATTTTAATTCCAATAATAAGTGCTAGCAAAATTTTACTTTTAATAACGTCCATCGTGGCAAAAAACTAAGAAAAAACGCAACATGTCAGGTTTTACTATGGTTTTGCAAAGGGCTGAAACTTGGGGGACCAAATGTGCTATTTTCAAAATAGGGGGGCCAAAATCGCAAGTTTTACAAACTTGGGAGGCCAAAAGTGCATTTAAGCCTATTAAATATCTAGTTCTTCAAGAACTATATATATATATATATATATATATATATATATATATTTATCAAACCTTGATATAAATTTGATTGTTTTCAATCCTTAAGGATACTTTAAACTTAATTTTTTTTTAATTCTTCAAGAATTGTATTACACATGATCTTCATAATGATTAAGTGTTACAGGAGTTGATCCTCATAGTCTTCGTGCTTATTTCCTACAGTTCACTCATTACTTAGGTGGTTTGAAGGCTCGTCGATCTTTCCTCCAGCTTCTTTGGCTTTTGTGCGTTTGGTTAATTTGGAATGAAAGAAATAATAGGTTTTTTAATAATTCTCATACATCCATACATGAGCTTATGCATAAAGTTATGTTTCATTGATACTGGTGGTTGAAGGCTGATAAAGTCGCATTGGTGTATGGTTGTCAAAGATGGTGGTCGGACCTGTTGAATTGTTTGGGTATTGGATGACCTTTATTTTTGTAATTATTTAATTGACACATTGTACGTTTGAGGGGTCTTCTTAATACATCTTATGTTAAAAAGACGTCTTTGATTTTGTTAATATATACCATATTTTATTCTTAAAAAAAAATTAATCAGAAAATAGAAACAAGTACCGTTAAATATTGAGATCATATAAACTTTAAGAATGGCATCCCCACATTATATTCATGAATCAAATAACTTCACTGGTCAGAGTTTTATATGATTTGCATAACTAAATATCTTCTAATACAGTTTAAAAAAAAGGAAATGTTAACGAGTGTCCCGGGGCACTCTTTAAGCACTTTAAATGGTAAGTTTTTAATGAAAAGTTTTGTATTTAATGCATTGGAAATTGTAATAGTTGACTTTTTAACAAAATAATTACTAAATTTGGAATGCTTAAAGAGTGCCTCGGGAGCACTCCATCTGTGTAATACTTCTCTAGTCATATTTATACGAAACAATTGGCTTTTTAAAATCATTAAATAGTTGATGTATTCGGTCTATATAAATCAACTATTTAATAAATCTAAAAGGTCAATTATTTATCAATTGAATTGGTACAAGAAAATATACCCTATAATTTAATATTTTTTTACATACCTCTAAAAAGTAATATCCTATTTACATTTTTGACTACAGAGTCCCTTTTTAGCAATTTTGACTATGCACCCTTTTTTATTGGATAATGCTAACTTGTATCTTGAGGGCATAATTAAGGATTAAAAAAAACATTTAAAACATAAGTTTTATATTGAGAAAATGGGTTTTAATCTTTTAAGACATTGAATGCACAATTTTCAAAAATAAGTTTCTACATTTAACTTCTAAACTTGACTTTAAGGGCACAAGTTAACATTTTCTCTTTTTATTAATTACACCTAGGGCTTTTAAAGGATGAATATGAAATTCATATTTTTCCTCTAATGATTCTCATGCCCTAGACATTTCTAGAAACATATTGTAATCACCCCAATACACCCTCGTTCTCCAAAGAAAATAACCAACCTACTCTTGACAACAATTTAACACATGTATATTGACGTTTGAAATCCGCAAGTGCACCGGTTTATCAAAGTAGTAAAAATATCGTTCCACAAGGAGTTATTGTAATTATTGATTTTCTTTACAATTGTGATTAGCTGAAAAATTTAGGTTTAGAAGTTTAGCAAATTTGGTGTTTATAAAATAATAAAAAGCGTCTCGGGATTATTGGTTCATCATAATGACAAATCACTTACAATCCAAACCTATATTTAAATCTTATGTTAAATCCGTTTCTAAAGACAAGTTTCTCTAATGTATTTCATGGTTCCTCTTAGAATCCATGAGTGTCTTTCAATAACAATCACGTCTATTCTCATGGTCGATCACTATTGAAACCCATTAAGAACGAAACTTTTAAGGTCTCAAGGTTTACTAAACTATTCTCATGTTTCGTAAACCTTGTCTAATCTCACTTGTTCCAATACTAACCTTCTTTTTTCGATTCTTCAATTAGTTTTTGAAATATGAATTAAGGACGGTGAGAATAGATTAGAAAATAGATTTACATAAAATTAGGTTTCTAGGCTTGGTTTGATAGGAATTAGGTCATTAGACTCATCCAACAATCCCAAGACAAAGAAATCTACTCACTCATGTTCATCGTAGACAAAGAGAATAAAGAGATGGAGTAGAAAGACATGAAAGTAAACGGCTGAAAGTAAAGGTGCAGAATTATAAAGAACAAGAAAATAAAGAACTTTGATTCAAAAGAAATAATTGTCACAAAGAATTCCCAAGATACAAAGGCGATTTACAAGTCTGATGGCTCCTCTATTTATAGCCCATGGAACAAC
>Ga0315914_1008186_pt1 | contig 14106 bp, 10 predicted proteins | sample MpolenodulesMG_FD_203920 | JGI IMG/M metagenome (GOLD analysis project Ga0315914, IMG submission 203920) | Medicago polymorpha root nodule microbial communities from Los Angeles, California, United States - elongated nodules | ecosystem: Host-associated > Plants > Roots > Nodule | place: USA...
GGTTCAGCAAAGGATCCCAAAAGGACCGACAACGAGAATTACCACCAATAGGCATGCCCAGATACACGAAAGGGATGGACCCGACCTTGCAGTTCAAAACCATAGCCGCCTCAGACACCCATGAAGACGCGACGTTCACACCAACCAAATAGCTCTTAGAGAAATTCACCTTTAACCCAAACAAGGATTGAAACAGAAGAAGAGTAGCACGCATAGCCCGGATATTGGCCCAAGATTTGTCTCCTAAAAGTAGAGTATCATCAGCAAATTGGAGGTGGGACATAGTTGTCAACGCATTAACCCCCACCTGAAACCCCGAGAAGAGATTGTTACGAGTCAAAGACTCCATCAACACGTTGAGGCCTTCGGCCGCTAACAAAAACAAGAACGGAGACAGAGGGTCCCCTTGCCTCAGTCCCTTCCCCAAGGGGAATTCATCCGTAGGCAAACCATTTACCAAAACCGAGGCGGTAGCCGTGCCAACACACTCCTTAATCCATTTGCGCCAAAGATACAGAAACCCCATTTTAGACATCACGTCGTCTAGGTAGCCCCAGTCAACCGTGTCGTACACTTTTTCAATGTCCACCTTAAAAAGAATCAATTCCTTCTTGTATTTGCGCGCTTCGTCTACAATCTCGTTAGCCACTAGGATTCCATCCAGAATTTGGCGCCCTTTAATAAAGGCCGACTTAGATTCAGATATAACATCCCCTATCACCGAGCGGAGTCTGTTAGCAAGGACTTTGGCCAAAATTTTATACATACTACCAACCAGCGAAATAGGACGAAAATCATTCAAGCGATGGGGGTTGGCAACCTTAGGGATAAGAGCAATGAAAGTACTATTGATACCTTTAGCCAATCTTCCATTCCGATGAAATTCCACCAAGAAACGCATAACGTCATCCTTCAGAATATCCCAAAAATCTTTAATGAAACCAAAGGAGATCCCATCGGGGCCGGGACATTTGAAACTCTCCATTTCCCACACCGCCGTCTTAACTTCCTCAACGGTAAAAGGTCTCACTAAACCCACCCCACTAGAAACAGACAAAGTACGAAAAACTAGGGCCTCCATACTAGGGCGACTATGCCGAGTTGCTTGAAATTGCGTCCGAAAATGAGTAAACACCGCGTTACGCACATTCTGCACCCCCTCAATCAGCGCCCCGTTCACAAGGAAAAACGGGATAGCGTTCCTACTCCTTTTGCTAGACATAATTCTATGAAAATACTTAGAGTTCGCATCACCTTCTTTCAGCCATTGGACGCGCGATTGTTGCCAACGTATACTAGAATTCGCTCTAGAAAGGGAAAACAGATCCTCCGTCAATCCGTGAAGCTCCCGAATATCGTCGTCCGACAGCACAGATAACTCCCCTTTCAAATCAAGAGAAGCTATTTTATCCTTTAGCGACAAGATTCTAGACGGCAGATTCTCGGAATGATGATGATGCCATTCTTTTAGCGCCGACTTCAGAAACTTCAGCTTTTCTTTCAAGACAAAGCTACCCCACCCACTTATCTGAAACGATCTCCACTTATCTCGCACAAAAGAGTCATAGCCCAGAATATCCGCCCAGCACTTTAACATCCTCACGGGTTTGGGCCCCCAGTTTTGGGAATCGACAGATAGCACCAAGGGGCAATGATCGGACAACCCTATGGACTCAGCCAGTTGAATACAAGTAGGCCAAGTTAAACACCAGTTATCAGACAAAAGGAAACGATCAATCCGACTCATCGTCCTCCCATCACCCCTATACCACGTGTAAGTGCGCCCACGGAGCGGAAGGTCGACCAAATTATTGTTGACTACAAAACCGTTGAAGTTGTCAATACTTACCTGGTGTAAAGCGCCACTCACACTTCTTCTTTCTGCCGCACTCCGGATGGCATTAAAATCCCCACAAACACAAACATTTTGGCCCGCCAAAGCTTCGATCCTAGAAGATACGGCAATCCAAAGGGCTTGTTGACAGAAGTATCGCAAGGAGCGTAAACATTAAACATTGTAAATTGTTCCCCAGACTTCAAAAACCGACCAGTTACTGCGAGAACATGATCCAAAGATGCAGACGACCAAACCTCCACCTCACTCAAGTCCCATAGCGTCACTAAACCCCCGGAGGCCCCCGCTGAACGTTGATAAGAGAAATCAACTTTGTCATCACCCCAAATGGACCGACAATCAAAGGCGTCGAGCACTTGTAACTTAGTCTCTTGTATACAAAGAATAAATGGTTTCTTCTCCCTCACCAAATGACTAACCTCCCTCTTTTTAACCGCACCGCCCAACCCCCTAACATTCCAAGACAATAGCTTCATCACTATAAACACACACCGGCACCGCCTCCTCTCCACCACCCTCTCAAGCCCGCTGCCTACACCCCATCACCACCACCCTCTCTATTTTTCCTTCCCATACCTGACAAAACGTCGAACTTATTATTTAAATCTCCGCTAAACGTGAGGCCTACCGTCCTCCCTATCGCACAGACATCCTCTGCCAACACCTTATCATTTCCATGAAGCACCAGCCAGTTATTCCAATCGTTATTCACCGATGTCTGAGAATTACTAGTAGTAGAAGCCACTTTAGAAGTATCCTTGGCTTTAAAAGCTCTCGAACCCACCTTGCGATGTCTGTTAGTCTAGATATACGCCTCAAATTAAGCGCACTATGCCGCAAGTAGCCCCCTCCCTTCTTTTTTGTGGCTTCGTGGCCACCCGACGTACCTACTGAAGCCTTAGTATTTGGTTTTGTGGCTACCCCCGAGCTCGCGTTTTTCCTACTATTCACCCATTCCAGACTCAATGGGCCCGATGACGTAGCTCTATCTCTCCCCGGTGGGCACGAAGCAGTTCTCTTAACCCCTTTTTTGTTATTGACCAACAATTTCCGGTCATTACGATAGCCTGTACTCACAGAATCCTGCACCGGCTCTGGATCTTTTACCAACTCCAAGGGAGGATCCTCCGCCTATGCCGGGGCCACTGGTATAGGTGGAGCCGAGTTGAACTTCACCGTATCGCTAGCGGGGTAAGGCGCTATATGCAACAATTCGTTCTCCTTCTTCCAATCTTCCGATAGTCTGTTCAACAGCTCGTCTACTGCTCCTCCTCCTACACCGTCATCAAGATCCTCTGGCAAAACGGACCTATCATCCGCTTGTGACACTGTTTCGTCAACTATACAAGCATCTTCTCCTATAGCGACCCCCCATTCTTCCATAATTCTGAACTGAAAAAGAGCACCATCCACCAAGATACTAGCCTCTGAGTTTATAAGATTCAGTGAGCTGGTTGAGACCAGGACCCGTGCATAGTCGAAGCGATCTCTGTCTAATGTTATATCATCAACTTTCAGCAGTCGACCACAATCATAAACACATAACTTGAAGAAGTCGAAATTCCAAGCATGTAATGGTACTCCAAAGATCCTTACCCAAGCACCTCTTTCCCTAACCGTAGTGTCCTTGGTCCACCTCACAGGTGGCGAAAAAAACATATTGAAGAATTCAGATGCTTCTGACAGCGTAGAATTAACATCTACATCATCGAGGGAGCGCAAAAATACCTTGTCTGCTCCGAGCTGAATAATGACTAGATTAACAAATCTCGCGTCATAAATCCTACACTGTAACACTGGTATCGCTTCTCCGTTCAACACCGACACCACCAATCCTTTGGACGCCCAAGACACGTCAGAGACGGACAAAGTATACTTTGGAATATAAACATGGTTCTTCTTGTCCTCGAGCACATGAGGTTTCCGTCCAAGTTGTGCATCCGCACCAGCTCCTTCCTTCAACAAAATCCCCTCAGCCTCCTCCAACACCACGTTGCCTCGACCGTTGACCGCTGCACCCTCAACGCTTCCATTCTCCTTAAAATTAACTCCCGGTAAGTGGACACCTCTCACCGCCGTCCTATTATTTTCCTCTCGGTGTACGACTTTCTCCTTCCTAATAGCTGCAGCGCCCTCTACACCTACCGCTTGTCTCCTATTGCCAAATCTATCAAAACTCGCTACCTTAGCGATCACCCGAAAGTCTCCAAACCACACATTATTTAACGCCTTAAGCAATTTATCGACATCCCTCACGTTTCCGTACCTTACAAACCCAAACACACCCCCGTTCACGTTCCGCTTCTTCGCCAAATACACGTCCTCCATCATGCCACACACCTCAAACCCTTGACGTAAGGAAATATAGGATATGTCTACCGGCACATTTGTAAAGTAAAAGGAAACCTAAGATTGCTTACCGGAATTGTCGTGAAACGCGGAATCCCTATGGCGGTGATGCTGTTGCTGGTCGCGGCTGTGAAAAACTGTGCGCTCCCCCTTGTGCCGTGCTGGCCGCTGCTGATGCTCATCCCTGTCTCCTAAACGCCGGCGGAAAAGCCACGGTCGCGCGCGCTGCTGGGCTTCCATGGAGCGTCTGCGAAAGGCTGGTGCAGCAGACCTGAACCGGCGCACCTCCCTCCCTGTTCGACGTGGTTTTGAATACTGCAATACGGCTCTATCGTCGTACGTCTGTGCAGGCTCATCGAAGGCATCCAAGTCATCCCTGTCACTGAACCACAAATCAGAATCCTGCTGAACCCTAACCCTAGACTGCTGCAACTGTTGATCCTCCCACCCTCTTCCTCGCCGCTGAACCGTGTGAAGACTGTCCCGTTGTCCATCCGACTGTTCGAACACTTTCCTCCGTCGCGGTCTCACTTCAGTCCAGTCTCCCCTATCCCCCCCGTATGGTGGCACCCTGCTTGGACCCCTCTCCCCCCCAAAAGCTCTCGAAGCCGGTGAAAAAGAGAACCGGCGCGGCTGCCCACGGTGGACTCGGTGGGAGTCGCAATTCTCTCGACCACTCCCTCTCTCACCTCTCATTTTTCGGATATTTTTTTTTCAATTTCTTAATGTGTTTCTTACATAAAATATCTTGTTTTATGTTCTCTTTTGGTATCATAATAAGTTGGGCAGACTCTCTGACTACTAATACTAAAAGTTAAACAACTTGCAAAATAATTCAGAGGAAATGGATTTCTTCATACAAACGTATTGATCTTCCAAACATATTTGTAACGTCACACTCATTTGAATATACCGATATTACTTGATGAACAATTTGACTTGAATTTGAACTCAAAGACCTCGCAATTGTGTGAGAGGTTTAGTGGTACTTGTTAAATCATCTATATAGATAAAAGTAATTCCAAATTATAACATATCATAAGTATATATATGGTGAAATATTATCGAGGACCTTATCATGTTAGGTTATGAAAGGAAAGTTTCTAATTAAGTTGTTTAACAAAAGTGTCACACATGCACCTTACACTTTAACTTTGATGATAATATGTAATCATAGAACTTTTTTTTATAATTAGAAAAAGCAAGTACAAATTGAAGTAGTATAATTTGTTGGTGTCCCGAATAATCAACTGTTAGATTCGGTCGAAGTTGTCCCTTTCCAACCTCACATGGAAAAGGTTTTGCACTTCATAAACGACATCCAAAAATGCTTTTGTAAAGAAGATAAAGGATTTATTAAAAGTAGACATGTTTCTCCTTTATTTCTTCCCCTTTTTATCCCTTTTTTCATCACCAAATGTGTTACAGTAAGCTCAACTCAATCAATAATTTGCATTTTGTTTTCTCAATCAACTATTCTTAAAAAAAAACAAAAAAACTCGTGATGATATCCATTTTAACATTTTGTTCTCTTATTTGTGCATGTACTTTTTGACGAATTGGATACAAATTCTTTAAGTTTGTTTAATTTTATGTGGATCGGACAATTGCATTTGGTATGCATTATTTAATAGGAAATGACACCTTTAGCTTTGGAAAGTGGCTTGGATGATATAATTGAAGGTGGAAGGAAACACAAGGAGGGTATTCGAATTCTGGTAAGTCATGGCTGACCTTTTGTAATAGGGAAATGCAACATATTGCAAAAAGTGACCTCGTGAACAGTTTGTGGATTTTCTGGCAAACCAAGTTGTTTGGACTCTAGTGGTAAGGAGCTCTTTCCAAGGACAAACTTGGAGAATACCGGGTTCGATTCCTAGGGGGAACAACGCTTGGCCAGCGCGCATGCCTCTACGCATGAGCCGGATTAGTCATATACCTTTGGTTGATCGGAAACCGATGCGAAAGCAAAAAAATAAAAATAAATAAAAGCTTAAATGCAATTTTGATCCCCTCTTTACATATGTTTTAACTTTTAGTCCCCTTATTTCTAAATCCAACTTGTTGATCCTCATATTTAAAAAGTCAACATATTTTTTTGATCCCCCATTAATTTTTCTTATGTGTCTTGCTCATTAATGACTTGGCGCTTAGCTGACATTAGTGTGTTGAATTAAAATGATTATCATGTCATTATTATAATTAATTATTTTATTATTAATATATTAAAATATTAAATAAATCAATTAAAATATCACGTATTCAACCCAGCAACATCAATTTCATCGAAAGTACTTCTCTTCATCATCTTTAGCTAATCCCTTAAAATCTGATGGCGTAAGCATTCAAATTCATGGTTATGGCTTACATTTTATCCTTTAAAAGAGGATATTATCGTCAACAAACCTAGGGCTAAGATTCACATAAATTAAATGAAATTTGAATAAATCGAAACACATCACCCTCGAAGATAAAAAAATGGGTGTTGTATATTTAGATCTGGTGTTGATAATGATGAAGGAGTGAATCACCAACTTCGTCCTTGAATTTGCAAGCATCAGCCAAAATCATCCTCAAATTTTACGAAATATCAATTTCGTCCCTGAATTTGTAAAATGTCAATCAATTTCCTCCTTCCAATTAATTGGGGTGTTAACGGAGCTGGTGGCCGTTAACCTCTCACATGGACTGCCATGTCAGACGCCACACAAGCAGGGACTAATATGGCCGATTGTAACCAACATTTTCAAGGACTAATTTGGCTGATTTGTAGAAAATGTAAGAATGTCATCTTCCCCAATGTCTCTCTTCCCCAATGGTTATTTCTTTCCTAAATGTATAAAATTGGAACCCCAATTTTACAATCTTAAATCCACACTCCAAAATTCCCAAAAATTCTTTCAATAATTAGTGGTAACGTTCTTCCCCAATTGAAATAACCTCAAATCCTAATTTTTTGATCGAGTTCGAAATCAAAATATCCCCAAAATTCCTTCAAACAAAACTGTTGTAATTGAATCCGAAATGATGGGGATGGGTGCAAAAAATGTTTAGAAAATCGATCTTCATGTTCAAGTCAAAGGAAAGTGAGAATGAAGTTGTTTGGAGGGTGAGGTTGATGGACAAAATTGATACTTTAGGAATTGAGCTTAGGTTGATTAAGTTTTTGATAGTCATGGTTTGCTTGTTTGAGTTTTTGAAGTTGTTTGGAGGGTGAGGGTGAGGTCGAAGATGAATCTTCATGTAACCTTTCTGTCAAAATATTTACATTAGATTAGTCCTTAAATTTTATGGCTATCCATCAAATCGATCCCTAGATTATGTTAAAAAAATATCAAACCAGTCCTTGAATTATATAACTATCTATCAGTTTGGTCCTTGAAAGGCAAACTTTGCAGAACAAAATACAAAACGCAGAAAACACAACTTGATCTTTGCAACATTTCCACCATTTGAAGCATCAACATTTTATGCATTTCCACCATTATCAGCATCAACATTTTCTGCATTTCCACCATTACAAGCATCAACAATTTTTACATTACCACCATTATCAAATGTAGTAACCAACCAGAAAAAAAATCATCTTTCTATTTTTTAAACCGAAAACCCTAATAAGACTAATCTAAACAACAACAAAAAACTGAAAACTTTAAAACAAAATCATTAAGAATGAAAACGAATTCATCAAAACTAAAAACGAAAATAAAAAAAAGGCCAAAAAAATGGTGAAAACGAACAGGAGGAGAAGGTGTGATGGACGTGAGACTTACCTTAACCAAAGACCGTTTCGTTCTTCAAAAACTCATCGTTGATCGCCGGCGATGATGATAATTTTGAAGAGGAGAAAGGTCGAGGACTGTTTTGATGGGTATGACTGAAATCTGAGGGTGGAAGGTAAGGATAAAACAGGGTAAATATGGAAAAGCAGAAAAAATTGGATTTGAAAAGTGAAAACTAAATTTTTTGCGTTTCCATCAATTTAGTCCTTGTACACATGGCTTCCTTTTTGACACGTGTACAGGACATCACAATCTTTTGGACGGAGGGACCATTTTGATGGACGTGAGAGAAATTCAGAGACGAAATTGATATTTTACAAAATTTAGGGACGATTTTGGCCGATGCTTGCAAATTCAAGGACGAAGTTGATAATTCACTCAATTTTTAACAAAGTTTTGGAATATTATCACAAACGAGTGAAACAAGAAAAAGAAGGGTTCTTCTTAGAACACAAAAACTCAAATTGAAGAAGATCATTCGCTTCAAGGTCAGAAGACAACCAAATCACTTTGAAGTTTGGAAGAATCTTTGGTAGCAGCTTCAAACTGTAAAATAGTCAAATCAGTACTTCGTTCTTTGTTAACTCTCCAACGCAATCCAAGACGTTTAAAGGGTTTCAGTGGATGATATTTTAATTGATTTCTTAATTACTTTAAATTAGTAAAATTGATAATAAAATAAATAATGATAATAATGACATGGAAATCATGTTATCCTACACACTAATGGCAGCTAAACTTCAAGTCATTAATAAGCATGACACATCAACAAAATTAATGGAGGACCAAAAAAATATGTTGAATGTTTAAATAGGAGGACTAAAAGTTGGATTTAAAAATAGGGGAATTAAAAGTTCAAAAATATGTAAATAGAGGGGTCAAAATTGCATTTAAGCCAAAAATAAAAAATAAGAACCAGACCCGATGTTTTTCGGCTAGCAAACACTTTAATTGGCTGGAATGTAATTCACGAGTCTTTCGCTATAAAATCCTTCGGGATGTATAACATAGCTCTTTGTAATACTCAAATTTTTAACCATGAAAACGTATTTTTATAAACCACTAAACTTTCGGATAAAAACATTCATAATCATTTATAAATAACTTCTTCAAAAAAATTATAATCATCTTTAAATAAACCCATCGTGAGTTTTTTTAATATCCTCAATTTTGGCATTCGCTAGAACTAAAATTATTATTTTGCGGTTTATTTTTCATAAATACTTAGAAAATTCATCTGTGGATTTATGCAAGCATTATTATATGTGAAATATTTTATGCTATTGATGATAGAATAACATATATTATTTTTAGCTAATCTTTTAGTAGATTTCTTTGCATTTGAAGGAAAATTAGAAGTCAATTAGAGGAATTGTCAATGATTTTGAGTCTTTGTAATTCATTTTTATCATAAATCATGCAACTCTATAGGTGTTTTGAGTCTTTTTAGTGAGAAATCATGTAAATCGGAAAAAAAAACAAGACATCACATGAAGGATCGATGATATGAAGATTGAAGGTTAATGGTTCTTAGAAGACATTTGAAGAAATACAAAGTGAAGAAAATTCATTTAAAGTTTCAAGGCATTGCAAGATGCAGGAGAGGTTGCCTCATGTGCCCCTGCGCATGGGACAACAATTCATGTTGCCTCATGTGCCCCTTTGCACCAAACCATGTGCCTCGTGCATGGACACAGACAAGAAGTGTTGTTTGCTTGTTTTCCAAGCCGCTTTTGGTTGAAAACCCCTATTTTCACTCTTTTAACCCTGTACGTAATCATGCACTATAAATAGAGACCCTTGCACACTCTTTTATTCATTCAGAAAGTTGACGTTACAAGGCAATGGTCAAGCATCAGAGCTTCAAAGGAAGGGTTTCTTCCTCCTTTTGTTATCTAGAGCATGTTTTTCTTTTCTTTTGTTATGATGGTTACCATGAGTAACTAAAACTATGGGATTAGGGTTCTAAGTTGAACCACTATTTATTTGTTGGACTAAATTAATTTCTTTATTCATTATGATTTGAGTTATATTTACTTTTCATATGTTTCACAATTTAAGTCTTTTGCAAACTAGGTTAGGGTTCATAAACTGATTCTTGTGCTTTAACCAAATCTTTGCATATTTATTTTGCTCAAGAGTCTTTAACCTATTAGGGATCGTTAAGGTATGAGGGTTAGACATCTTGATAGACTGTAATTCCTTTAGATGAAAATTTAGGAAACACACGAGATGTTGACGTCAAGGGATATGTCCATGGCTTTCATAATTGAGTTATGGAGAAATCCCACATCGGTACCTATGAATAAACCATAGTTTATATAATACTTAGATCTTAATTAATAGTTACTTTGAATTAATTCAACAAAGAAGATAGAGGGTATTTAAGAAAACCCTAATCACCTCTATTTATCTGAATCATTCAAACTTAATCTCGTATTGGACAACACAATGAAAATCCTGCAACCACCTTCAAATCTCTTCTCTTATTTGCTTTTCAAATAAATTTCGTTAATTACCTAGTTGACTGACAATCCATGTGTAGACAATTAACTTAATACTTTATTACTTGATACGATTTGGTGCACTTGCCAATTCACGAATACACCATCGAAATAAAGAAAAATGAAAAAAAATGTAGTTAAAACATCAAAATGATGGTCTACACAAAAAAAAAATATAAAATCAAGAACCAGTGAAAGTTTGGTCTCTAAAAAAATGAATAAGATGTTCTACTAGTAAGCATTTCTCATGTTTAGCATAAAAGCTAGTACCTCATAAACATTGGTTATGACACATTGTGAGTCAAAAGCTATAGGGTGGAAGAAAAGTATTTCAAATAGGGAAGCCTTATGAAACTAACTCCAAAATGTTTGTTAGCCTACTTTTCCAAATACATCCCACATTTTACCTAAGCCACATTATAACATTGAAAAGATCTTTATATGTGTGTGTGGTAATATAAGCCTTGAATGTCAGTTTAGAATTGCTTCAACCTCATAGCAAGGTACAATCATATGAAGATGCCTTTACCATCCCCAATGAATTTAGGAGGTACATACGTGTATCTTGGAATTGTAAGTGGTTGAAAGTAGGAGTGTCTTCTCTAAACCTGTCCTGCTTGCATAGAAGTGGTAAGTTAGTCAAGTCTGGGAGTGGGGCGATTAACAATCTCAGAACCATCTCCAGAAAGGTATGTTGTAACATCCAATTACTACTCTCAGGATTGCCGACTCACCCGACAAACCAACACGAGTCTTTTCAGCGTGTTTTGTCATCACTCACATGCTTTCATGGAAACTTCTCAGAAGGTCACCGATCCCAAAATGATTCTATGTCAATCGTATTTAACTGTGGAGCGCTTATGGCATGAGCTACCAAAAAGAAGATGCATCTTATTGGTATAGGTAGTACCAATCAATTCTTATAAGAATTTCTTCAACCATGTAGTCCCATACTTGCACGACCTAAGGATCCCTCTCATTCCAATGTGATTCGGTTCTTCTAGAAGCTCTCGAAAGCCAATCATTGTCATGCTTTGTGAATCGAAGACCACTCCCCGTTCTCTTTAGGGTGTGTTTGTTTGTTGCAAAATTTATTCCCAGGAATAACTTTGCTAGGAATATAATGTTAGGAATCCTTTTCCATGGAATGTTTAAGAAAAGTGTTTGATAACAATTTAAGTTCCTGGGAATAATCTTTTTAAAATTTCTATCAATTATAGTTATTTTAAATATTTATAAAAATTATGTTCATCGTGTGTATAAATGGATGTTAATTTTCCTAATTAATTAATATAATATGTACCAAAAAATAATAATAAGTACATGTAAAAGAAGAAAAATACAATGTTACGGCACTTAAGGTATGGGTTTAGTGGATTAGTGGGGTTAACACATTATTTTGCACAAAATAACCGACGGGAATGAAGTTTCCCATGCTGATCACTCGAGAATAAAAGCACTGTCTTCATGGGAAAAAAGTATTCCTAGGTATAATTTTTTCCTAGGAATATATATTTTTCCTTTATAACAAACATGGGTATAATTGGTACCAGCCTCCTATTCCCAGGAATAAGTTTTACAACCCTCAAACAAACGCACCCTTAGGTTCAGTTGTTACATGCCTATTGACTTCTTTTTCGTTCGTTCCTGAACCACATCCTACTGGGAGAGGTCTACTTTGATACCACTTGTAACATTTCATACTACTTTCAGGATTACCGACTGACCCCACAAACAGACACGAGTCTTTTCGGCGTGTTTTGTCCTCACTCAAACACTTTTTGGGAAACTTCACAAAAGGTCACCCATTCCAAAATTGTTCCAAGTCAAGCACGCTTAACTGTGAGTTCTTATGGAATGGACTACCGAAAAGAAGAAGTATCTTGTTGGTATAGGTAGTACCAACCAATTCTAATGAGCCTTTCTTCAACCATGATGTCCCATACTTGCATGGCTTCAAGATCCCTCTCATTTTGATGTGATTTGGTTCGTCTAGAAGCTATCGGGAGCCACTCATTGTCAACTAGTGCAAATCAAGGATACAAGACCTGTTTTTTTAGAGATTTAAGACCACTTTCACACAAAAACAGGTCTGAAATCATTAAAAATCAGGTCTTGTATCCCTGATTTGCACTAGTGCTTGTGCACCGGCGAACACTCCCCGCGCTCTTTAGTTTCGGGATTTACATATGTTCCATCATCAAATTCATGTAAATTCTAACTTCTTGCTATTCTGTTTTTGAGGCCAAACAACAATTTATGTTTAGGGTTATGATGATGGAATAACATATGATGTTTATAGCTATGTTTTTAGTATATTTTCATGCATTTGAAATCAAATTAGAAGTAAATTAGAGGAGTTGTTAATGGTTTCAAGAACTTTTTGTATTGTTTTCATTCGATTAGTTGTAATTCATTTTTATCCTGAATCATGCAAATTCATTGGTGTTTTGAGTCTTTTTAGTGAAAAAGCTTGTAAATCGGTAAAACAAGACATCCCGTAAAGGATCGAGGATGAGAAGATTGAAGTTCAATGGTTCTTAGAAGACATTTTAAGGCAATACAAAGTGAAGAAAATTAATTTGAAGTTCCAAGGCATTGCAAGACAGAAGAACGCTTGATAGAGGGTTTAAAACTGCATAATTTGCGCAAAATGGGAGGATATGAATATTGAAGTTCAATGGTTCTTAGAAGACATTTTAAGGCAATACAAAGTGAAGAAAATTAATTTGAAGTTCCAAGGCAATGCAAGACAGAAGAACGCTTGATAGAGGGTTGAAAACTTCATAATTTGCGCAAAATGGGTTGCCTCATGCGCCCCTGCACACATGATAGAAATCCTTGCTGCTTCATGTGTCTCTGCACATCAAACCATGCTTCCGTGCATGAACATGGGTATGAAGTGGTCTTTGCTTGTTTTCCAAGCTGTTTTTGGTGGAAAAACCTTATTTTTACTCTCATACCCCCTAAGTAATCATGCACCATAAATAGTCACCCTTACACACTCTTTTATTCATTCATCAAGTTAGCGGTACAAGCCAAGCGTCAAGTATCAGAGCTTCAAGGAAGGGTTTCTTCCTCCTTTTTTTATCTAGAGTATGTTTTTATTTTCTTTTGTTATGATGGTTACCATGAGTAACTAAACCTATGAGATTTGGGTTCTAAGTTGAACCTCTATTTATTTGTTGGATTAAACTGATTTCTTTATTCATTATGATTTGAGTTATATTTGCTTTTCATATGTTTCACTATTTAAATCTTTTGCAAACTAGGTTAGGGTTCATAAACTGATTCTTGTGCTTTAACCAAATATTTACATATAAATTTTGATCAAGAGTCTTTAACTGATTAGGGATTGTTAAGGTATGGGGGTTAGACATCTTGATGAATTGTAATTACTTTAGTGAAATCTCTTGGAAGTGCAAGGGGACTGTAGTACTCCTGTGTTGTGGGATGAACCAGTATAAAATTGCTTTGTGTCTGCTTTCTTTCTCTCTGTCTTTTTATCTTTGTGTTCTATACTTATCCGCTGAAAATCAGGCTCTGAGTCATAATTTGTATACCTCACTTAGAAAAAGAAACCATAAAAAGCCAACACAATTAACACACACACACA